>ERZ1048068.2925-NODE-2925-length-11568-cov-4.765830_pt1 | contig 11568 bp, 8 predicted proteins | sample MGYA00383098_ERZ1048068 | MGnify/ENA primary metagenome ERZ1048068 (study PRJEB29581, sample SAMEA5548368) | metagenome | biome: marine; feature: coastal; material: water | depth 1 m | study: Short-term variability in the microbial, nano- and picoplankton... | reverse complement strand
ATTAAATTGATAATAATCATTAATTATAGCACACAGCAAGGCAATTATTTGATCGATAATATGTCTATAAGGTAAGGAACATTATATTTATTCTTTGTGAATTATTATAATCATATTTCTTTTTAAAACAAAAAAAAATATATAAACATCATTAATTATATAAACTTTGTATTAATGATACATTATTGATAATTGTTATTATATATGTTAATAACGTGGGTGTGGAAAGATGGGAACTGTGGAAAGATGGGAACTGTGGAAAGATGGGAACTGTGAAAAACTATATACTATAGTGTATAGAGTAAAAATAAACTGTATATTTGTCTGAATTGTTTGGTTTATTTAGATTGTATATTTGCTCCTATAGCTCAGTGGTAGAGCGACAGCCTTGTAAGCTGTAGGCCGCGAGTTCAACTCTCGCTGGGAGCTTCTGCACTTATAGCTCAGTTGGTTAGAGCATCGGTCTTATGAGCCGAAGGTCTGCGGTTCGAACCCGCATTAGTGCACAAGGGTTTGTAATTTGTCCCTACATATAAACAATTTCAAAAGCACGGATGTCCGAGTGGTCTAAGGAGCCAGACTTAAGACCTGGTGCTAACAGCGCGTGGGTTCGAACCCCACTCCGTGCAATTATAATAAATAAATCAAATACTTATTTGATATGTTTATCGGTTTGTATATATATGTATATGCAAACTATATGCTCCTATAGTGTAGTGGTTATCACTCAGGACTTTGAATCCTGAAACTCCGGTTCGAATCCGGATAGGAGCTTTTATTTATTTTATTTATTTTTATAATAGTAACATATGTTTTATTGCATGTTACTATTTCAATATTCATTGTTTAGTTCACACTCTATATTCGGTTATAGTTCTATAGATGTTTGGAGCATATCCATTTTTTGTCCGGATGTTAATTGAGGCACTTGTGTGAAATTACCTTTTACTAATTCATCACGTACTTCTTTTACACATTTATTCCATGTCATGACTGACGTGTCATTTCTTGTCAATACATTTACTAGAGCCCATGTCATTGCCCCATTATATTGACCTTGTAAATATGCATCCGCGCTTGTTTGGTCGTCCATACATCCAGATAAACATACTACTTGACTAGGCGTTTCCTTATTGTTTTTATGATGTATTAATTCACTTTGATACACATTCTTATTTTTACTAGTGGCTGTATCATATTTGTAGTATTGATAAGGTAAATCTAACATTGTTCCACTATGGCAACTATCTATTAATGCAAATAATTTTACGTTTGGTTTTAAGTAACGATCAATGATTTGTTTTAATTCGTCGTCAAATATACCATAATAATCTACTGATACCAATACTTCGTCCTTACCATCTAATTCTTCGTTATTTCGATCTTCTCTACTTACACCATGTCCACTAAAACTGAAAAATAACTGGTCGCCGGATTGACCTGATTTCAATAATTCTATAAATGCTTGTAAAATGTTCTTTCTACTACATTGCTCGTTTAATAACAGTTTCGTATTTTCTTTGGCGTAACCGTATTTATTTTGCAGTATATTGTTTAGTTTCTTTACGTCGTTTACACATCCATACAATTCATCTTGTGTGTTCTCGTAATTTATCCCTATTAAACATGCGTATTTACTTGGTTTGGCTTGCTCTTGCTCTTGCTCTTGCTCTTGCTCTTGCTCTTGCTCTTGCTCTTGCTGCTCTTGCTTTTGCTCTTGTTGCTCTTGTTGCTCTTGCGCTTGCTCTTGCTCTTGTTGCTCTTGCTCTTGTTGCTCTTGCTTTTGCTCTTGCTCTTGCTCTTGCTGCTCTTGCTCTTGCTCTTGCTCTTGCTCTTGTTGTTGATACTTATTTTTAATTATTTCTATTTGCTGATTTCTTTCTTTTTCTAAATCTACCTTATTTTCATGATATTTATTTATTACATACGCATTATATTGATTTTTACGTAAATGTGGGATGTTTAATCTGCGTATACGATATAATAGATTTCTAGTATAGTTTAGTAATTTTTGTAACTTAACATTATATTGTGTATGAATTAATTGCAATTCTTTGGCTTCCATTGTAATATATATTATATATAGATGAAATACTTTAAAATACTTTAAAATACTTTAAAATACTTTAAAATACTAGTTATCTTATCAAAAAATATTTATAATATTCGTAAAAATATTTTACACAACGTGTTATAAAATTTTAGTATAAATATATTCTATATATATGAAAAACTTCGTAGAAGATGTTTTGCTATTAGGAATTAACACAATAGACAGTGATTATGGACTATATGCCGCATTGATGCCGTTTATAAATGAATTTATGAATTTATTTACATTGACTATATTCAAACCTTATTTTGGTATTGAAGTATATCCACATCATCCAAAAACTACTAATGACAGAATACTAAAAACAGTGATAGATACGCTGGCTATTACAGGTATAGTAGCAAATGCATCTCATTATGGCGGAGAATATTCAAGAGATATAGGCTTTGTAAAGGGAGTGCTGTATTCATTTTTCACTTTTCTCATACCAAATTTATTTATGAATCGCATATTGGTATATAAATCTCACGCGGTCAACTTATTTTTAGGTCTGGCATTTATCTATATCTTGGATGTTATGGTACATGGGTCTTCATATTATTATATTAATCATATCGCAAAACATACAGAAAAGGATAAAAAAATACAGTAATACCTAGTTATTTGAGTTATTTGAGTTATTTGAGTTATTTGAGTTATTTGAGTTATTTGAATTATTAAAACTTTTTTATAAAAACATATTAAAGACATAATATATATAGTATATGTAATGGGTGGAACACACGTGCTCTAGTATAGAATAGTTGTGTTCCAATGGAATTGGTTTGCCTTTAAAGTTACCTATTGCTTTCGTAGCTCAGTTGGTTAGAGCATCCGACTGTTAATCGGAAGGTCAAAGGTTCGACCCCTTTCGAGAGCGCTTACAATATTATTATATCAAATACTTATAATAATATTACTGGGCAGATGGTAGATGGTACATGGTAGTGTTATATGTTTATTATTTATGAAAATATGCTTAAACGTAATAAATGGATTATATATAGGTACTTTGAATATGAATACATGCGTTATGAATAAAAATTGTCGGGAAGATTATTGCAATAATAATATTGTGAATACTATGTCTGACATGCAATGTTTTGAAAAAATTAAATATATTTTACAACCACTTATACATAATCTTCGTTGGACTTATTTGCGGGACAGCGATAGTTTTACTACACAACTAAAATCTTTTTGTTATACGATCTATTTATCTAAACCTTGTTTTGAATTAGAAGAAATTACCATTTCTTTTTATCCTACTAAACATATTTATCATTTTTCATTACCTATTACTAATTCTATTTATAATTATTATACTAAAATACATGGTTTCGAATCTGCTTGCCATTTTTTAGAAAATTATGTTTCTACTATCACGACTCCGTGTGTTAATTAAATTATTTATCTATAATTATTACTATTATTACTTATTAATAATTATATTTTATTTATGTATTATTTATGAATTCATTATTTGTTTTACTAATTGTCTTCTTCTATTTCTTTCTGCCATAAAATCTTTGCGTTCTTTTTCTAATTTACGTAATCGTTCTTTTTCTAATTTACGTAATCGTTCTTGTTCTAATCGTTCTTGTTCTAATCGTTCTTGTTCTAATCGTTCTTGTTCTAATTTACGTAATCGTTCTTGTTCTAATCGCAGTGTATCTACTAATGGCTCATTGACTTGATTTGTATCTACTAATGGCTCATTGACTTGATTTGTATCTACTAATGGCTCATTGAATTGATTTGTATCTACTAATGGCTCATTGAATTGATTTGTATCTGCCGATGGCTCATTGACTTGTTTTAGTTGATTTGTATCTACTAATGGCTCATTGACTTGTTTTAGTTGATTTGTATCTGCCGATGGCTCATTGACTTGTTTTAGTTGATTTGTATCTACTAATGGTTTACGCACCATATTTTTAATCAATACATTTAAAAATGTATTTTTTCTATACACTTTATTATTTCTTTTATTTTGTTTTTTTACCACATATCTATATCGTCTATTGTTTAATGATGTAATAATATTATACATTATATAATATTATTATATTATTTATTCTGCAAATAAATACAATTGTTACTATTCACTGTTAGTTATATTACTACTTTATGATTTATTGAGGTGATGAGTTGCTTACGCTATTGTAGTCGGTGGCAATCGTTTTCGCCTCTAGTTCAGCAGGTACACTCTGGTTTAATTTATATGTAGTTTTAATAGCGTCTGCTGAGGCTTTCTTGTCATCCACCTCACTCTCAGTAGTGCCAATAGATTCGTAGAAGTTTTCATATCCGTAATATTGTTTTGACACCTTCCATTTAGCAAATTTATCATCGAAGTCAGCGAAATCGGCATTTAACGCTGCACGCTTGCCAGAGAGGCTATTATTCCATGCTGTCATATGAATTGTTATTTCTTCTCGTAACTTGTTGTATTCAGTAACCTTATCGGAGTAGGTTTTATGTGTTGTTTTTCTAGTATTAATTGCAGCCTGTAATGTGGCGAATTCAGTTCCATCTACACCGGAGGCATCATTTAAGGCAGTCCCAGCATTGATTAAGGCTGCACCGAAAGCTGTATTGATGGCATCAACTAGACCGTCGACATTCTGAGGATTTGTTCCGTTAGGAAGAGGAACTGTTGCTGTGTTATCAGAATATACATAAGTAACTACACCTGAACCATCGACACGAATGGTTCTATTATTAATAGTTCTTGTAGAAGGACGAACTGATGTGTTGTTCCAAGTATTGTATGCAGCATCAGCGGCATCCTGATCATTGGCGGATTGTGACACATTATTCTTTGCCGCAAATAATCTTGCTGTTTCGGCCTTTGCTTGGGGTAGGAAGTTGTTGGAAAAGTCGTTGAGGTGTCTAGTTGCATCAGCTTTTGCATTAAATGCAGATACATGTGATGCATCGGCAATAGACCATGCATCGTGTGCTGGTTCGACTGCGGCAGCAGCGACATCGTAAGCAGCTAGACCCTGGATTTTTCCTGAGGCATCTAACATATTAGATAGAGCAGATAAGGAAGCATCCACCTGACCTGAGGCAGTCGTGAAGAAAAAAAGCTCATTACTCGCGGTTTCGACAAACTCAATAAATGCCCCAGTCACTGCATCGTAGTTTTTGACATAATTAGCTGCACTAATGTCTTGACCGTTTTGGAAGTTAACAGGATCTACAGTGGTCTTAGTATCCATTGCTGCGAAAACCATTTGTTTAGTAAGATCTACGGCTAATTCTTCAGAGTTTTGTTCACTCCCGTATATAACAGTCACTACGAATTTACCAGGTGCGATATTAGCGCTAGCGTCAGCATCATTGTCTAAATCATTATCACACATATCCTTTACACCTGCTGCGTCCACTAACTTGTATTCAACATGGTGGACATCAATATTATCAAGTTTAGTGTTGGCAAGAACATAGAATTGTTCGATTGCGTGTCCTTGTGCGTCACCTTTGATTACAAGTCGGTCGAACATAGTAGCACTGGCATCTTTTAATGCGTATGTTACTGACTCTAATGTAGGGACACCTTTGGCGAAGAACTTGCCTCCAAACTGTTTTTCACCTGCAATAGATTGTCCTTTTGATAAGAATAAGGCGGGGTATGGATCAGATGTAGGTATTGCTTTTTGGTATATGTAGGCATGTTGATATTTAACACCAGCTTCTAATTTAGTGATGGTTGCTACTTGATTAGCACTACTATCACCAGTACCTGGTGCGGTAACCACTGTTTCTTTACCAGTTCCATGTACTTCTTCTACAATGTATGTTAACTTATCAGCTGAGTCAGCGGCGCCAGACCATGTGATGGTGGATGTAAGTTCGGTTGCTGAATTTTCAAAACTTACTTGATTGGCCTCGTTGGTAGGCGCACAGTTTTCTACTGTGTAGTCTGTGCTTTTTTCTAATATGTTGCTGTTGCTGTTCTCACCACCGTTAGTTTCCTTTGAAACAATCTTCATTCTGAGCTGTTTACCATAGTGGTCGTTCAAAATACTGTGACCTAATTCTACTAAAATAACATCTGTTGATCCGGAAGTATCAATTTGTGATTTTAAATCGTTTTTGATATTTTTAAATGCAGTATCACTCTTGGTAACAGCACCAGATGCATCAACTGCGTCAGCATAGATTCCAGCACTAGTAAGATCACCTGAATTATCGAAGTAGCTAGACAAGGATTGGGCTAGTGTAATTTCTACGGTTTGCGTACCATTGGTTTCGTCAACTGATGTGATTTTTAAACCTTCAGTAGAAGCAAAAGGATGATTTACTGTAAACTCAGATGATGTGCGTTCATTACCTTTTATAAAGGCTTGACCAGGTACTAATGCACCTGAAGCATCTGCTTGGTTTTTGCCATCTAATCTGGTTATAAGATTGAAATCGGCACCATTTTCAAGACCGAAGAAATCGCTTTTAGGTATTACTATACGAATTATACCACTAGCATCGTCTCCAATGAGCGCTTTGTTCTCATCTAAAATTTGTCCGTTAGAAACATCAAGGGGAAAAGTTTTCGCACTCTGAACCATATTATTACCTTCTACTTGTAATACTTGTAATACTGCTTGTGCGGCTAGAAAATTGAAATCTCCTACTTTTTTTTCTAATTCGATTGCAATTTGTGCAACTCCGGATCCATCTACCAATAAAGTATCAATAGACTTCACCTCTAATAATGAAGGTTTGTCGCTAGGTCTCACCCGTGTACCATTGGGGACGGTTACGTTGATATCCTTTAGGACGTTATTTCGTGCATGAAGTGACACTATAGAGTATGTTGCTCCGTTGTTTAAGGAAGCATCATTGAGTGTGAATTTGTAATTACCATCTGATTGCTTAGTAGAACTAATTATTTGCGTCGCGTCGCCGTTAATTGCATCTGCAAAATAATTCCCTTGTTGGTCCTCTAACTTTATTTTAAAGATAGGAGGTTCATTTGTATTTTTTTCGTTAAATGTTGTGTGAGCAAAATTTACGGTAAATGTTGCTTTGTTATTTCCACTGACAACGTCGGTCAATGTTCCCGTAGGTAATCTTTGTGTAACAAAAAGACCAGCGATTGCGGGGGGACGATCGTTTAATAACAATTTAAATTGATGCTTAAGAAAGCTGTCATTCCAGTTAGCAGCACCTTTTAAGGCTGATAGGGGAATAGTAAATGTCGTATCGCTTCCGTCTACCAACATATAGAGATTGTTGGAGACATCTAATGTATACTGGATATCCGGGTTGCTGTCAGATAAAACGGCAGAGGTGACGCGTTCACCTGTGACAGTGCACTTGATACCGTCGTGATTAACGTTTTGACTAACTGTATAGCTACTCATTATACTATTAATAAATATATTTTTTTTATCAAATATTAATATTTGATGAAATATTAATATTTGATAAATTTGGTTATTTCAATAATATAATATGACGCGCAACCTATAAATATAATTTTGTGTTTTGTGTTTTTGCTAAATTTTTATTAGTTATAGTTATAGTTTTTATTTTTCATTCTATTTATGGATAATACAGGCATTCATATAGTATTTTATTTTATTGCAGCAATGTATTACCTAAATGTGGTTCTGCTATACTCGTTAGTTTTTTACTATATAGATTATCTACTTACAAGTTATTATTATTTTAGTTATGGTTTATTCTAAATAACTAATAATATGGTAATGAAGATATTACTATATTATTTTTGATAAAGGTAAGCTATTTATGCTTTTGGTAAGCTATTTATGCTTTGGGTAAGCAATTTATGCTTTTGGTAAGCTATTTATGCTTTGGCAGCAGAGGCGGCGGCACCTGCGGCGGCACCGGCGGCTTTACCCATAGCGGCAGCACGACCAGCGGCTTTGGCAGCAGAGGCAGCGGCACCAGCAGCTTTGGCAGCGGAAGCACCACGGGCAGCAGAAGCAGCTTTGGAGGCAGCTTTGGAGGCAGCTTTAGCAGCAGAAGCAGCGGCGGCGGCAGCCTTAGCAGCTCCTTTAGCAGCAGCTTTTTTCATTGATTTAGCGCGAGCAGCAGATTTGCTTGCAGCCTTTCTTGCAGATCTTTTTGCGGATCTAGCACGACTCATTTGTTTTCTTGTTTTTGCCATTATATATATAATTAATACAAAAAAATATAAACTCACTTGGATTATTTTATTCGTTTATTGGGTTTATTCGTTTATTCGTTTATTGGGTTTATTCGTTTATTGGGTTTATTCGTTTATTCGTTTATTCGTTTATTCGTTTATTCGTTTATTCAAACGCCTAAATATTTTTTACGATTCTTCTTTTTTATGAATATATTTTTGTATTATAATAGATTGAGTTAACATAATTAACATTCACATAAGTTTACCATATTGTATCTGTGTTATGCCAATACATTCCATCACCCTTTTCAACTTGATATAATTCTCTAAATAGAGATAATCGCGACAAAGGACAATTACAACGATACTTTTCTAAAGGATGTGGATTTTGTTTCAACTGGGCGGGAAGCGCAGAATCAAATATTTTTTGTCTAGACTGTATTGCACTATATGTATAAAATGCCGCTAAAGAAAGATTTTTAATTATAGGAATGTCATCGTGCAATAATTGGAAATAATATAAATACTCCTCTACTAAGGCTAGACCAGAAATATCTGCTAAATCTTCTCCTACACCTATGGACGCGTCAAAATCTATGCCGTCGCGTTTGGCTACTTCTTCGTATTGTTTTATAACATCATTTATTTTGGCCTTGTATTTTTTACGGTCTTCATCCGTCCACCAATTATGCATATTGCCATCTGCGTCGAATTTACTACCCATATCGTCTAAACTGTGACTTAATTCATGACCCATGGTGTAGCCCATGTAGGCCAAATTATATTCTATGCCACGCTGGTCCATATCTATGAATGGTTTTTGTATGTAAGCTAAAGGACAATAAATGGTGTTGCTTGTTGGTCTGTAATAGGCATTTACCATATAGGCTTGTGTACCTACTAGTTTAAATTCGTTCCAATCTATTTCCGGAATATCTATTACATCTTTCCCTTCCAATTCTATGAATTTTGTCCGCTTCCATCCAGCTAATAAAGCCATATTGTACCACGGATCGTCGTCTTTGTAATCTAATATTGGATCCTCTCTTAATTTGTTTGGGGTTCCTACAATTACTTCCAATTTGTGTAATTTATTTAATGCTGCCTTTTTGGTCGAGGGGGATAGCCACGTATTTCTTTCTATCTTTTTTATGAAGATCTCTTTTAAGTCGTCCACCATATTTTTTACGTATGCTTCTAACAATGGATCATTCTTTTTAGCAACATACTGTTCGGTCAAAAACGTATTGTAACAAAACGAAAGAGGAAATATGGAATATATTTCTTTAGGGAATCTTACTGGCTGTCCTTTGACGAATTTGCCGTAAAAATCATAGTATACTCCAGCCCAATCCCAGTCGAAACGTAACATCTGTTTGTAAAAAATGAAAAGCCAATATGTTTTCCACTTGGGCGTCGACCAGTTTTTCTTCATTAAAGTGGTGATGCATTTTAGGGCATTCAGACTTGAAACGACCACTTTGTTGGGAACCGTTTTGAATCCCGATTTTCCTACCCAATATTCATCCGGAAATGCACTTTTTTTCCCTAATTTTTCGCAGAAAAAACTCCAGTTTAGTCCATAGTCTTCTTCTAATTCTTTCTTTGTTACTAGATTGTAATAGTCGGGGTCCTCTTTCTTTATTTTATTACATCCCATGGCTTCCATTAGTTCTAATTCTGTATCCCACACGTGTTGTGCTTTGAATTCTTTGCGGTCTTCCGAATTGGGAAGAAGAGTTTTGAATGTTTTGTCTATAAATTCGAAATATTTTTTGCGGAATGTTGTTTTGAATTCTTTTGTTTTTTTATTGTCTGCCGGATCATCTATGTAAATAAAGTAATCATATATTCCTAGCTGGGGTGGGGACAAATGACTTATGTATTTTTTTACGTTTTTTTCATCGGGTCTTGTATTCCATACAATGGGTGATTGCCATGAGAATATTTCGTCTTGATTTACGTAGGCCAATAGTCCATACATATCTTCTGTTTCTATGAAATTGGTGACTTCATTTAAAATGGTTTGAGAATGTTTTAGACCTTTTGCTTTACTTGCATTTTGTATACAATGTGTCACCGCCTTGATTGATTTTGCTTTTCTTGTGGACGCGTTTTCTTTAATGAACTCGTGGGTATAGCCTATTACCTCTTTATATACCTTATCCTGAATAATTCTAAAATCATCTATTTGCACGTAATATTCTGGGTTTTTCACTAACTCTTTTGTTTGCGCTTCTATCCATTGACTATTTACGTAATTATAGAAATCTTGGTTCGGTTGGTATTTCTTGTTTTCTTTCAATTCTTTGAATTCTTTCTTCACTAATTTACTATAATTTGTATAGTCCGTTAATTCTTTTGGCAATGTTTTTAATTTTTCTATGTTTTTTTTTCTAAATAGTCTATTTAATTGCGGATGCTCGTTTGATTTTAACATTTCTTCCAACTCTTTCTTCGATTGACTTATTATACGTAACGTTGATGGAGATGATTTTAATACATGCTTCTCATGTATTCCCATTTTAGTCATTGTATATTTTTTTACTGTCACTCTCGGCTTCTTTATTTTCCTACTCGCATTTTTGTCTATATTTTTTTTTACTTTTATTGATTTTACCATTTTATATTATATATGTATTTTTATATATAATTTATTTACTTTATATATTATAATTATGGGTAATTGTCATTGTATGTTAATCGATGATTCGAATTCCAATCATTGCGATATTTGTAATACTGCATTGGCCTATAAATATTATTTCTGTGATTATTGCAAAAATCGTTACCATTCCAAGTGCTTGCATATGCATTATAGTTCTAATAATACATGCAGTTACTGTAAAAAACAATTGCGATTGATTGATTTGACTAGAGCCAGTTGTAGTGAAGACTTTTCTAACATTCATCTTGTTGCGAATGATACTCATCTTGTTAGTAGCTCCTATAAACATGACGGTAATAATACTAATAGTAGAAAATATCATTAAAAAATATATTGATTTTATTATTAATTACATTACAAAGTTGTGTAAATAGCTCTTTAATCGTCGTCACTATCACTTACATCCGCCCAATTCAATATTCTCTTTCTACCCATAGCAGGTAGCTTAGATGTAGACACATCCATAGCACGTTTTGGTGATGGTGTGCGACATCCTTCATCATCACTACTAACATATAACATTGCTACTTGTCGCTGTAGTTTAGGACGTTCTATTATATGGATCATATCAAGCGATGGCTCTTGTTGATCTTGTGTATCTGCCAATGTATCTGCCGATGTATCTGCCAATGGCTCTTCCGATGGCTCTTCCGATGGCTCTTCCGATGGCTCTTCCGATGGCTC
>ERZ1048068.2924-NODE-2924-length-11568-cov-5.786242_pt1 | contig 11568 bp, 10 predicted proteins | sample MGYA00383098_ERZ1048068 | MGnify/ENA primary metagenome ERZ1048068 (study PRJEB29581, sample SAMEA5548368) | metagenome | biome: marine; feature: coastal; material: water | depth 1 m | study: Short-term variability in the microbial, nano- and picoplankton... | reverse complement strand
TCGGCTAAATTGCCTTTGTTTTCCAGCCAGGCGCGTCGATCTGAGGCGCGCTTTTTGGCCAGTAACATATCCATAATGCTGTTGGTGTCATCACCGGGCTCAAGGGTTAGCTGCACCAGTCTTCGAGTATTCGGGTCCATGGTGGTCTCGCGCAGCTGCAGCGGGTTCATCTCGCCCAGCCCCTTAAAGCGCTGGACATTGACCTTGCCACGCTTGCCTTCGGCCTGGATGCGATCGAGAATGCCCTGGCGCTCGGCATCATCTAGCGCGTAATAGACATCTTTGCCGACATCGATTCTAAACAGCGGCGGCATAGCCACATAGACATGGCCCTGGGCAACCAGAGGTCGGAAGTGACGGACAAACAGGGCACACAACAGCGTCGCAATATGCAGTCCATCGGAGTCCGCATCGGCGAGGATACAGATCTTGTGATAGCGCAGTGAATCGATATCTTCGAGTGCCGGATCAACACCCAGAGCAACGGAGATATCATGGACTTCCTGGGAGCCGAGAATCTCTTGTGAGTCCACTTCCCAGGTATTAAGAATCTTACCGCGCAAGGGCATAATCGCCTGATTCTCACGATTGCGGGCCTGTTTAGCAGAACCGCCCGCCGAGTCACCCTCAACCAGAAATATTTCACACTGCTCGGGTTCGCCACTGGCGCAGTCGGCCAGCTTGCCCGGCAGTGCCGGACCCTGGGTGACTTTTTTGCGCACCACTTTTTTGCTTGCACGCATACGGCGCTGAGCGGCAAAAATGCACAACTCGGCGAGCTTCTCGGCCTCTTCGGTGTGCTGGTTTAACCACAGGCTGAAGGAATCTTTAACAACGCCGGAGACAAAGGCGGCCACTTCGCGGGAGGAGAGTCGATCTTTGGTCTGGCCGGAAAATTGCGGGTCGGCCAGTTTACAGGAAAGGACAAAACTACAGCGATCCCAGATATCGTCCGGGGTTAATTTGATCCCCCGCGGCAGCAGGTTTCTGAATTCACAGAACTCACGCATAGCGTCTAACAGCCCGCTGCGCAGACCATTGGCATGGGTGCCGCCCTGAGGCGTTGGAATCAGGTTTACATAGCTCTCCTGCACCAGCTCACCGCCTTCGGGTAACCATAAAACCGCCCAGTCGACTGCTTCATTGGATGCGGCAAAGGTGCCGATAAAGGGTTCTGCGGGCAATACTTCCCAGCCGTGCAGTGCACCGGCCAGATAGTCTTTTAAACCGTCCTCGTAATACCATTCTTCATTTTCATTGGTATTTTCATTGTAGAAGCCAACCGTTAAACCGCCACAGAGTACCGCTTTGGCGCGCAGCACATGGCGCAGCCTGCTGACCGAGAATTTGACCGAGTCAAAATAACTGGGGTCGGGCCAAAAGCGCAAAATGGTTCCGGTATTGCGCTGTCCGCAGCTGTCAATGACCTGCAGGTCGGAGGTCTTTTCGCCACCAGCAAACACAATCTGGTGAACATTGCCACCGCGCTTGACTATAACATCGAGCTTGGTGGACAGAGCGTTCACCACCGAGACGCCGACGCCGTGCAAGCCGCCGGAGAACTGGTAATTGTCGTTGGAGAATTTACCACCGGCATGCAGGGTCGAGAGAATCACCTCAACGCCGGGAAGACCCTGCTCCGGGTGAATATCCACCGGCATGCCGCGGCCATCATCACAGACCGACAGCGAACCATCCTTATGCAGCGTCACTTCGACACGTTTGGCGTGACCGGCAAGTGCCTCGTCGACACTGTTGTCTATCACTTCCTGGGCCAGGTGGTTGGGACGACTGGTGTCGGTGTACATACCCGGTCGCTTGCGAACCGGATCGAGCCCGGTGAGGACTTCAATATCTTCTGCGTTGTAGTTGCTCATTTGCTCACAAATAAGTTTGTTTAGGCCGAAACCAAAAATTGGTGAATAATTTTCAGGTGTTGATGATAATCGATAAAGCTATGATCGCCACCGGATTCGAGAATTATTTTGCATCCACTGTATCGTTGCTGTGCATCGCGATAATCAAGTACTTCATCACCGCTTTGCAAGAGCACCAGGTAATTATTTTTATTGTTTATCTCAGGGGGATCCAGGCGCCGGTACTCATCGATATGCTGCCCCTCAAACAACCACTTCTCCCCCGTATGGTAATTGGTATTCTCGCCAAGCCAACTCTGCAGACCTCTATACGGGCTTACCGCAGGATTGACCAATACAGCTTTAAGACTGTACTGCTCGGCCAGGCAGGTGGCGAAAAACCCACCCATAGAGCTGCCAATCACGGCCACTGAATCGGGCAACCGAGCAGTGACTATTTTTTCCAGCATATCCATAGCGGCATAGCCATAGGGTGGCAGCGACGGACAGATAAACTCAATATCAGGTGCATTCTGCTCAATCCAGCGCCTGGTCTGCTGCGCCTTTTTTGACTCGGGCGAGCTATTAAAGCCATGGAGATACACGAGCGTTGGCATAGAGAAACGTCTAATTTTTATTTCAGGCTATTATAGCCAAAGCATCGCGACTATAGGGGATTGATTATGCTGTCGGGAAAGACTTTAAAGGATTGAGAAAGGGCCTCAAAGGCTTAAAAGTACTCAGTATCCAACGCAGCCTGTATCGCAGCGCTGATCGAAATCGGCAATGAATTCAACGCCGGTTTGCAGGCTGCCATCGGCATGCAGATCCAGCCAGCGATAACCCGGAGGTTGTTCAGAGAGTGCAAAGTCGACACTGTATTTTTCAAACTGAACACAGCTTGATGGCGTGGAGTACACTGGAATATCACCCCAGAGACTGTCGTTATGCTGATGCACATGGCCGGTGATAACCGCCTTTACACCGCCATGAGCCTCGAGGATTTGGTAGAGCCGCTGGTGGTTATCAATCTGCTGCTTATCTATCCACGCGGAATTGACCAGTACCGGAGAGTGGTGCATGGCAACCAGCACCGGCTTGCCAGTTAACTGCGCCAGCCCCTGCTCGGCGAAAACAAGCTCCCTGTCAGAGACGTGCCCGCCGGGACTATCGGGTCTCGAGCTATCGAGCAGAAGTATGCCCCAGCTTTCCGCATGATAAATACGCCGCTGCGGGTAGTGGGAAAGATTGGCCTTCATGATCTCCACATCATCGTGATTGCCGGGCAGCCAGATCGCCTGCTTTTTTGCTTCGAAAAGAGCCTGATCTAACAGCTGGTAGGCTTCGGGCTGACAGTCACTGGCGAGATCTCCGGTGAGCAACAGCAGGCTGTCTCCGCGGCCCTGAGTCTCTGTGGCTCGCAACACAGACTGGAAACTCGCGAAGGTCTCTACACCTCCAAGTGTTTCCTTTATGTCCGAACCAAGATGGAGATCGGTAATCTGTGTGATCCGCACTGTGCTCACTGAAGCCCTCTTTACTTCTATTAACCTACTTTTATTTTACTCATGCCATGCTTTAGGCCATGGGCAAGAAGGTCACTTAAAAAACTATTCCACTGCCATTTTTCATCCCGCGCCTGCATGCCGGATTTCTCACAGAGCAGCCAGGGAATAGTTCTTTCACTGCACCACTCGATGACTTCGGCCATCCTTGCATCATGATAGATGCGCACTTTTATCTCTATCTCTGGCAACCACCTGGGTCTTGAACCATCGGCAACAATGCTTAGCAAATAGGTGTATTTAGTTACCTCTGTCACTGTCAGGTGCATGCCGCTACTTGGCCCGTCGGCAAAGTCTACGCGAATGCTGCTGCCAACTTGAATCTCCTCAGGCATTAACCGCAACAGGCGTACATAGTTGAGTCCACACTCTGCATGCAGCTGGGATAAATTGAGGCGCTGGCGTCTGGTTTCGGATACTGACAAAGTCTCTATTCTCTCATAGTGATGAAGTTAACTGTTTCGCGCTGGAAGCTCGCCCTGGGTAGTTCAATCAAGACTCAAGTCTCAATTCATGGTGATTTAATTGAAGCCATAGCATAGATACAGTCATAGCGGCGCTATTTAAAAGGCCCTCAGAAAATGCCTGCATAACTTCATTATAGGACCAGACATGAAAAAGAATATCCTCTCCCTCGCCATCATGACCGAAAATCCCGCCCTTACCCGCAAGGTCAAGTAGACCACAGTACAGGTACATTTTTTCGTCTGTACCGCCGACACTGACCAGATAGTCGCAGATTGGTATCAGCTCTTGCACTTCAACACCGGCCTCTTCCTGAAGCTCGCGGATGGCTACTTGCTCAGGGCTTTCATTGCTGTCCATCATGCCAGCGACCACTTCAAACTGCCATGGCCCCCGCTGCTCATCCATGGCACCGAGACGAAACTGCTCTACCAGGCCTATCAGCTGATTTACCGGATCGTATAAAAGCACCCCAACAGCATCACCGCGTTTAAACAGCTCTCTGGTTAGTGGCTTACTCCAGCCGCCGCCAAACAGGCGGTGCTCGAGGACTGTTCGGGTCATTTTAAAAAACCCGCTAAAGACCGTCTCACTCGACTTTATTCGATAGTCTGCGTGGCCAAATTGGTGCTTTTTAATCATGCGGGTTAGTCTCAAAAAACTTATGTGGTTAATTTTACCATCTGGTCAACCAGTTGGTGTTTTAAAACGTCTAATCTCCAAATAAAACACTGGCCAAGTGCCTGAGATAAATCTGCTAAACTAAGCTCAGGTCAATGGAGGCTCTATGCAAACTGTTTCAAAAAGATTAATTATTTCTGTTGTCGCGTTTCTTGTGCCACAACTGCTTTCACCAATCAGTTTGGCGGATACCCTGTCTGATATATACGAGAGCGCGGTGCAAAACGATCCAGTATTGCGAGCCGCCCGAGCCAGCTTCAATGCCGACCGGGAAACCAGGAACATAGCCCGCGGCGCCCTGTTACCCCAACTATCCGTCTCCGGTGAATATACACAAACCGAAATTAATGACGAAACCCTGCTCACAGCCACCAGCGGTCGTATTGATACAGATGAAACCTCTTATGGCCTGTCTCTAAACCAGGCTATTTTTGATATGCCCTCCTGGTACAGCTTTCAAAGCAGTAAAGCGCTGAGTGAAAGCGCCCGGGCTCAGTTTGCCGCCGATCAGCAGTCGCTGATTATTCGCGTCAGTGAAGCCTACTTTAACGTACTTCGCGCCTATGACAATTTGCAGACCCGTGATGCCGAGGAGCGGGCTATTCAGCGCCAGCTCGAGCAGACCCGTGAACGTTTTGAAGTGGGCCTGCTGCCAGTGACTGATGTGCACGAGGCCCAGGCGGTATTTGATGATGCCACAGTGAATAGCCTCGAGGCACGCGGTGCCCTGAATATTGCCTTTGAGGGACTGGAAGTCCTGACCGGTGAGAATCACAAAGTACTGGCCGGTCTCACTGAAAGCTTTGCGGCAACCAATCCTGAACCTCTGAGTAACCAGGCTTGGGTGGATTATGCTATTGGCAACAACTTGCAGCTGAAAGTGGCAAAACTGGGTAAAGATGCCGCCTACAATAACGCCAAAGCTGCTCTGTCTGCACGCCTGCCAAAGATTAGCGGACGCGCCAGCTACTTCGACTCGGACGCCGATGGCACCCGATACGCCTCCCCATTTGAAACCCGGCAAGATGGCCACGCTTTTGTTATCTCGGTAAGCATGCCAATCTGGATGGGTGGTTCAGTGGATGCCCAGCGTCGCCAGGCCAAACAGCGTTCAATTGCCTCCGATGAGGGCTATATTGCCAGCAGACGCAATACAGTTCAGGCGGCTCGCTCTCTGCATCAGCTGGTATTGACCAACACCGCTCGCGTTAAAGCGCGCAAACAGTCAATCACCTCGGCAGACAGTGCCCTGCAGGCAACCCAGGCCGGTTATGAAGTGGGGACACGAAATATTGTCGATGTACTGGTCGCCCAGCGCACTCTCTATCAGGCGCGGCGCAATTACGCCAATGCCCGTTATGACTATATCCTGTCGATGATGCGTCTCAAGGAGGTGGCTGGCCAGCTGTCACCGGACGATATCTACCAGCTCAACGCCTGGCTGGATCCGCAGCTGACTATCGCTAAATAGAGGGTCAAATAACAGGCTAAAGACAACCCGCTGGTTAAATAGTTTTTTCAATAAGGTCCAGCAGCCTGTTCAGCGCACCGCGATTCTCTTCAGCTATGCGCTGCGCTGCGCCGCCCATCTCAGTGCGTTGCACTTGATTCTGTAACAGCCCAACAACCTGCTCGGCCATCTGCTCCGCGCTCTGACAGATCTGCATGGCACCGCCATCTAATAGCAGCTGCGATGCTTCACTAAAGTTAAATAGATGGGGGCCACTAAGTACCGGTACGCCCCAGGCAGCGGGCTCGATGATATTGTGCCCACCAGTGGGAACCAAACTGCCACCAACAAAGGCGATATCGCAGGCGCCGAAGAAGATCATCAGCTCACCCATGGTATCGCCAAGCAATATATCTGCACCCTCAAGGGAATCTGCGTTACTTCTTCTGGCGAGATTCAGACCTGTTGATAAGCAGAGCTCGGCCACCTGATTAAATCGCTCGGGATGGCGCGGCACTAAGACCAGCAATGGATTGTCTATTTCAGCGTTTACTCTGGCGAAGGCCTGCAAAATAATTTCATCTTCACCGCGATGGGTGCTGGCGGCGAGAAAAATTGGCCGCTGACGTTCACCACGCCACTCGGTTAACAGCGCCTGTGCTTTTTCTCTGGCGAGCTGATCGAGACTCAGATCAAACTTGATATTGCCAGTAATACACAGCGAACTCTCAGCTAACCCGAGAGCAGTAAAACGCGCGCCGTCATCTTTGTGCTGCGCCGCTACTGCAGTCAATCCTGCCAGCATGGGTCGAACCAGAGGTGCTATGCGCCCGTAGGCGGTAGCGGATTTTTTCGAGAGACGGCCATTGGCCAGCACCACAGGAATCTTGCGCTTATGGCAGGCGGCGATGGTATTTGGCCACAGCTCGGTCTCCATAATAATTAATATTTTCGGCTTTACCCGGTTTAGAAATCGTGCCACAGCATCGGGCATATCATAGGGTGCATAGCAGTGATCAACAGAGGCGCCAAAAGCGGCTTTGATGCGCTCGGATCCGGTGGGCGTCATACAGGTGACGATTAAACGCTGCTCTGGATATTTTTCCTGTAGGGCTTTTACCAGGGGAACAGCTGCCAGGGTCTCACCCACAGAGACGGCATGTAACCAGATAGCAGGTTTGTTTTGAGTTGGGGAAGTGAAGCCAAATCTCTCCGCCCAACGACTCATATAACCAGACGATTTCAGACCACGAAACAGCAATCGCAGAAGAATAATCGGCAGTAAAAGATAGAATAGAATTGAGTAGACCAATCTCGACATAGTCGGGTGAACCATCTGCAAATTTTAGTCAGTGGCGGCAGGTTAACACAGGTTAACTAAAAATTGTTTTGCGCGTGCATACACCGACAAAAGCACAGCTCAATTGTGTAATTACTCAACTCTCGCCATACATTTCAATAAAGTTTTTCATCTCATCACTCAAAACCGCTCTGAGTGTTTCAACCGTTTCCAGCGCGTTATCCGTAGCATGAATGGCGACTCTGTCGTGCTCAAGTGGCGCAATTTTGTTGATATGATCACGTATAACTCGCTTAATCAAAATATCAGTGTTCTCCAAATGAGGGTAGCGCTTAGCGAGCTTGGCCGGAGACATTGATATAGGCAGCGGCCCAGTTTCCTCAGCATTGCGACAGAGAATGGCCCTGACTGGCTCTACTGGCTCAGGGCGGTATTTTTCTATCCAGTTGCCACCTCTGGTCTGGCTCATAATGCGGTTTTTAGCATCAGCATCCAAAGCTATTTCCTGAATAATAGTAAAGCGCTCGGCTATCATTTTTACGGCAATCTGCTGCAGCTCATCCGTGTCACAGTCATCACGCAAAATAAATACTGTCAATCGCCGTGCAGCCTTTGTGTATTCCTTCACTGCTTCCTCTTCCAGCTCGATCAACTCTTTTAAAAATGGATGCTGATCAGGCCAACGTAACATCAGGTCATTGGGCATACCCCAGCCACTCTGAGATAACTGTGTATGAAGCTCCAACAAGGTAATGTCGTTAGAGAGTGAAATGCCTGCAACCTCTGCCATGGTCAATAATCCCGCCAGATAGTTGCGCTGAGGAGACATATCATGGGCTGTATCTAAGCCAGTGGGAATACCGCAGCGATGCCCTTTGTGATAGCAGAGATGAAAAGCAAAAGAGAAAAACTCATCTTCTGGGCATGGCCGATAAAATCCTCGGGGATCTTTTATTCGTCGACTCAGAATTCGATGGGCGTGAACAGGCATATAGTAGGGCATACCATTATAGGTAGTGCCGGACTGCCCAGAAGCCGAATAAAAATCACACTTAGCTTTTCCAGGCCGGACCGATGCAAACTTCAGGGCAGTTTTAATCTGGTGATCGGCAATCAGGTGATCCACATCATGCTGCGTCGACTGCTCCATTTCAGATGTCATAGGCACATCATCAGCCCAGCGAAGGACAACATAGGGGACAGCTGCTATTTCTAGCTGCCTGTAAAACCCTTGCAAATCAGTTATCTTGAACCGCACAGTGCCTTTTTTTAATCTTGCATGTGCAAGTCGGGCGTGGAATTCAAATTTTGCCCAACTGGTTCTGATGTTGGCTGCTAAACTCATAAATCAGCCTCAAGCATTTTAGCTGGACGTAATTTTAATCGTGCGCGAACAGACTGGCGAGCATTCAACAACGCCTCAACCCTGCCCAAAAATAGTTTAAATTCGATCTTATATTCTGCCTGCCTGTGCAACTCTGCTAGCCAGTCGCCCAATAATGCAGTGCGCTCTGCAGATGGTGCATTGCGGATATAGTAGGCGGCGAGATGCTCTAGCATCCATTCACTTCGCCGCGGATGAAATCCTGCATATTGCCAGTCAATCAAACAGAAGTCAGCAGAGTTAGATTGACTGGATAAGAAGATATTTTCATCCCTTGCATCAATGTGCATAGCTCCGGCATTAAAAAGTGCGACAAGCGCGGGAATACCCAACCTAGCAGCTCGGGCATATCCCTCTGGGCTATTGCTGGCGATATCTAGCAAATCTCGCTGACCTTGCAAACACTCAATAATAATTCCCGAGCCGGAAACAAACCCAAAATGACGCTTTTCGATATACGCATATATCTTTGGCACCGGAACATCTGCATCTCGGGCTTTTTGATAGTTGATAAATTCTCGGCGAGCGTATTTTCGATATTTCAGTCTGGAGATAGGATTTTTCAGCGGGAACATTTTAACTACAGCTTTATCGCCAGGAAACCCTGGCGCTGCAGTTTGAAAAACCAGGCGTTGGCGAGCCCGCTTTAAGAGCCTAGCTCCCGGGGGCAAGATTTCTGAAGATGGATCGGGAAGAACTGGAAATATAGCTGCTATTTCATCTACCGAGGACTCATTGGTAACCCAGACAGAAACACCATTTACTCCAGTGATTTTGCAATCTTCACGAAAGAGCTCTGACATTATGGAAATCCTATTAATTTTATTCCGTTAGGTCGAGAAGATCCGACAGCTACTTCCAGTGCTCGGCAACCCAAGTGGCAGGCTTAAAGCGTCGATACCATTTGCCACTGACGCCAGCAATTGCCTCGTGGGGGTCGGGTTTGCCATGAAATACCAATACGCGAGTATCTGCAGGCATTTCGGTCTCACGGGCGAAAAATAGCGAGAAGGGCTTAATGCAGTGGCGCTTAAAGCTGCGGCACCAACTGTCGGGCCAGTAGACCAGCGCATTTTTTGCCATCAGTGCAGCGGACAGATACTCCTGTTCATTGCGATGGATCTTTTTAATTTGCTCAAAGTTTTTCTCAAATTCGGCAAGTACTTCCGGATGGGCTCCGACGTCGAAGCGGTAGACAGATGAGTTACCGGTGCCGTCCTTTTTAATCCAGTCTTTGATAATCATCACCTCACCCGGACAATCAAAAAGATCATCGAGGCTGCCGGTGATAATCAAATCCAGATCCAGACACAGCACTTTTCCCTTGATGTCGTAGAGTGTTTCGGCAAACACCGCCAGCTTGTTCCAGCCGCGCTCCGGGCCTCCCAGATCAACGGACAATTCTGGCAGCGGAAACACTTCGACATGCTCGTTTAAACCGCTGCCATCTTCGGTCAGGCAGATAAATCGAAAGTCTCGGCTCATATTGCGGGCGACCATCGAGTACAGGGTATTTACATAGTCCCCTGAGTACTTGGTGCCCCACTTCATGCATAAAACATTGAGCATTTCTTCTGCCATGATTATCAATAATTCCTGCGTTAATGCTTACTCGGCAACTGGCGCTAACCAGTTCGGGTATTTGTCGTTTTTGCCACGCACCAGATCAAAGTAGGCGGCCTGCAGCACTGTGGTAATTGGACCGCGCTTGCCTTCGCCAATAATGCGGCTATCGTACTCGCGGATAGGGACGACTTCTGCGGCGGTGCCGGTGAAGAAGGCTTCGTCGCTGATATACACCTCATCGCGGCTAATACGTTTTTCGCGCACTTCAATACCGTGGTCTGCTGCCAGTTTGAAAACAGTATCGCGTGTTATGCCATCAAGGCAGGAGGTTAAATCCGGGGTGTAGATAACGCCATCGCGAACAATAAAAAAGTTTTCAGCGCTGCCCTCGGCAACATAGCCTTCCGGGTCAAGCATGATGGCTTCATCGCAACCCGAATCAAGCGCTTCACGCAGTGCCAGCATTGAGTTGATATAGTTGCCACTGGCCTTGGCTTTTACCATGGTGATATTCACATGGTGCCTGGTGTAGGAGGAAGTGCGAACTTTCAGGCCGGTCTCAAGTGTTTCCGGTGACATATACGAGGGCCAGTCCCAGCCGGCAATGCCCACATGAACCTTGAGCCCTTCGGCGCGCAGCCCCATACCCTCGGAACCTAAAAACACCAGCGGCCGGATATAGGCTGCATCCAGCTTGTTTTCGCGGATCACCTGGCGGTGTGCCTCACAGATCTCTTCCTGGGTAAAAGGAATCTCGAGATGAAGAATTTTTGCCGAGTTGAACAGGCGCTTGATATGGTCTTGCAAACGGAAAATACAGGTGCCGGCCTTTTCCGTTTCATAGGCGCGAATGCCTTCAAAAACGGCGTTGCCGTAATGCAGGGATGACGTCAGGAAATGCGTCTGCGCATCTCGCCAATCAACCATTTTGCCGTCCATCCAGATAAAACCATCGCGGTCCGAAAATGACATCGACCTATTCCTCTTTTTGACTATTGATTTTCAAATAACTGCTGCCACTGGTCTGTCACTGTTTCCCGGTACTCAAGAAACTCCCTACTAGCAATCTCTGGCAACTGATTTTGCAGCTGCAGAAGGTGTCCTGCTGAACGGTATCTTTTGTAGGCGTTAATTAACTGGCTGGCTTGTTGCTCTGATAAAAGTCCGCTCTGGGCCAATGACTCCAGTATACGAATGTTATCACTCCAGCGAGTTAATTCAGGGTGGTTGTGTGACCAGGCCAAGACTGCAAATTGAACCATAAATTCAATATCGACGATACCTCCGATACCTTGCTTAAG
>ERZ1048068.2923-NODE-2923-length-11572-cov-4.681341_pt1 | contig 11572 bp, 9 predicted proteins | sample MGYA00383098_ERZ1048068 | MGnify/ENA primary metagenome ERZ1048068 (study PRJEB29581, sample SAMEA5548368) | metagenome | biome: marine; feature: coastal; material: water | depth 1 m | study: Short-term variability in the microbial, nano- and picoplankton... | reverse complement strand
ATTCTGGTGGTACTGATTCCTAAGCTGCGAGGGAGAAAACGTTTCTCCGAATGGCAGTAAAACCATTTCTATCCGCTGAGGACTACACTGATGACAAAACTTGCTACTCGACTTGTGATGGTCTTTGCGCTGCTGACTGCAGGTTTTACTCAGGCGGCACAGGACAATCCCCAGGTAGTTCTTAAAACCGAGATGGGCGATATTCTGGTGGAACTATTCCCCAAGGCTGCCCCTGTCAGCGTCGATAATTTTGTTAAGCTGGTAAATGACTACCATTACGATGGACTGATTTTTCACCGGGTAATCAGTGGGTTCATGATTCAGGCCGGCGGCTTTACTTTTGATTTCAGCCCCCGAGAGTCGAGCCGCGGCTCTATTGTTAACGAGTCCTCCAATGGTCTTAAAAACAAGCGCGGCACCCTGGCTATGGCTCGCATGAACGACCCTGACAGCGCCTCAGCTCAGTTTTTTATCAACCATAAGTCCAATGGCTTTCTCAATCCCAAAGGGGACAATAAGGGCTATGCCGTTTTTGGCGCTGTGGTTGCAGGCATGAACGTAGTGGACGCCATTGCCGCAGTTGAAACTCAGACTCTGGGTTATTATGCCGATGTTCCCGTCAAGCCCATTCGCATTCTCAGCGCCCGTCTGGTCAATCCTGAATCCTGGACGCCGCTGCCAGAACCAGCGCCGGCGCCCGTTATTGAGAAGCCGGTCCCTATTCGCTAACTGGTGCGCCACATGACAGCTCTGAGTATCAATCTCAACAAAATTGCCCTGCTGCGAAATTCCAGAGAGGGCAATTATCCCAGCGTAGTGAATCATGCCCAACTGTGCATAGATCAGGGCGTCGAGGGCATTACAGTGCATCCCCGCCCCGACCAGCGCCATATTCGCCCCTCCGATGTGCGTCAACTCGCCGAGTTGGTTCGGCCTCTGTCCGGGGTAGAGTTTAATATTGAAGGCAACCCCTTTGCGCCTGCGCTCAATGATTATCCTGGTTTTATAGAGCTGGTTGAAGAAACTCAGCCGGACCAGTGCACATTGGTACCCGACGGCGATGACCAGCTAACCTCTGATCACGGTTTCGATTTAAACAGCTCTGGCGACCAGCTGGCGCCAATTATTAAACGTCTAAAAGATCAGGGTATGCGCGTCAGCCTGTTTATGGATCCGGACCTCAGCCAGATAGAGATGGCGGCCAATATAGGTGCTGACCGTATTGAACTGTATACAGGCCCCTATGCTGCGGCCTGGGGCACTGATCAGCTGGAGCCACTGTTTCAGTCTCATTTGGCAGCGGCCGAACTGGCCGTCTCTCTGGGTATGGGTGTCAATGCTGGCCACGACCTCAACCTGGACAATCTAGCCAAATATGCTTCTATACCTGCGCTGCTTGAAGTCTCTATAGGTCATGCCTTTACCGTAGATTCCCTGGCCATGGGAATGGCTAATGCAGTAAACGCCTATCTACAGCGGTTGCGCTAGAGCCCTATGCCGACCCTATCCTGTATTGGCGCTGGTTTACTGGGCAAAACTCTGTGCCATTTACTCTCTAATCAGCTGAGCATGCGGCAGGTAATTAATCGCTCTGTGGCGTCATCGCAGCAGGCGGTAGATTTTATTGGTGCTGGCAGGCCAGCCTCTATAGATAATTTAGAGCCCGCAGATATATGGCTTATCGCCACCCCGGATGATGCTATTGCAGCTACGGGACAAGCGCTATTCGAATCCGGGGTGCTCAGAGCTGACAATATAGTTTTTCACTGCAGCGGCTCCCTGGGAGCTGATGCTTTGCAGTTTGCCAAGGCAGGGATTAATCGCGCCTCTGTGCACCCTATCCATAGCTTTGCCAATCCCAGCCAGTCGAGAAACAGTTTTGCCGGCAGCTACTGTGCTGTTGAGGGAGAACCTCAGGCCGTCGAGGTGCTGTCGTCATTATTTAACGCCATAGGCGCACTGCCCTTTAATATAGATGGCAGCCGCAAGGTGCTGTATCACACCTCCACAGTGATGGCCTGCAACTATCTGGTCAGTCTGCTGGAGACCAGCAGGCAGTTGTTGGCTGCCTCAGGAGTGGACAGCTCTGGGGCTAATCCTCTGGAGCCACTGATCCGCCAGACTATGGATAATTTTTTTGCCACAGATGCAAAATCTGCACTGACGGGGCCCATAGCCCGGGGCGATAATAAAACCGTCGCCCGGCATCTGGCGGCCCTAGAAGCCCACCCCGACCACCAGCTGTGGCAACAGGTCTATACTGCGCTGGGCAATGCTGCTGTGCCCATCTCTGCGGAACAGGGTCAGGCCAGCGCTGAGAGCTTAGAGGCTATCGCATCAATGCTGCAGTCTACACAGGGCGATAATTAAACCCATGGCTAGCCAAGATCAACCATCACAGCGGACCGATAGCCCGGAATATCTTGAGCGCAAGGCATTCTTTGATCAGCTGATTACTGTCTATGGCCGCAAACCTGTGCTGGAAATACTGCAGGACCAGAGCCTGAAAATATTTCGCGTGCATCTGGCCGACTCCAATCGCAGCGGCGGTATTATCGAAGAAATAAAACAGCTGGCCAAAACAAGAAATATAGAGATATGCCTGCATAGCCGTGCGCAGCTATCGCGCATATCCCGCAACAGCAAACAAGATCAGGGCGCTGCCTGCGATATTCACTGCCCTGGTTATAAGCCCTATCAACAGGCTTTAAAGGACTCGGCACTGGCTGCAACAGGCCGCAGTATTATTGCCCTGGATGGGGTGACCAATCCGCAAAACCTCGGCATGATTATTCGCAGTGTGACCGCCAGCCCCTGCTATGGATTACTGCTGCCCAGCAAGGGGACAGCAGAGATTTCGCCATTGGTCATCAAGGCCAGTGCAGGCACTCTGTTTAAGGGCAATATACTGCGCTGTGACAGTCTGCTCAGGGCGCTGGAGGATTTTAAGCAACAGGGCTACGAAATCTGCACCCTGTCCTCTCATCAGGCAACGCCTATAGCAAAGTTTTCCCCAGAGGCTCCGATAATTTTTGTGCTCGGCAACGAGACTGAGGGTGTGAGCCGTGAGATTGCCGCCCTGAGCGATCACCGGGTAGGTATTCCCATGGCCAATGGTGTGGAGTCACTCAATGTGGCTGTTACCGCGGCGCTTATTGCATTTAGGGGTTAGGCTTCTCAGCTGTTGGCGTTTTCAGCCTTATCAACATGACCATTAATATGCCAGAGTGGTGACCAGATAATGGTTACCACCGAAACCGATAATGTGATTGAGGCAATGGCCACAAAAGCCGTGCCCAGGCCCAGGTTTTCTATGGTGACTCCGCAGACCCAGGCTCCCAGTGGCGCACCGCCAAACAGACAGAGCTGATAGACTGAAGCCGCCCTTGAGCGCAGTGCATGGGACACCTGATTGTGCAATATGGTGCGCCCCAATGTCATAGATAGGCCAGAGGCCATGCCCCAGATATAGACCAGGGGAAACAGCAGCCAGAGTGGCGGTACCATAGCTATCAGCGCCACCAGAGTGCCGCGCACAAAAAAGCTAATCACCATAAGTCGGCCGGGGCGGCCAAAGGTTTTAACTTTGTTCATTACTCCAAAGTTGGTGCTGATAATACCCAGGCTAAAAACCACCTGCAGCATTGCGTAGAGACTGGCACCGCCATTGTAAAGCTCGCGGGCAATCAGCGGCATGCCCACCAGGTAGACACCAAAGGCCAGAAAGCCGGTGGCAAAGACAATAAATAATAGGTGCAGCAAGCTTTTGTCGTTGCGGAACAGATTCAGACCTTCGCGAAGTTCAAGCCAGGTTTGCGCAGCAGACTTATTCGACTTCTCGGCCTGGGCTGCCTCTTCAACTGAGGATAACTGTGGCAGCGGATGGCAGCGCTTCATCAGCAGTGAGCTGGCCAGAAATATTAGCATCTGCAACCCCAGCAGCTGCGGCAGGCTGATATAGTCGAGCTGTCCTGCAACAATAAAACCCACACTCTGGGCGACAAATTGCACCACCATCATCTTGGCTACGGCCTGATGCATCACCTCTGGAGGAGCATAGCCCAGCAGACTCTCCCGGGCCGGCTGTATAAACGCCAGAATAGTGCCAAAGCTAACGCCAAACATCAGCAACAATGAGAAGGTCAGCTGCCCGTAAACCATAGCCACCAGTAAAATACCCAGAGGTACTAGATAAAGCAGATAGAGAAAAGACAGCCAGCTACCGCGATGGCGGCGGTCAGCAACCACACCTCCGGGCAGAATAAACAGCAGATTGGGCAACAGCAGCGCCATGGTCGCTAAACCTAAACGGCTGGGGGACTCGTTCAATACCCCCACCACCAGCCAGGGATAAAGCACCTTGTGCAGGCCCATTGCCAGATTGCTGGTACCTATGGTCGCCAGAAAATAGCGGAAAGAAAAGCTCTGGGATGACACCTACTGGAAGCGCTTGCGCAGTGCGGCAATTAATCGGCCCAGGAGTGCCGCAGCACCAATAATAACCACCAGCCCGAGTAACATGGTCAGCAGATTACTGGCTATATCAGACAGGGGCACGTCGTAAACCTTAACCGCCATTAATAGAAAGCCACCGCAAGCCAACATAGAGGCTATCCAAGCTGACCTCTGTTTTATGGCGTTTCTGTTATTTGACTGTGCCAATGCTTGTTATCCTGTTTCTTTTGATTAGGTCAATTTACGTCTAGTTTAACTCTCTGGCCCATTCGCAACGGATATTGATCGCTGATTCGTTGGGCCTGTGAGCAGCGCCATCGGCTTCAAACACAAAGGAGTGCAGCCCTGACAACTCGGTTTCAAGATGCACTGTAGCTGAAACCCAGTACATTTTGCGCAACAGATTCTCGAACTGCTCGAGCCAGTATTGCCACTCGTGCTCAACGCCCTGGTAAGAGGCCCCAAAGTGCATCACCTCTGTGCTTAGACTCAGGTCGCCGCAGTATTTCTCTGGCACCGCAAACATCTCGCGGTTTAACAGGCTCCAGGATTCTGCCGAAGGCAGCTCGAGCATGGCTGCTCGATTGCTGCGGCATTGCTCGCTGTTGTTGTGCAATGCTACATTTTTAATGCAGCCATAGACCACGGATTCCGATTGATAGTCCCTATCCAATACTCTACTCCCTGTGTTTATCTCAGTCTGATTAAACCCTGTTTAAAAATTCAATAAATTCGGCTTCGTTCATTACAGGTATATCCAGTGACTGGGCTTTGGTCAACTTCGACCCCGCCCCTGGGCCTGCCACCACCTGTGCAGTTTTTGCCGATACTGAGCCGGCTACCTTGGCTCCCAGTTCTTGCAATCTATCCTTGGCCTCGGCGCGGCTCATTATGTCCATACCCCCGGTCAACACCCAGGTCTGGCCTTTTAATGGCTGAGATGCCTGGGCATTCTGATCTATATCTGGCCAGCTGACGCCAGCGTCTCGCAATGCTTGAATAATAGATAAATTATCCGGGTTGCGGAAGAAATCCACTATATGACCGGCCACTATTGGGCCTATATCGTCCACTTCCAGCAGAGCCTCTGTATCAGCGGCAATCACCGCCTCGAGGGAGCCAAAGTTATTGGCCAAGGTCTGCCCTGTGGTCTCTCCCACTTCGCGAATACCCAGCGAATAAAAAAACTTGGCCAGGCTAGTTGCTTTGCTAGCCTCTATGGCCGCCACCAGATTGGCGGCAGATTTTTCCGCCAGCCGCTCTAGCCCCTGGAGCTGCTCAGTTTTAAGGTCATAGAGATCGGCCACAGAAAAAATCACCTCTCTGTCTACCAGCAGGTCGACCAGTTTGTCGCCCAGGCCATCTATGTCCATGGCTTTGCGGGAGGCAAAATGTTTGATCGCCTGTTTAATCTGCGCGCCGCAAAACAGTCCCCCAGAACAGCGGGCTACTGCCTCTCCCTCGGCACGCACCACCGCCGAATCACAGACCGGACAGCGCTCGGGAAAAAAAATCGGCCGCGCATTGGCCGGGCGTCTGTCCAATACCACCTTGGCGACCTGGGGAATCACATCGCCAGCGCGGCGAATAATTACCGTATCGCCAATACAGATACCCAGGCGCTGAATCTCGTCGCCATTGTGCAAAGTGGCGTTGCTGACCGTAACGCCACCTACAAATACTGGTTCCAGTCGCGCCACTGGGGTTACTGCTCCGGTGCGCCCTACCTGAAACTCCACATCCAGCAGCTGAGTCATCTCCTCCTGGGCGGGAAACTTTCGTGCTATGGCCCAGCGCGGAGCCTTGGCCACAAAACCCAGACGCTCTTGCAGGCGCAGGTCGTTAACCTTGTAGACAATGCCGTCTATATCATAGGCCAGACCATCGCGAGGCTCGGCCAGGATTTGGTAGTAATCTTCGCAGGCGGCAATACCGCTGACCACCTGCATATGTTCATTAATTTTAAAGCCCCAGCTGGCCAGGGTCTGGAGCATACTTAGATGGCTGTCAGGGCGAGTCTCTGCAACAAATTGGCCCACGCTATAGGCACACATTTCCAGGGGACGGCTGGCAGTAATTTTAGAATCTAGCTGGCGCAGGCTGCCGGCGGCGGCATTGCGCGGATTAACAAATGCTTTTTCACCGGCGGCAATGGCCTTGGCATTTAGTGACTCAAAGCCGGCGCGGGGCAGATAAATCTCGCCGCGCACCTCCAGCAGACTGGGAATATGGTCGCCAACCAGCTTTAGGGGAATGCTGTTAATGGTGCGCACATTGGCGGTAATATCTTCGCCCACTGTGCCATCGCCACGAGTTGCGCCCCGTTCCAGCAGCCCATCGCGGTAAAGCAGACTGACCGCCACACCGTCCAGTTTGGGCTCGCAGGCATAGTCAATCTCTGGCGGCTGGGTTAAGGCGGCGTAGTTAAGGCGATCCTTAACTCGGCGATCAAAGTCTTCCAGCTCTGCCTGACTAAAGGCATTGTCCAGGGACAGCATGGCGACATCGTGACGCACCTGGGTAAAGGCAGACAGAGCTTCGCCCCCCACTCGCTGACTGGGGGAATCACTGGTTCTGAGACTGGGATACTGAGACTCTATATCCTGCAACTGGCGCATTTGACGATCGTATTCGCTGTCGGGAACAGAGGGATCATCAAATACATAGTAACTATGGTTGTGCTGGTTTAACTCGTCCTTGAGACGTTCGTAATCACTAAGAACGTGCTCTGGAATATTTGCCATAGGTTCGCCGTTGGTTATTCGCCGCTTTGCCCGCGCTGGATAGATGCAGAGGTAGCGCGCTGACGATAATGGTCAATGGTCTGCTTGGTCATGGAGCTGCGGGACTCGTCCATTACATTGAGATGCAACTCGGCAACCAGTTTATCCACCGCCTCGATCATAATATCGAAGGCAGTTACTGGATCGCTCAGCTGGTCCAGCACCATAAATAGGGTCACCCCTGGGGTTTCCATCTCAGCCATGGTCTTGAGATCGAAGGTGCCCGGATTGAGCAGATTAGCCAGGCTAAACAGCACTTCGCCAGTGCCGTCGTTATTGATATGGCGATCGAAAAATTTGTTGCCGCCAAATAAAAACCCACAGGACAACACTGCATCTAACAGTGCCTGGCCCTGAATTCGCTCGCCTTTGTTAGCCATCAGATGCATCACCAGCACATCCTGCTGAGGGGCTTTGTCGCTGCTCTCACTGCTGGCCAATTTCGCCTGCTGCTCTTCGGCTTCACGCGCATTTAACTCATTGAGTTGCTCGCGCTCGCGCTCAAAAATTGAGTTATCCAGGTCAAACTGCTCTTGCTGGGGCTGGCGTGAAAAGTTGAAATCTGTACTGGCCAAATTGCGCCGCAGGCTCTCTTCGACCTGCTGAATATCTGCCTCGTCGCGAATGCCGACAACCCTTGACCCGCCGGAGGGAAACTGAGCATTTTGCAGTTCGTCAGGCTCCTCTGCACTATCGCCCGCAGTGCGCTGCAACTTGCGCGATGACATCTGCAAATTTTCGTAGCGGTTGCGTTCTAGTCGTCGAATACCGTCCACTACCATAGCAATAAGTACTAGCGCGATAACAACAATAAGAACTTCATGTGGGCCTAAAAAGTCCATAGATACAGCTTGCTCAACTCTTTAATAAACTTTTGTTATTGTAGTTCGCGATACAAAAAAACAAAGTATTTTTTATCGCTCAGTTCAACTTATCAGGCTTCGGCCAGTTCGGCTGCCTGATTGACATCTACAGTTACCAGGCGAGACACGCCAGGCTCATGCATGGTTACACCCATTAACTGATTGGCCGCTTCCATAGAAATCTTGTTGTGAGTAATAAAAATAAACTGCACCTGCTCAGACATCTCTTTGACCATATTGGCATAGCGACCCACATTGGCGTCATCCAGCGGGGCATCCACCTCATCGAGCATACAGAACGGCGCCGGATTGAGCTTAAAGATTGAGAACACCATGGCGATCGCGGTCATAGCTTTTTCACCACCGGACAGCAGATGGATTGATGAATTCTTTTTACCCGGTGGGCGAGCCATAAGGGTAACGCCAGTGTTGAGCAAATCCTCTCCAGTCATTTCCAGATAGGCGTGACCGCCACCGAATAGTTTGGGGAACAGCTCCTGAATATGGCCATTGACCAAATCAAAGGTCTCTTTAAATCTGGTGCGCGTCTCGCGGTCAATTTTTTGGATAGCATTCTGTAAAGTATTTAGTGCATCTTCCAGTTCTGCATTTTGCTGATCCAGATAATCTTTGCGCTCGGACTCGATTTTATATTCATCAATGGCTGCCAGATTGATCGGACCCAGACGCTGAATACGGTTGCCAATCAACTCCAGCTGCTCTTCCCAGTCGATAAGCGCCGCATCATCAGCTAGATTTTCCAGCAGGGTTTCCAGATCCGCCTGCTTCTCTGCAATCTGTTCTTTAATAGTGCGGCTCAGAGTACTGATTTCCTGTGCCGAGATACGCTGGCTTTCCAACTTGCTGCGCACTGTCTGTACTTCCTGCTCCAGTTCGCCGCGCAGTTTTTCCTGCTCGCGCATCTGGTGTTCGGTCGCATCCACCAGGGTCTTGGCTTCGGTCATCTCTGCGTCAACCAACAGGCGCGCTTGCAGCTGGGTCTCAAGCTCAATTTTGTGGGCTTCGGTGGGGTCTTCTTTAACATTGAAGGCCTCACGCAACTGCTCTCTGCGCTCTTGCAGGCGCTCAACCTGCACCTCAAGGCGGCCAATACCCTCTCGAATACTGGTCAGCTGAGTTTTCAACGAGCTCTCGCGCACCCGCAGCTCCTGACCTAGGTCACGATCATGACGAGCTGTTTGACGAGTCTGATCAAGCTGAGCGCGGCACTGGTCACGCTGCACAATCAGCTCTTCTCTCTGCACTGTATCTGCCTCCATCTTTTCGATGGACTCCTGCAGAATTACCCGCGCCGCAGATAGATTTTCCTGCTCTGTCTCGGACTGCTGAACCACTTCGGCCAGCTCATTTTCGGCGCGCTCTTTACGCGCCTTGTACTGTTCGATTTGCACTTCGAAGCCACTGAGCTTTGAGCGCAGCTCGGCGTAATGTCTCTGCTGCTGAGCCACATTGCCGGCAATTTCCTGTCTGGTGGTTTCCAGCGCTTGCAGGCGCTGCTCATTAGCCTGACGACTGCTATCTAAGCCGGCGATCTGTGTTTCCAGCGCCGCCATCTGGGTACCTATGGTCTCCAGCTCCTGTTTGCGCTGCAGCACACCTGCTGTGGCATCTTTGTCGCGAGCCACACGCAACCAGTTACTGCCCAGCCAAATGCCTTCGCGGGTGACCACGGATTCAATGGCGGAGAGCGATGGCTGCAGCTCAAGTGCATCGGCCAGAGTTTCTGCGGCATAGATATTGTTGATCAGACCTCGGGCTGTGTCGCCCTCGACCAAATCGCTGAGCAGGCGACCTTTGTCACCGGACTGAGCTGCTGTGCCTGCACTGCCGACCAGCAGTAACTCACCTTTTGTAAAGTCATCCAGCAGACCCACAGAGCTGGCGATATCCTCTACGGCAATAGCTTGCAAGTAGCTGCCTAGCACGGTCTCAACAGCCACCTCCCAGCCGGCGGCTGGCTTGACTGAAGCCGCCAGACGAGGTTTATCGCCCAGACCTTTGGAGCTCAGCCATTGCTTTTCTGCATCGTCACCCATAGCGGCCTGTTGCAGTGCTTCGAGGGATGCCTGACGACCTTTTAGCGTTTGCTGAGTGCTGCGGGCCTCATTGAGCTCGGTAACAACCTGTTTTTCCTCACCGCGCAGGGTTTCTATCTCGGCGCTATTGTCGGCGCGCTGCTGCTCAATGGCTGCGCTAGCTAGCTCGGCCTCGGAGAGGCTGGCCTGAATACTGGCCATCTCCTCTTCGGCAGGGCTGGCGTGAAAGCTGCTGGCCTCTGTGGAGAGAGTCTGCTGACGCTCGGTCAAGCGGCGCATCAGCTGCTCTAGATGTTGAATGCGGGATTGCTGAACTTCGGCCTGCTGTCTTGGGCTGGCTGATTTCTGATTAAACTCATCCCAGGCCTGCTGCCAGGTTTGCATGGCCAGTTCGGCGGCCTGCAGCGCTTCAGAGGAGATGGCCTCAGCTGCCTGGGCCGCTTCTAGGGCCGGGGCCAGCTCATCGAACTCGGCAGTCCAGCCTGCGGCTTTTTGGCGATCGCTGCTCAGATGCTGTTCGGCTTCACTGAAGTTGCGTTCGGTTTGCTCTAAATCTTTGTGTAATTCCTGGGCCCGCTGCTGAGCGTGCTCAATAGCCTGTTCTATACGCGCCACATCGCCGCCAATTTTATAAAAGCGCGCCTGCACCTCGTTAAAGGCATCACTGTGGTCTGTATATTCTGAGCGCAGTTTTTCAATACTGCTGTCACAGGCGCTGCGCTGGGCAATAATTTTTTCCTGCTCTATTTCCAGTGCGCCAATCACCTGCTTTTGCTCTGTGGCGGAAGCGTTGTAGCCGCGCCATTTTAGGGCTAGCAACTCGGCGGAAACCTGTCGTTCTTCCTTTTTGAACTCCGCATATTTCTCAGCAGATTTTGCCTGGCGTTCGAGCCTGCCAAGCTGACGACCTAACTCGTCGCGAATATCGGTAAGTCGCTCAAGATTTTCTTGGGTTCGCTGAATACGCCCCTCAGTATCCCGGCGACGCTCTTTGTATTTGGAGATGCCTGCGGCTTCTTCTATATAGACCCTCAGCTCGTCTGGCTTGGCCTCAATCAGACGGGAGATCATGCCCTGCTCAATAATCGCGTAACTGCGCGGCCCCAGACCTGTGCCCAGGAAAATATCGGTGATATCGCGGCGGCGACATTTGTTGCCATTGAGATAGTAATTGGACTGGCCATCTCTAGTGACCTTGCGCTTGATACCAATCTCGTTATAGGAGGCGTACTCACCTACAATGCGACCATCGGAATTGTCGAATATCAATTCGATAGAGGCCTGTCCCACCGGCTTGCGACCGCCAGAGCCGTTAAAGATAACGTCAGACATGTTTTCGCCGCGCAGGTTTTTGGCCGAGCTCTCACCCATTACCCAGCGCACCGCATCGATTATATTGGATTTACCGCAACCA
>ERZ1048068.2922-NODE-2922-length-11575-cov-13.890278_pt1 | contig 11575 bp, 10 predicted proteins | sample MGYA00383098_ERZ1048068 | MGnify/ENA primary metagenome ERZ1048068 (study PRJEB29581, sample SAMEA5548368) | metagenome | biome: marine; feature: coastal; material: water | depth 1 m | study: Short-term variability in the microbial, nano- and picoplankton... | reverse complement strand
CAAATCCTATGTATTCCTATGATACTAATTGGATTTATAATATTGTTTTATTCAAGGAAAAGAACATGAAGGCTTATGTAGATCTTCTCAAATACATTTTAGAAAATGGTGATAGAAAAGAAGATAGAACAAATACAGGAACTATCTCTTCGTTTGGACATCAGCTTTCATTTGATTTATCTGAAGGTTTTCCTGCTGTAACAACAAAATCATTAGCGTGGAAAGGGGTAGTTTCAGAATTACTTTGGTTTCTAGAGGGTTCTAGTGATGAGAGAAGACTTGCTGAAATTAGGTTTAATAAAAATAGAGAGGAACTTACCGACTTAAGTAAGTTTTCTACAATATGGACTGACAACGCAGACAATCAAGGCAAGCAACTTGGTTATGAAAATACTGATATTAAGAAAGAATTAGGGCCAGTTTATGGAGTTCAGTGGCGAGAATGGGATGGAAAAGATCAAATAAAAGATTTGCTTACAAGTTTAAAAAATAATCCAGACAGTCGGCGTCATATCCTCTCTGCTTGGAATGTTGGAAAGATAGATACAATGGCTTTGCCTCCATGTCACGTAATGTCACAATTTTATGTAAATAATGGGACTATTAGCTGTCATATGTATCAAAGAAGTGCTGATATGTTTTTAGGTGTTCCTTTCAATATAGCAAGTTATTCACTTCTTTTAAGTATACTTGGAGAGATATTGGGCTTGAAGCCAAAGAAATTTGTTCATTCATTTGGAGACGCTCATATCTATTTAAACTCTGTTGACCAGGTTAAAGAACAGATATCAAGAACACCATATGATTTACCAACCCTAGTTCTTCCCGAACTTAACTCACTTGAAGACTTGTCTTCTTATTCTATTAATGACTTTAAATTAGAAAATTATAAACATCATCCAGCTATCAAAGCTAAAATGGCTATTTAATTATGAAAACGATTTCTCACTTAGTTGCTGTATCTAATAATCTTGTTATTGGGGTTGATAATGATTTACCATGGAATCTTAAAGCAGATCTTGCTCACTTTAAAAAATATACATTAAACAAAATAATAATTATGGGTAGAAAAACCTATGAATCTATAGGAAGACCTCTACCAAATAGAATAAATTATGTGGTTTCAAGAACCTTAAATGAAATCCCAGGAGCGTATGTATTTAATAGCCTAGAAGATGCTATCTCAAAAGCTGAAAAAGAAAATATAAAAATAAATATTGATAATGAGATCATAATCATAGGTGGTGGCCATCTATTTAATGAGACAGCTGAATCCATAAATAAGTTAGTTATCACTAAAGTGGACTGTAACATTCATGGGGATATTTACTACCCCAAGATTGATTTAAGTAAGTGGGAGTTAGTTAAAACAGAATCATATGAAAAAGATTCTGAAAATGATTATGATTTTAAAATAGAGGAATATATTAAATTATGATTGAGATTGGATATAATCTCTTCTCAATGCTAAGCTTTTTACTCTAATCTCTTCATTCTCAGTGTATTTAATCCAGCTATTTGCAGTTGTTTTAACTTTTTTATCTTTATCCCTAGCAGCAATTCTGAACTCTTTCTTTGCTTCTTGAAACTTTTGAAGCTCAAAATATGCTTGACCAAGAGTAAGGTGAACTTGGGATAATTTTTCAATTTTTCCTTTTTTCAGGCCTTTCTTAATAGCATCAACTGCCTCTTGCATTCTATCTTCACCAAGATAGAGATTTCCTAAGAGAACATAAGCTTTTCCATCTTTTGACAAAACAGCAGCTTTTTCAAGAACAGGAATTGCCTTGTCAACTTCTTGAGCCATTCTCCACGAATCAGCAAGTAATTTAAGATTTTTCTCATTATCCTTAACAACAGGTCCCGTCTTTTCAACTTTTACTTCTTTGCCTGTATTTTTATCAAGTACGGTTTCTGTATAGGTTGTTATTTTATTTTGCCCAGAAACAAGCACTTGAGCAGCCCAGTATGGGTTTTGATTAAGTAATAATAATTGAGTTAAGGCTAAATATTCTGATTCTTTATTTAAGAAATCTTTTGCATGAGCAGCTTTCATAGTAATCATGTAGTCTTTTTCTCTTCCAAGCTGACCATAAGCTCCACCCAGTTGGATAAAGTATAATTTTTTTGGATAGAGATTAACTAATATTTCGTAGATATCTAGTTGCTGTAACAGTGATTCCTTTTCACCAATTTGTTTTTTAAGCTCTCCAATACATGCAGCAACAATGACATACCAATTTTCTTTTGGTTTGTATCCTTCCTCCTCTGCTAATGAAATTGCTGTTTTCATAGAAGACATTGATTTATTAAAATCTTCTTTTTGAAAATATGCTTGGCCTAGCAAAGACCATGATTGAGCTGTTACTGTTTCAACCTGATCCATCCATTGAAGAATTAACTCAATACCTTCATCATATTTTTCTTGAACTAAATTTAATTGCGCGAGTGTAAAAAGAGCAGCATTTCTAATTGGCAAAGTTACCTCAGGCTCATTAATTACTCTTTCATAGGCAAGAATTGCTTCATTATATTTTCCGTCAGTAAAATAAACATAGCCCCAAGAATTCCACACCACAGATCTGTCATAACTTTTAAGATTATCTTGATCATTTCTTAGTTCTGTAAGAATTTCAACTACTAACTCCATATCGGGAGCTGGTTCACCCTTGTCATCAACCTCTTCAAGAGCCTCATATACTTTTGCCATTTTTTTTGCTGTTTTAGATTGAAGCGCCCTTGCTTTTTTATATTTAATTTGTTTTTTTGATTGATTTGAGGATTGAGCTTCAATGTATGAAGTGGGGTATGAAAATGAAAACGCTAGCAGCGCAAAGACATACAGTAAAATTGATTTTTTTAATAACTTAATCATCTTGTGCCATTATAAATGTAAATCTGTGAAGGACTCCCTCTACAGGTGTTGCTCTTCCATCTACTATTTTTGGTTTATATTTTAATTTTAGCGCAGCTCTAGCTGAAGCGCTATTAAATATAGAACATGCTCTCATTTCTTCTTGAGGCCCTTCTGGATCTCCACAATATCCTTCAAGAGGTTTTGCATCTTCTACTGATCCAGAATCAGTAATTGTAAAAGAAACAATTGCATAACCTTGTGTTCCTCTTTCTTGAGCTCTTCTAGGATAAATAGGTTGTACCTTAAACAAGGGAATATATTCACCGTCTCTAAAGAATGAACCACCAGCTTTAAAATTTGCCTTTGGTTTGGCTATAGATACATCTAATCCAGTTAAAGGCTGAAGGTCTAGTTCGGGTTGAGCTATGTCTTCAGGTTGCTCTTCTGGCTGCTCAGGCTTTTCAACCTCTGACATGAATGTATCAATATCCCTTTCTGGCATAACAACATCAGCAAGTTTTACTGAAGTATCTTCCTTCATACCGCTATCACCCAAAGAAATTAAAATAACCATTACAAAAAATAATGCTGTAGTAATTAATACAGAAAGACCGATACCTGCAGCATATTTATTTGCATTAAAAGCTTTATTATATAAAGACTGAACTGGTTTAAGCGCAGACTTTATTGACGCGGTAATTTGATCCATATTTTATTATTTAGGTTCTGAGGCCAATGATATAGCACTTACTCCTGCCTCTCTTGCTCCATCCATGACTTGAATAATAGTATCTGCCATAGCTTTTTCATCAGCCTGAATAACGACAGATCCTTGAGGATTATCTGCTAATAATTTAACTACGTTAGCTTTTACTTGTCTTACATCAATTCTTCTTCCATCCATCCAAACTTCACCGGTTGGGCCTACAGCTATTAAGATCGCTGCATTTTCTTGAGTTTCGGCAGTATCGGAGTCAGGTCTATTGATTTCAAGCCCTGGTTCTTTAATGAAATTAGCAGTAACAATGAAAAATATAAGCATGATAAAAACAACATCAAGCATAGGTGTTAAATTTATTTCATCGCTTTCCTCTTGAACAGCGCTAGTAATTGCATTTCTTCTCATAATATTCCTCTATCTAAATGTCTCTTTTTATAATGTCATTAAGTTCCGATTCGTGTCTTTTGCTTGTGCTTGTTAGATAAATTGCAGCAAATGATCCTGACAGTGCAGCAACCATTCCAGCCATAGTCGGTAGAGTTGCTTTAGAAACACCACCAGCCATTGCCCTCGCATCACCGCCGCCATTAAATGCCATTACTTGGAAAACTTCAATCATTCCAGTAACCGTACCTAAAAGACCTAATAAAGGGGCTAATACTATGCAAGTTTGAATTATGCTGATGTTTTTATTAATTTCCATTTTTGCCTGAGACATCATCTTTTCTCTGATTTGCAAAGCATGCCAAGACTTTTTATCTTTTCTAGAATTCCATTTACTAGCAAGATCTGAAACATATTCTTCATGTGCGTGAGATAAATACCAAATTCTTTCGAAGATCATTCCCCACATAAAAAATACTAAGATAGCGATCAACCAAAGTACACTCCCACCTTGCTCCATAAAATCTCTTATGGAGGATAGTGCTTCAGTAAATGCAAACAGCATAAGTTATTACCTACTTAGACTCTGCTCTCTCAGCAAGAATACCTGTACTCTGCTCTTCTAAAATGCTAATGATTCCTCTAGCAGAAGATTGTGTAAATGAGTGAAGTAGACTCGTTGGAATTGCTACCAATAGACCTAAAACTGTTGTAACAAGTGCTTGAGAAATACCACCTGCCATTAATTTTGGATCACCAGTTCCGTATAGAGTAATCATTTGGAAAGTAACAATCATACCTGTCACTGTTCCTAACAGACCAGCTAATGGAGCGATAACTGAAATAATTTTTATGAAGCCTATACCTGAGTCGATTGCAGGTCTTTCGGCCATTATTGCCTCAGCCAATTTAAGTTCCAAGGTATCTATATCTTTATCGAAATTATCTTTTCCAACTTTTAATACTCTACCAAGAGGGTTAGAGGAGTCTGCTGCATCTTGATTAGCTTGTTTTCTAACAGCAGTTCCAATGATATATAAACTATATAATTTATAAAATGCAAAAAAGACTGCAATAATACCAACGGCAATGATTGCATAACCAACTTCTCTACCTTGCTGAGCTCTTTCTAGCAATGATGGGGTTTGTATTAAGTTAGCAAGAAGGCTTCCTCCTGTTGGACCCGTTGGATCTACCCCAAATTTTACTTGATCACCAACATTTGCATTACCAACCTTTTTGGCAGTCTTAGTGAATCTTCCAGCCGGCTGTCTAGGTAAAAAAGCGTATTGACCTTTAGATGTAGCATATTCTAAATATTTTCCATCACACACAGCATTAAACAACCCTACTCTAGTAACTGTGCATTCAGAAGTTTCACCATCTACATCGATGACATTTGTATTGAACGATACAACTTGGCCACTAGCAACCATCTCTCTTTGGAGCTCATACCATAAACCCTCAATTTCTCTTATAGTTGGTAGCTCTGTAGTTTCTGACATTTTTCCAGTTAAATCATTAAGAAACTTAACTCTTTCCTTGCCATATTGAGCTCCAGTTAGTGAACCAGAAAATTGAACTGCCGCTTCACCGGCTGAACTTTGAAGATGACCAAACAACTCAACAAGCGAGCCTAACTCTTTATTGTATGCCTCTTCTTTTACACGGAGTATTCCTTCGTTCTTTTTATATTCTGCCTCAAGAGTATCTGCTATTTTTTCTTGTCTAGCTAATTCTCTTTTCTCAGCAGCTAATATAGAGGCTTGTTTATTTTTATTTGCAACAAACTGATTTTCTCTTTGAGAGTTTGTAGCCTGTTCTTTAGTTTTACCTTCTTTAACAAGAGCCAACAAAGCTTCAACAGTTGAAACTTCAACAACCTCTTCAGTAGCATCTTGAGCAAAAACAATACCACTTAAGGAGATCAATAAAGCTGGAATTATATATAAATTTTTCATTACACTTCTCCTTTGATAACTGGCATCATCAGCATGTCTGTTGGTGCTAATTTTTTGGCCATTCTAATACCATTTCTTATAGGCTTTCTGTATGAGCCAGGTAATTCATCCCATGTGTTAGTTTCATTATTCCATCTCCCACTAGATTGCTCATCTTTAGTTTGATAAAACATTCCAATTCTTCCTATAACCAAAATATTGACTACCGTTCCATCTAGGAGAGTGCTTTCATAAGTATCAATCTTTCTTCCATACTCAGCTTCAATGTTGTAAGCCTCAAGGACTTGTCTGACTTGTTCTGAAGCAGTAACTTTAGGTTTTGCTAGTGAAGATCTAACTAGATCAATTCTATTTTGTCTTTCTTCAATCCTGAAGGGAGTATCAAGAGCAATGAAAGATTCAAGACTTTCTAGCATTCTTTGCGCTAAAGGTGGTATTTGTCTTTGCATGACAACAACCTGAACAAGCTGATCATCAAGCTTATCCATTAAATCAAGCTGTGCTTGAATCTGGATTCTTTTTTGCTCATTGTATAACTTTAGACCTTCAACTTGTTTAGATACAGCTTTCCACTCATTCACAATCTTATCAGTCTTTCTTTCTGTGGCGTCTATATTGTCTTGTGACTTAGCGGACAGCAATTGATTATCTCTACCTACCTCTAGAACACTTTCCATATCAGTAGAGGAAAGTAGTCCAGACAAAGAGATGACCATGCATATATGCATTAAATTAAATTTACTATTCATAAATATCTCCCTAAAAGTTTGAATATATTAACAGTGATCAGCTAATAATTAAATGACTTTCTAACATATTACTTTAACATTATATTTCTTTATTTCATGTAATTTATTAACAAAACAGGGGTTTCAGATTTGTATTTTATATAATCTTCATTATGACCCCATTTTTTATCAGCTCGATCTTCTAGCATTCGAACACCGCTTACATATACAAGAAGCAAATATGTAAACAAAGGAGAAATGAGAGTTAGGTATTGAAGTCCATTTAATGATGAAAATGACATAACCGCAATTCCAGACCATAAAACAATTTCACCAAAGAAGTTTGGGTGTCTTGATTTTGCCCATAAACCAGAAGTAATGAATTTGTCTCTATTTTCAGGAATTGATCTAAATGCAGTCTTTTGTTTATCTGCAATAACTTCTGTTATAAAGCCATAAAGAAATAAGCCTAAGCCTAAATAAAATAATGCATTCATAACAACTCCCGAATCAGAAGATATGGCAGTTAGTGCACACATCGAACAAAGCGAGACCCATAAACCCTGAAGAGTCCATGTCATAAAGAATTGTGTTGCTGATGGTTTAATCGTTCTGAATCTTTTATCTTCACCATCTTTATGGATTCTCATAAATAAAAAACTTCCAAGCCTAGTTGCCCAAAGAGTAATTAAAAGTACGATTGCTATGTTAGCTCCATTTAAATTAGCAAAATTATCTGAGCTTGAAATTAATGAGTACCATATAACAGATAGATAAGTAAGACTTCCCGTTAAATCATAAAACTTTTCTGTTTGAAATATATACGCAGGCAAAAAAGCAATCCATTGAATTATAAAAGCCAAAATTACAACCCTAAGTACTAAGTCTATGCCTGTAGCACCAGCAATAAGAACGGCTATTAGAAAAGCCATCATTGATATTAATATATTTATAATCTGTTTCATTTTTATTGCTCCCAACCGCAAGTTCTATTTTTATTTTGAACATCTAACCACTCTTTTAATGGCTTATAGTAGTTCATTACTGATTTCCCACTTATTTTTCTAGTGCCTGTTAATTTCTCAAAAGCATCTTGCCACGGAGCACTCTGACCCATTGCCATAGTCGAAATAATTTTTTCTCCAGCCGATTTATCACCATATATTGAACACTCATGCAGGGATCCTGTAAATCCAATATCATTGCAAAGAGCTTCGTGGAATTGATACTGCATTATTCTAGCTAAATAATATCTTGTGTAAGGTGTATTGCCTGGAATATGGTATTTAGCTCCAGGATCAAAATATTCTTCAGATCTATATGATGGCGGGGCAATTCCTTGATATGACTCTCGCATATCCCACCAAGCTTGATTTAATTCGGTCTCACTTATATCCCCAGTGAAAACTCCCGCTCTCCATTTATCTAACATCAAGGCCCATGGAATAACCACGACTCCTTCTAAAGCTTGCTTCATTAATAAGCCTATTGAATCATTTTTTGCTTGTTCAGCCTCATCTGCAGTAATAAACCCTATCTGTTTAAGATAGTCTGGTGTGATTGAGAGCGTTAAAAGATCTCCAAATGCTTCATGAAATCCATCATTTGCCCCACCCTGAAAAAGCGTTGGTAAGTGGTTATAAGCTTGATAATAAAAAATATGTCCTAATTCATGATGAATAGTTATGAAGTCTTCTTCATTTTTTTCTATGCACATCTTAATTCTCAAATCATTGTTAGCTGAATCTAAGTTCCATGCAGACGCATGACAGACAACCGATCTGTCTTGAGGCTTAACAAATAATGATCTTTCCCAAAATGTGTCTGGAAGTGGCTCAAAACCTATAGATAGAAAAAAGTCTTCAGCATATTCAACCATTTCAGTTTCATTGATATTTCTTTCTTGAATAATTTGGGTAACATCAACGGATTTTGTTTGGCTAGCTTCTGGATAAACAAGGTCATATATATTTGACCATGACTGACCCCACATATTTCCCATTAAGTGAACTGGCAGAGGTCCATTAAGTGAAACAACCTCATCCCCATAGTGCTTATTTAATTGACTTCTAACATGGCAATGCAAAGCATCATATAAGGGCTTTACTTCTTCCCATACTGAGTCTGTTTCTTTTAGAAAATCATCTGCGGGCATATCGTATTTACTAAACCATAAATCATCTAAGCCACTATATCCAAGATCTCTTGATCCTTGATTTCCAATTTCAACCATTCTCATATACATAGGTTTCATTGGCTTTCCAACCTCATGCCAACCATTCCAGGCCATAAGGAGATCTTTTGGATTTCTAGATTTATCTATAATCTGCTCAAATGCTTCAAGATCATAGCAACTGCCATCTTCATAGCAATATTCTCCACTACCATACATTGCTTCTAATTTTGTTGAAATAGATGATAGTTCGCTTGCTAAATTTTCATCAAGCGGCGGTGGCATAACAAATGAGCTTTTTAGTAGCTCAAGCATTCTTCGATTAGAATCTGAGGTTTTTAAATCATTAAAGCTTGATGCTGTTCTTGAATTTTCAAGAGATTTCAAAGTATATCTCTTACTATAATCTGCAACTATGTTTTGAGAATCATGAGTAATAAAATTTGATCCTATCCAATAGGCTGAACTGACAATAGGACCTTCAGATAAGTTGTCTTTTTCAATCTTTTCTAAAAAAACCTCTAGATCATTTTCAGATTTAGTTTGTTCGCTAGTTTGACTGCAAGACGTTACAATTGCAGCTATGGCAATTAATAAAGATAATTTTTTCATAGTTTTCCCCTGAAACAAATAATAAAATAACATAAAAATATACTTGATATGAAGATTTCTACAAACCAATTTAAAAATGGAACAAAACTACTAATTGACAATGCTCCTTGCTCAATAATTGAGCATGAGTTCCACAAACCTGGCAAGGGCCAAGCTGTAATGAGAGTTAAATATAAAAACCTTCTTACTGGAAATACTAATGATAAAACTTTTAAATCTGGGGAGTCGGCTGAAACAGCTGATATCAATCATAAAGATATGGAGTTTTTATATTGTGATGGTGCAAGTTGGCACTTTATGGATTCCATAACTTTCGAACAAATAGAAATAGGTTTTAAAGAGATGGGTGATGCAAAAAAATGGTTGGTTGGTCAAGAAACTTGTGAAATTATTTTGTGGGATGACAAGCCTATTCTTGTAGACCCTCCAGTAAATGTTGAACTCAAAATCGTCAACTCTGAACCAGGAGTCAAGGGTGACACTGTTTCAGGTGCAACTAAACCAGCAGAATTAGAAACTGGCGTCACTATACAAGTTCCATTGTTTGTTAATGAGGGTGAAACTGTGAAGGTTGATACTAGAGATGAAAGTTATATTGGAAGAGCTAAGTAATGATTGAGGTTCTTAATGAAGAGATAAACAAATTTTTCTCATCTCATCCTAGCGTCGATAAAAATGCATTGAGCCAAATTAAAAAAAGATACTCTTCAACTGTTACTGATGAGCTTTCTAAAGGTCATCTAACATCAAATGTTTGTATGATTGCTGCAAGCCAATTAAAAATAAATCCCAAAGAATTAGCTAATGAATTACAAAAAGAATTAAGTGATTCCATGAAATTTAAAAAAGTTGAAGCTGCTGGCCCTGGCTTTATTAATATTACTCTTAAAAGAGAAAACTTTATTTCAACAATTGAGAATATTAATGCTCAATCCATAAATTTTGGATCCTCAAATTCCGGCAAAAATCAATCAATACAAATTGAATTTGTATCTGCAAATCCAACAGGCCCTCTTCATGTGGGTCATGGAAGAGGTGCAGCATATGGTGATGCTATTGGAAGAATTCTTAAATCCTCTGGCTATGAAGTTCAAAAAGAATACTATATAAACGATGCTGGAAGACAGATAGATATTCTTACTGCAAGTGTTTTCACTAGAATTTTTGAAGAAGATTTATCCGGATATTTTCCAAAAAATGCTTATAAAGGTTCGTATATATTTGATATAGCTGAATTATTTAAAAAAAAATATAGACCAAATACCCTAATTGGCTATAAATCATTAATTCACAACCTTCCTCAGGAGGAGGAAAAAGAAATCGATGAGCTAATACTAAGAATTAAAAAAACAGAAAATGATATGTGGTCCAAGGTTAAATCTTTAGCTCTTAGTGAGGTCTTGCAGACAATCAGAGTTGATCTTGAGAGCTTTAATGTGTCTTTTGATAACTGGTTTAGTGAGTCAAGCCTTGGTGACTTAAGTGATAAGAAATCAAAAATATCAACGGCAATTACATCATTAAAAAATAAAGATCTTGCTTATGAAGAAAATGGAGCGATTTGGTTAAATACAAGTCACACAGGCGATGATAAGAATAGAGTTTTAATTAGAGATGATGGAAGAGCTACATACTTTGCTTCTGATGTGGCATATCACAAAGATAAAATTGATAGAGGCTTTGATAAGCTGATTAATGTTTGGGGTGCTGATCATCATGGATATATAAAAAGAATAGAAGCTTCTATTAATGGGCTTGGCTTTGATGAAGAGAAACTTGATGTACAACTTGTTCAATTTGCAAATCTTTTTAAAGACGGCAAGAAGATTAAAATGTCGACAAGGTCTGGTGAGTTCTTTTCTTTAGCAGATCTAATAAATGAAATTGGAACAGATGCTGCTAGATTCTACTACCTTTCAAAGCAGGCTGATCAACATCTGGATTTTGATCTTGATCTTGCTAAAGCTGATAGTAAAGAAAATATGTTTTATTACATTCAATATGCCCACGCAAGAATATGTTCACTGCATAAAAAGTATACGGATGAGAACTCATCCATGCCGAAGAAAGCAGATAGCATAATTAGTGGATCATATAAGAATTGTGATAAGTTAATTCATGAAATGAGCAAATATCCAA
>ERZ1048068.2918-NODE-2918-length-11587-cov-4.722945_pt1 | contig 11587 bp, 6 predicted proteins | sample MGYA00383098_ERZ1048068 | MGnify/ENA primary metagenome ERZ1048068 (study PRJEB29581, sample SAMEA5548368) | metagenome | biome: marine; feature: coastal; material: water | depth 1 m | study: Short-term variability in the microbial, nano- and picoplankton... | reverse complement strand
GAACTGGAAATGGCGTAGCTGCAATTTTGATTGTTGGCCGCGATGTCGAAGGAACTATGAGGGTAGGGCTTAAGGTTAGAAACGCTATATTTATGTCTTCATGCATAGCATTAATTTTAGGTTTAATATCGAGTTGGTTTCTTTCAAAACGATTTACTCGCCGTGTTGATGCTTTTAATAAATTAGCTGATGATGTTAGATCGGGTAATCTGAATAGACGGGCACCAAGAAATTATTCACATGATGAGATGGACTTGTTGGCCGAACATTTAAATGGAATGCTTGACCATATTGAACGTTTAATGCAGTCCATGAAGTATGCTGGTGACAGCGTTGCACATGACCTTAAAACACCATTAACGAGACTGAGGACTCGTTTAGAAAGTGCGGGTATTGAAAGGCATAATACTCAAGATGCAGAGATATTTTTTTCTGCAGCTGAAGATGCTAACGAGTTATTAAAAACATTTGATAATATTTTGAGAATATCAAGACTTAAAACTGGTGAGCGCAGAGAATTATTAATTGATATCGATCCAAAAACCCTCCTTGATGATCTCGCTGATTTATATGAACCCTCATGTGAAAGTGCTGGTTTGGAGTTCCATGCACTCACTACTGAGGGACATATTATCAGAGCTGACAGAGGATTATTGTCACAAGCTGTCTCGAATTTAATTGAGAATGCAATAAAATACACACCCAAAGGTGGGAAAGTAAGACTTGAATTATTAAAAAATAGTACAGGGTCAGTTGAAATATCTGTATGCGATAATGGACTAGGTATTCCTCGAGAGGACCGGGAGCGTGTTAAAGCCCGTTTTGTCAGATTAGATAAAAGCCGTACTCACCCTGGGAACGGATTGGGCTTATCTCTGGTTGATGCTGTTGCTAACTTTCATAATGCTGACTTTATTATTAGCAGTATAGATGACCATAATGTCAAGCGCCCGGGACTGAAAGCGGCAATCATTTTCCCAAAAAATAAAATCAAGTAATTCAATTATAAAGATTTATATAAAAGTATAAATTTACCCAAGTATTTTCGTTGTAATTTCAAGAATATTGCTGGAGGGATTTGCATTTATAATAGTTTTAAGTAACGATTTAATTTTGATTTGACGGTCATCATCAAGTTTTTCTACAACTTCAAAAACACCTAAAAGTCTTGATGCTACCGATGGATTTACCCTATCTATTTTTAATATCTGATCAATAAAAAATTCATATCCAGTTCCATCTTCTTTGTGAAAAATGAAAGTATTTTCGACTGAAAAACTACCCAACACAGCTCTTACACGATTAGGATTTGTTATTTCAAATAACTTATGCTGGGTTAATTCTATGATTGCACTTAATCCTCGTTTATGGTTTCTGCTAGCCTGTAATGAGAACCACTTGTCAAGTACTAGTGGGTTATTTTTCCATTTATTGTAAAATAAATCAATAGAATCGTTTGCTAGTTCTCTATCAAAGATATCAAGAGAGTGTAATGACGAAAGCTCATCTGTCATATTAGTTGCTTCATGAAATTGTTTGATTGCTATTTCTTTAGTGACTGGGTCATGCCGTGAGGCCAGCAGAAATAAACAAAGATTTTTTAGTGCGCGATCACTGATTGAAGACATGCCTTTTGTATTTGGACTATTTTTATTAAGCCTTAAATAAGTTTCGACTAATTCTTCGCGTGAAGAATTAGCAATTTCTTTATTAAGCCAATTACGTGCTAGTTGCACAGCAATTGGATTTACTTTTGTATTTGCGTTTAGTATTTCATTTTGATTGGGTATGGTCAGAACAAGTGTTTTAAATGCATTATTCAGGTTATTATTGTTTAGAATATTGTTAACAGTCCTTGTGTAACAATCTAGTGGCTTTCCAAGGTCTGGACTTTTATTGTATGTTATTAACTTGGAAGCACTACTGATTAATGTTCGTGATATAATTTGTCCAGATTCCCAACGATTAAAATCATTTTCATCGCTCTCCATTAGACGAAGCGTATCATCAATGTTTTGTTTAAAATGTAGATTAATTGGAGCAGAAAAGTCTTGAAGAATAGAAATGCTAAAATCCTTATCTGGATATTTTATTGAAACCGTTTTTGTGAAGCCATCCATTACAGTCAGTCTTTGCTTTGAAATTGGTCCTTTATTACCAATGATTTGCCATTTAATCGGTATGACTTGAGCTTCCTTTTTTTTACCGGTGGAATTAGTTGTTAAAATTTGATTGAAGGTTAACTCAAGCTTATCTTTATTTTTCACATATGAAACGTGAACTTGTGGTGTACCGGATTGGTTGTACCATAACAAAAATTGATCTAGGTTTGTGTCTGAAGCTTCTGCAAAGCAGTTAATAAAATCTTCTATAGTTACTGCTAGCCCATCTAGTTTTTTAAAGTAAAGGTCACAACCCGCGCGGAAATGATCTGGTCCCAGTAGTGTTTTGAGCATACGAACAATTTCAGCCCCTTTTTCATAGACAGTAGATGTATAAAAGTTATCTATTTTTATATAACTGTCTGGTCTTACAGCATGAGATAGCGGTCCAGAGTCTTCAGAAAACTGAAATTTACGTAACCTTTTAACATCTTTAATTCTTTGAACGGTAGCCCCTCGCATGTCTGCCGAGAACTCTTGATCACGAAAGACGGTAAAGCCTTCTTTAAGGCAAAGTTGGAACCAATCACGACAGGTTATTCTGTTTCCAGTCCAATTGTGAAAATATTCATGGGCAACTATCGATTCTATTCTTTCATAATTTAAATCTGTAGTAGTTTTTTCATCAGCTAAAAGTAGAGACGAGTTAAAGATATTTAATCCTTTGTTCTCCATTGCCCCAAAGTTGAAATCCCGAATGGCAACAATCATAAATCTATCTAAATCATATTCACGTCCAAAATTATCCTCATCCCATTTCATAGCCATTTTAAGGCTTTTCATTGCAAATTCAGCTTGTTGTTGTAATCCAGGATCAACAAAGATACTCAATAGTATTTTTCGTTTATTCATCGTGGTAAACGAGCTTTCTAAAATATCAAACTTTCCTGCTACCAGAGCAAATAGGTATGCAGGCTTTGGAAATGGGTCTTCCCATACTGCGAAGTGTTGACCTCTGGGGAGTTCACCACTTTCGATCATATTTCCATTTGCTAGAAGATAGGGGCAGTCATTTTTATTAGCTGTAATTTTAACTTTGAATTTGGATAATACATCTGGACGATCTAGATAGTATGTAATTCTGCGGAAACCTTCTGCTTCGCACTGGGTACAGAATTTATTGTCGGATACATAAAGCCCCATTAAGGCATTATTAATCGAGGGATTTATTGTGTTAATTATTTCGAGAGAAAACTTATTAGGAGTGTCATTAATTATTAGTTTTGAGTTGGTTATTTTATATTGTTCTTTTCCAAGAAGCTGATTGTTTATTTTCACGGATATGAGGTCAATGTTTTCACCATCAAGAACAAGAGGGCCTTGAGAAAGGCGCGAAATTTGCATTGTATTTTTTACAATTGTGTTTGTTTTTTCTAATTGGAAGTCCAGATAAACATTATTAACTTCAAAATTTGGTTTGGTATAGTCGGCTAAATTAATTACTTTAGGTGATAAGTTCATTTTCTACATCCATCCTTATTTTATTTCCTTATTTGCTGAACTGAAATGTAAATACAAGAAAGATTTTGTTCTTGCCTTTTGCCCACTATTCGCTACTGCGACGCAAAGAAGATAGGGTTTATAGAATATGACTAATAGTATTCAAACATTACGAAATGTTGCGATTGTTGCTCACGTTGACCATGGTAAAACTACCCTGGTCGATAAATTGCTAAGACAATCAGGTACACTTGACGAGCGTGGCGAACGTGAAGAGAGAGTCATGGACAGCAATGATATTGAAAAAGAACGAGGAATTACAATACTTGCTAAAAATACTGCTATTAAGTGGCATAATAAAAAAGATAAGTCCGATTGGCGCATTAATATAGTGGATACTCCGGGTCATGCTGATTTTGGCGGGGAGGTAGAGCGAGTACTTTCAATGGTCGACTCAGTTGTATTGTTGGTTGATGCTGTTGAGGGTCCTATGCCGCAAACGACGTTTGTTACAAAAAAAGCTCTTGCAAAGGGTTTAAAGCCAATAGTTGTTGTAAACAAGATTGATAGAAATGGATCTCGCCCCGATTGGGCAGTTGACCAAACATTTGATTTGTTTGATAGATTGGGAGCCTCTGATGATCAGCTGGACTTCCCAGTTGTCTATGCTTCTGCATTAAATGGCTGGGCTTCCAATACTATTGACAATATTGATGGGGATATGACGGCTTTGTTTGAAGCTATTATAAATCACGCGCCGGTACCAGATGTTGATCCAGATGGTGACTTACAGCTTCAAGTGTCTGCCCTTGATTATAATAGCTACACTGGCGTTATAGGCATAGGTAGAGTGGTACGAGGCACATTGAAAAAAAATCAAACTGTTGTGGTTTCTAAACCTGATAGCTCTGTTCGAAAGGCCAAGGTTGCATCACTTTTTGGTTTTATGGGACTTGAGAGAGTAGAAGCTGATTATGTATCTGCAGGTGACATATGTTGTTTCACTGGCATTGATAAACTCGAGATATCAGATACGATCTGTGACCCAGAAAATATTGAAAATCTACCCCCATTGAGTGTTGATGAACCAACAATATCAATGACTTTTCAAGTTAATGACTCTCCATTTGCTGGAAGAGATGGCAAATATGTTACATCTAGGAATATAAATGATCGTTTGCAAAAAGAGTTAATTCATAACGTTGCACTGCGAGTTACTCAATTAGAGGAAGCTGATAAATTTCGTGTTTCTGGCAGAGGAGAGCTTCACCTGTCTATTCTTATCGAAAATATGCGTAGGGAAGGGTACGAGTTAGCGATATCTAGGCCTCAAGTTATAAATAAAGAAGTTGAAGGTATTTTGTGTGAACCATGGGAAGTACTTACTGTTGATGTTGATTCTGATCATCAAGGTTCGATTATGGAAAAGCTAGGAGAGAGAAAAGGCTTGCTTAAAGATATGGTGCCTGATGGGAAGGGACGGGTGCGCCTAGATTATGAAATTCCAACCAGGGGTTTGATTGGTTTTAGATCTGAGTTTTTGACATTAACATCCGGTACAGGTTTACTCTATCATAACTTTGATGCTTATAAACCCAGAACTAATGCTGGTATAGGGAGAAGGCAAAAAGGAGTCTTAGTCTCTAAAGATTCCGGAAAAGCTGCTGGATTTGCTTTGTGGAACCTACAAGAGCGTGGGAAAATGTTTATTGGCCACGCAGAAGAAGTTTATGAAGGAATGATTGTAGGCATAAATTCTCGTGATAACGATTTAGTCGTAAATCCCCTGAAGGGTAAGCAGCTCACCAATGTAAGAGCTTCAGGTACAGATGAGGCAGTAGTATTAACTACTCCAATCAATGTTACTTTAGAATATGCCTTGGAGTTTATTAATGATGATGAATTAGTCGAGGTTACTCCTAACAGCATAAGAATACGTAAGCGCTATTTGTTGGAGCATGAACGCAAAAAAGAGTCTCGCCGAATTGAAGCTATAATCTAGAGGTAATTTCTTCAGTTTTTTTTATTTAAGATTTGCAAACTAAGTTTATTTTTAATTCGTACCAAATAGGTAAGTAAACTTAAACTAGTATGGATTTTTGATGACTTTTGGAAATGAAGCTGTAATTATTGACAATATGTCAAACAATGAATCAAAATCATATTCAGATACAAGTCGCGCCTCCCCTAAAAGCCTCAGTGCAGCAAAAAGAGATGCTCAATGGCTATACTCAATATCCAATAATCAGGATGCACGAGCACTATCTGACTTATTTGAGATTTACGGTCCCAAACTCAAAGGTTGGTTAATGGCAAGAGGCGAAGGCAGTGGTACTTCTGAGGACATAGTTCAAGACGTTATGATCAAAGTTTGGACAAAAGCTGGAAGCTTTGACCCTGTAAAAGCAAGTTTTGCTACTTGGGTTTATCGCATGACTAGAAACCGTTGGATTGATCACAAAAGAAAGCACGGGCGAATGGATGTAAGGGACCCTGATTTGATGAAAATTATTGCCGATGACGAGGTTCAATCTGCTGAAGTTAACTTCATGGCTCAACAAAACTCGGATATTCTCAGAGAGCAGATCTCGCGCTTAACCAAAGCACAGCAAATGGCTATTCGTATGGCCTTTATGGAATTCAAAACTCACAAAGAAATATCAGAAGAAACTGGATTGCCTTTAGGCACGGTGAAAACGCGTATTAGGAGCGCCATACAGGCTTTAAAAGCTAATATGGCTAAACACATAGGTCAAATGCAATGATGCTCTCTATGGATAAAAAAATGAACACTTCAGAACATGCAATAACTGAGTACGCTGCAGGTAATCTTAGCCCTGCTAAACACGCTGTTGTAGCTTGTCAGAGTGAGATCTGTGAAGAAGTTTCAAGTCGTGTTGCGTTTCAGGAGCAAATTGCGGCATCTATGATTGAACAAGTGCCGACTAAGGCATTATCCCCTTTGTTTATGGGTAATGTTTTAGCAAATTTACCGCTTCAAGATGCACCATCTACTGATACAAATTCAAAAAACAATGCTCCAGAAACTCTTAAACACCTACTAGGTTGTGGGTTGGATAAAATTAAGTGGAAGTCCCTCATACCGGGTGTAGCCGTTCACGACGTCCTAGGCGACAGGCACAACAAAACCGGTGATAGATTATATCTCTTGAAGGCTAAAGGGGGTATGCAGATGCCTAACCACGGCCACAATGGTGAAGAATGGACACTTATTCTAAAAGGTAGTTATAATGTTGGCGACAAGAGTTTCGCTCGAGGAGATCTACACATTGAAGATGAAGACGAGATACACAGTCCGCACATCAATGAAGGTGAGGATTGCATTTGCTTGGTTATGACGCAAGGTCCACTTAAAATGCAAAGCTTGGTTCCGAGGTTGCTTCAGCCTTTAATTGGTATTTAAGTCAACCATATGCATCGTAATGGTGCGTTATGGCTACAGTTATTTGTCTGACAAGATCTCCAGCTCTCTCTAAAGGTTTTATTATTGACTCAGATATATGCGGAAAACCACCTGTCGGAGCTACTGGCTCATTAGTTTTCTCTTGTAGCTGTTCTGTCCATTTCAATGCAGATCTTGTTTCCGGGTACCGATCTTTCAATTCTTTGATAACACTGTCTATTTGGAATGTCTGTAATTTTTGCAAAACATTTATTGGTGAGCTACTTTCTTCACCAGCAGCAGGTAATTCAGTTACTATTATCATCATTTTCATAATAATAGATAATCTAAGTGCATGTAAAATCTCCAAATCTTCATTATTGCGCTTATCAATAGTATTCATTTTATCCTCAAAAAACTTGATAGAATTATAGGAATCTATTCGTAATAGATTGGCTAGATCCATTATTTGTGAGCGCCAAGAAAGTGACCTTAGGGTTGCAGCCACTGCCAAGCTCTTTTTTTCCAATCTAGCTTCGTTACCTGAAAGACCTCTGCTAACCCAAAACCCAGGGTCAAATAGACGGCCGTAAGCACTCAATATTGACATATTTGTGCGTTCTAATGAGCTCATTACCATCGAGAAAATTGACCTTGCTCTAGCCGACGCTTGATAGTGATTTGAAAATTTTTCAATATCAATAGAGACTGCTTTCCCAATACCGAAAAAAATATTTGCAGGTACCCCAAACTGTTGTAAAATTGCATTATGTGGTATGGCACGAAGTTGTCTGGGATCAAACATGCTCGCATTTGATTTCGATCTTTTGGATGCTCTAGAACCTGTTGGTATAAGAAGGTTTTGCCCAAACCCTGACAGTAGCTTTATGTAATTTGGATCATTATATAGATTCTCTTGTTGGGAGCTTATTGTTCTAAATACGTCCCATGAAAAATCAGTATCTTTGTAAAATATATCATTATCAGCATCATCTTTTTTAGTATAGCGTGCTTTTAGAAGAGAATTCATGGTAGCTTTTGCTAGCTCTTTAGTTTGGAACCACATAAAACCATCACCACCCTGAAAGCTTGTTTCGTGACAGACAGGTAACAACCGTTTTTCAAATTGTCTCATTGCCCAGGGACTCATGACATAATTTACTCTATCTATTACAGAGCCTGGATGCCCACCTCTTCCAAAACTTTCCCCATGAGTATTAAATATAACGGCAGTTACGTTTTTAATGTCAAATTTTTCGATTTGTGATGCAAAATGAGAGTGCAGACGTTCGATTGCTAAGGTTGCTGGTATTTGCCCCATAAATCTACCAGCATCTGAAAAACCAGTTTGAATAGCAAATACGCCTCTATCTTTAATGTAATTTCTATAAACTTCATTGCTCAACATTTTACCAATTATACGGCCCCCATTATTTAAGGCATCTGCTGTTTCAAATAATGGTGAAATATCTAAATGTTTTTCAATTCCATACCTTTTAGCTAAATAAAGCATTCCCATAGGCGTCAAACTATCTTCACATTCAGCAATTAAAAGCCTTATGGGCGTTTCATCATCAATATATTTGTGAATTTGCGCAGTTAGTATCATTTTTTCGTGTGCTGTTGACTTTTCTAATGCTAACGAACCAAAGTTTACAGGTTGGACTTTCACATTTTTTGTTAGTTTAGAAGCCCTTAGTAGCAAGGTTCGTTTATCTGATGTATGATCGGTTATACCAAATGTTGATTTTAGGGCAGAAACAACATGTTGATTGTTTAAACGGAAATGAATTCTAGCTGTACCAAGACCAAAAGCGACCATTTTTGATCGTAAACAAATTAATTCCTTATTGAGTTCAAATACTTCATTGTTTTCAATGATCTTATTTATAAGTTCTATAGGACTTTTCAGATTTAGGAAACGCCGGGTAGATGCGCGTGTAAGGTTATTTGCGGCATCTACAAGCTTTTCTGGATTTGTTATATCTTTTTCAAACAGAGTTAAATCTCTCTCAGCACTTTCATGCGCATCTGACATCTTTTTTAAAAGTTCAATTAAGTTAGTGTTTTTATCTAAACTTTTACTATATTTGTTGCTCATAATTGAGATTGTTTCTTTATATCTAAAAAGCTGATCTCTTTTTTCTTGAAGTCTTAGCCTTAAAGCATCCCCCCAACTTATGTCTGTTCTACCGTCAATATCATACCCTACCCAACTATATGCGTTTATTAAGTGAGGGGTTATAGACTTCCAGTTATTTGGAAAAAATTTTTCACTTACAATAACAATACTACTGTTTATATTATCTAGCTCAATTTGAATTCTTTCAAGCGTTTCTTGTGTATCCTCATGTTCTTCTTTAAGTGTAGGAGCACGTTTAGGTAAATAAGGGAAATTTTTTAATTTCTCTACTGAACTGGTATATTTGTTGTCTGCACTACTAGCAATTTCACCCAAACAATTGCGAACATCACGTGACAATGAAAATGTTGGGTGAGCTGTAAGGACTATTCCAATTCCAGGGTTTTCTGCCCAGCTCTTAAAGGCTTTAAAACCTTCTTTAGCTTTTTGGTATGCTATTTTTTCGAGTGATTTATTTATTTCATTATCACCGCAAATACCAGCCCTTTTCCGTAACCTACGGCTTCTGTGAATTGCTGATTTGTCAGATATTGATTTGATTAAACTCTCTATGTCTTTGAAAGCTATAGCACGGTCTTCAATGTCTTTTGAAAGATCATAAGCTAGCAGCTTTATTGAGTTAGATTGCGGATCATAGTTTTTATGATTTCTATACTCGATTAATTTTGTTTTTAATTGAGAGTTTAGTTCTTCTGGTGTTCTTCTACGGGTGATTTTAATGCTCCTTAAAGAAACTTTGACATTTCAGAAGCTGTGTCTAGCATTCGGTTAGAAAAACCCCACTCATTATCGTACCAGCTTAAAACCCTGATTAACGATCCGTCTATTACTACTGTCTCGCCAGCGATAAGACTTGATGAATGCGGGTCATGATTAAAATCAATAGAAACTGTTTTATCATCAACCACTTGTAAAATATTTTTCAATGTTCCTTTTTCAGCAATTCTAAAGCTGTTTAATATATCGCTTATTTCCACAGTTTTTTCGAGATTTACAGTAAAGTCAACAACAGAGACGTTAGGTGTAGGTACACGTATAGCCTTACCATCAAGTTTTCCTTCTAGTTCAGGTATTACCAGCCCTATAGCGCTGGCAACGCCAGTGGATGTTGGGATCATCGACATGGCTGATGCTCTACCACGATTAAAATCTTTATTATGTATTGTATCAAGTGTTGGCTGATCGCCAGTGTAAGCATGTATAGTTGTCATAAAGCCATTTTTTATACCAAAAGAGTCATTTAGAACTTTTGCTATCGGAGCTAATGCGTTTGTTGTGCAAGAGCCGTTAGAGACAATCTTATCATTCGCGCTTAATTTTTTATGGTTAACACCATATACGATTGTTTTGTCGGCACCAGCGCCTGGTGCTGAGATTAAGACACGCTTTGCCCCCGCTTTTATATGATCAGCAGCTTTATCTCTATGGGTGAATATTCCTGTGCACTCCATTACAATATCAATGCCATCATTAGACCAATTCAAATCTTCAAGATTACGCACGGATGAAACATTTATTTTCTTTCCATTTACTTTTAAGATGTCACCTTGGCTCTCTATGTGTCCATTGAACCGACCATGTACAGAGTCATACTTTAAGAGGTGCGCTAAATTATCCGTTTTAGATAGGTCATTTACTCGCACTATTTCAAAGTCTCTATTATGATTTTCTTCTAAGGCGCGTAATATATTACGCCCAATCCGCCCAAAACCATTAATAGCAATTCTAATAGTCATCAGTATATCCTTACAAAATTGACAGCGCTGTCATATTATTAAAACTGAATTATTATGCAAGTTAAAACAGTTTTTTATAGTGATTTTTTATTTCTTTCAGGTGTTTTATAGTTATATATCTTTGTTAAATGACTTTCCTTTACTTATACTTTAATCTCGTAAGAGGCGAATTATGACTCAAAATATAGCTATTGTTGGTGCAGGAATCTCTGGTCTTTCTGCAGCTAGAAAACTTATCGAAAAACATAATGTCATAATATTTGACAAGTCACGCGGTGTTGGCGGTCGAATGTCTACTAGATACTCAGAATCATATGAATTTGATCATGGGGCTCAATATTTTACTGCAAAAGATGAACGTTTTAAAGTGTTGCTGTCTTCAGAAACTTTTGAGGATGTAATTAAGCCATGGGACTCACGAGCCTTTTATAAAAAAGAAAATAAGCTAATCCCTGATACTGGAGGCTTTAGATACGTTAGTCAGCCTAGAATGAATAGTTTTACAAAAAAACTTTCAAAAGGTTTGAACATTTCTCTCAACTCTAACGTCTCTTTTATTCATAGAGATAAGAAAAAATGGGTTATAGAAACTGCGGATGGTAAGGTTTATAGAGATTTTGATTTCGTTATTTTAGCTCTACCTAACGAACAAGCAATATCTTTAATGCCAATTGAAACTAATTACTTTAACAAGGTACAAGAA
>ERZ1048068.2916-NODE-2916-length-11590-cov-4.002601_pt1 | contig 11590 bp, 10 predicted proteins | sample MGYA00383098_ERZ1048068 | MGnify/ENA primary metagenome ERZ1048068 (study PRJEB29581, sample SAMEA5548368) | metagenome | biome: marine; feature: coastal; material: water | depth 1 m | study: Short-term variability in the microbial, nano- and picoplankton... | reverse complement strand
GTGGGACCAAAAAAGTTCACCACACATTTCACATCTGTCTTCGTCTTGCTATGCGGACCAAGCGTCCCATCATAGATCATTTCATTCTGAGTCGTTCCCAAAAGGCACACCAGATGCCCTCCTGCCGAACTGCCCCAAACCGCAATCTTATTAGCATCCAAGCCATACTTCTTTGCGTTCGCACGCACAAATCTCAGCGCGGCCTTGCAGTCATGAATCTGAGCCGGCCACTGCGCTTCCTGCGTCAAACGATACCCAACCGAAACTACGGCATACTTCCCCTCCGCCACCCGTAAAACCCTACCCGCGCTCTTCTTACTTCCCTGACGCCATGCCCCGCCATGAATCCATATTACCACGGGAACCGGCTCAGTGATTTTTTCAGGCAAATACAAATCCAACATCTGCCTCGGGTTGCCATTTCCGACATAATCCAGATCCGCGACTTTCTTCATTTCGGCAATCGCTTCCGACACCATCACGACAAACAAAACTGTCAAACATCTGATCACACCGAAATTCTCTCATTTCATTTTTCTTTTGTCATCCTCTTTCCCCCCTCACTCTGCCATATTCTCAAGCCTATGGCAGAAAAGCATCAACTCACCGGAAGGCACATCGACGAGGTCATGGGTGATCAAAACGAGAAACTGCGAGTCCCGGCAGCCTTCTTCGGAGTGAGTATTTTTCTTTGATCTTTCTTAACTTTTTAAAACCCGTAACAATTCGGCGTCGCTTACCGAATAATCATGAAACGTCTCTTCAGGCTGGCCTTTCTCGCTTTCCTCATTGGCGGAGCGTGGATCGGATGGAAATATCAGGACAAGCTCGTCAGTTTTTACAACGAACACTTTAAGAGAGACGAAAGCTCATACACTGAGTTCGCCCCCGATCCGGAACGATACCAGAGGCTAAAATCTGAACTCAGCGAAAAGCGCCGTAAGCTTTCCATTCAATACGAAAAAGCCCGCACCGCCCGGGAAATTTCCACCGTCCATCGGGAAGCCCGCGAGACTCTGGAAAGTGCCCTCCCCGAGATGATGCGCTGTTGGCTCGGAACTCCCTGGGATTTCAATGGCACCGCCAAAACCCCCGGCAGTGGAAAAATTGCCTGTGGATACTACGTCTCCACCATCATGCAGGATGTCGGCTTCAAAGTAAAACGAGCCCAACTAGCCCAACAAGCATCTCAAAACATTATCAAGACCTTCGTCCCCAAAAGTGACATGCACATTCGCACCCAGCTGAGTTACGACGACTTCCTTGAACAAGTAAAATCCCGCGGCCCCGGCGTGCGCATTGTCGGCCTTGACCGCCATGTCGCTTTTCTAGTCGTCCCCGAAGATGGCGAGATCCGCTTCATCCACTCATCAGGAGCAAGTCCCAAACGGGTCGTTGATGAAGATCGCGAAAACGCCGATGTCCTTCGCCGTTCCAAATACCGCGTCACCGGAAACATCACCGGTAACGACCAGGTCATTCATAAATGGCTCACCGGCGGGTTCTGGCCAACCAGCATGTAGCACTCAACCAGATGTGCAGCGAAACGGGTATCCAACGCAAAAAGCGCCCGGGCCACCTTAACTCCGGTAATCCTTCTTGCGCCGTCGTCCGATCAGGTCTCCGCAATCACCTGACCGGCAAATCCTTGGATCTCCCCAAAGCTCCCCTTGGGAACAGGACCCACTAACACCTCTTCCAGAGCCGCCAACGTTAAATCCAACCTAAAATAACCTCTAGTTTGAAAGCGTCATTTCTGACATAACTATGTGAAAAGATCAAGGCAGTGCTCCCGGCTGGCGGGAAGTTTCCCGTAGGCATTGAGAATTCCCCGCTGTGCCCCATCTCCCAAACCCAGTAATCTCGCCACCTCCTTTTCAAAATGCAGCACTGCTTTCCGACTCCCCCCCTCCTCTGTCAAATAGGCCAGCCCTCGCTGAAGCAGAGCAAAGATTTCCGGTTCGGCATGATTCAGCTCAAGAACCATTTCCAACAGCTGCCCGAAATAAGCTGCCACCACTGAATCGCGATAACTTCCACGAAGCGGCTCCCGGTAGTCCGTCACAGCCACCTCCCGCAAGCCATGCAAATCACTCGAACGACTCCGGCTCCACTGAAATCCAGCATCAACAAATAGATCCAGGCGTCCCGCAAAAGCGCTCTTCGGTCGACGCGCCCCTTTGGCCACAGTCTTAAGCAAGCCCTCTTCCTCACTCATCCAGAGTATGATCAAGCTGGTATCGCTCAGCTTGGTCAGTCGAATGATCGTTCCTCGGGCACTTTCCACAAGGCAAACGATGTCGTGGCTCCCTTCTTATGGCGAATCAAAAAACACAATACCATTGACCAGAATCGCCCCCTTCCCTACCCCTCAGTCCCACATGGCAAATGAATCCATCGCTGACCTCCTGGCGGTCGACACCAGCTCTCTTGAGAGCCGGTTGTTAGAACTCAGGAGGTATCTTTGACATCCCCACCCTGACCCAGCAAGTCGCGGAGCTTGAAAGTCAAGCAGCCCACCCGGAATTCTGGAACAACCAGGAGAAAGCCCGCTCCATTCTCGCCGATACCAATCGCCTTAAAGCCAAACTGCTTCCCTTTCTCAAACTCGAGGAAGACTTCGCAGACCTCAGCTCTGGTATCGAACTCGCCAAGGAATTCCAAGACCTCGACTCCGCCAAGGAAGCCCGCTCCACCTTCGATCGCGTCACCAAAGAACTGGAATCCTTTGAACTCATCATCCTTCTCGACGGGGCAACTGACTCAAATAATGCCTACGTGACGATTCAAGCTGGCGCCGGAGGAACCGAAGCCTGCGACTGGGCCGGAATGCTCTACCGCATGTATACCCGGTGGGCTGAGGGACGAGGCTACAAAGTCAACGTCATCGACTATCAGGAAGGCGAAGAAGCAGGTATTTCCTCAGCCTCTCTCAAAATTGACGGCAACTACGCCTACGGCTATCTCAAAGCCGAACGGGGCGTCCATCGTCTCGTAAGAATTTCTCCATTCGACAGTGCCGGGAAGCGTCACACCTCATTCGCATCGCTCGATGTGACTCCCGAGATCGACGAGAGCATCGTCATCGACATTCCCGAATCCGACGTTGAAATCAGCACGGCCCGTTCCGGCGGAAAAGGCGGACAAAACGTCAACAAAGTCGAAACTGCGGTGATTATGAAGCACCTTCCCTCCGGGATCGTGATTCGCTCGACCCAGGAACGCTCCCAACTTCGCAACCGCGAGCTGGCCTGGGAGACCCTGAAAGCCAAGCTTTACCAGATCGAGGAAGACAAACAAAAAGCCGAGGCCGACCGGACCTACTCCGAAAAAGGCGAAATCGGTTGGGGCAGTCAGATTCGTTCCTACGTCTTCCAGCCCTATCAGATGGTCAAGGACCTCCGCACCGGCGAGGAAACCGGCAACATCCAAAATGTCATGGATGGAGCCATCGATCCTTTCATCGAAGCGATGCTGCGGGGCCAAAAACGCGATTAAGCACCGCAATGTTGATCTGGCAGTCTCGCTATTTCGACGCTAGGCTCGGCCCAACCCTACCTTGAAATTTCTTCACCGTCAGACCTGGCCGCGGCTGCGCGACCGGCATCACGAAGTGGCCTGCCACTTTTGTGACTCGCTTCATGATGTCGAATTAATCGAAGAAGGGCAAACCGCTTACTGCAACACTTGCGGTAGTATCCTCTACGCCAACAAACCACAAAGCCTGGAACGAGCCTTTGCCTTCGGCCTGACTGGCGTTCTCTTTCTCCTCGGGATGCTCTTCCTGCCCTTCATCACCATGGAGGCTCAGGGAAACAACCTTACCACCTCTGCCGGTGAAACTGTGATCCGACTTTGGCTCACCGGAGGTCCCATTATCTCCGTCGCAGTTGCCATCTTTATTTTCATTCTCCCCTTTTTCCAACTCGCCAGCCTGATCTATCTCTGCCTCCCCCTCCTCAGCGGCCGGGCCTTCCCCGGAATGGTCCCAGTCACCAAACTGATGCAAGGATTGCAATCCTGGGTCATGGTCGAAGTCTTCTTTCTCGGAACCCTTGTCAGTCTCCTTAAATTGATCAAACTCGCTGACATCACCCTCGGCCTCGGTTTCTGGTCCATGGTCGGACTCATGCTCAGCCTCGCCGCCGCGGTGGGTGGAATAGACAAACTCGAACTCTGGGATCGCATCGAAGTCGCATACCGACGGAGAAAGACCCCCGACGTATCCGTGGAAGGAGGCGTGGAATGTTAGCTAGCGCACGTGAAAAAAATAAAGTTAGCTGCCACACCTGCGGCCGGATCAACCCTCTCGAGGAAGCGTATTGCCTTCGTTGCCACACCCCGCTGCATTCCCGGAAAAAGAACAGCGTGCAACGCTGTCTCGCTCTCTCCCTCGCAAGCATTATCGCCTACATTCCAGCCAATATCTGGCCCATCATGATTGTGACCAATCTTGGCCGAACCGAGGAAAGCACCATTCTCGCAGGAGTCGCCACTTTTTGGCAAATGAAAGCCTACCCGGTCGCCATCACTATTTTCATCGCCAGCGTCATGATCCCCGCTCTCAAATTACTCGCTCTGGGCTGGCTCTGCGCCCTCTCCGCCGGATGGGTCAAAACCAATCCACGCCGCGCCAACCGCATCTTCTGGCTCACTGAATTGGTCGGACGATGGTCCATGGTCGACGTTTTCGTAGTGGCAATTTTGGTTGCTCTTGTGCAACTCGGCAACATCATGTCCATCGCGCCGGGAACCGCTGCGGTGTCATTTGGACTGATGGTCATTCTGACAATGCTTGCCGCTCTCTCTTTCGAACCCAGAGTTATCTGGGATAACGCCCGTCAATCAGCCTCCTCATGAACGACTTACCTGAATCCGCCAAACCGGAAATCAAACTCAGCCGGCGTATTAGTAAAGTTTGGGTCATCCCCATCATAGGGCTCTTTTTGGGTCTTTGGCTGGTCAATCACACCATTGAGCAAAAGGGAGACCTCATCACCGTAACCTTCGAAAACGCCGAAGGAATCATCATCGACAAAACCGAAGTCCGCTGCCGAAACGTCCGTATCGGAATCGTCGAGTCGATCGACCTCGATCCCGAAGACCTCACCGTCGAGGTCGGCCTGCGCATAAAGCCACAACACCTCGGACTCATTCGAAAAGACTCCAAGCTTTGGGTCGTACGTCCCCGAGTTTCCGGCGCTTCCGTTTCCGGTCTCAGCACCTTGCTCAGTGGTTCCTACATCGACCTCGATCCCGGACAAAGCAAGGAAGGACAATCTCACTTTGCAGGCCTGGAGAGCCCACCCCTCACGCCCAACTCGGTCCCGGGATTACGACTTTTTCTCGATGCCAAGAACCCCGGATCGGTTGACGTTGGCAGCGGCATTTACTTCATGGGAAATCTAGTCGGGAAAGTCGAAAGCCGCACCTTCCATACCAATACCCGCACCACCGAATTTGGTATCTTTATCGACAAAAAATACTCCTCCCTCGTCAATACCGAAACCCGGTTCTGGAGAGAATCCGGATTTGAACTCAAACTCGACTCCGGCGGCGTCGACTTGGAAGTCCCTACTCTGGACTCACTCATTGCCGGAAGAATCAATTTTGGAGTCCCCGAAGGAGTGATCGAGGGCGAACCACTCTCGACTAAACACATCGAGTATTTTGTCCTTCACGGAGACGAAGACGAAGCCAACACCAGCGCCTTCCGCAGTGCCGCCCAGTTCCTTATCCTCCTCGACCAGTCCGTTAGAGGCCTCGAAAAGGGCACCCCGGTGGAATTCCGGGGGCTTCCAGTAGGACGGGTCGACATCATTTCCTACCAACTTGTCGTTGGCTCTGAAATCAACAGTATTCCCGTCCTGATCCAACTTGACGAACACCTCCTCGCCAAACATTTTCCACCTTCGCTCCGGAATGAAGGTGAAGATGGCTTAAAGACAGCTCTCGAAAATGGTCTCCGCGCAAGCATCAAACCAAGCAACCTCCTCACCGGACAAGTGTATGTCGACCTCGACTACTATCCAGACCTTCCCACCAACGATGTTAAGATTGTCAGCGATTACGTGGTCATTCCCACCACCGAAACCGGCCTCGCTCGTATTGAGGCCGTTATCGACAAAATCAACAATCTCGAAATCGAACCGCTCCTTGCGAAATTCACCAAGGCCGCCGAAGAAGCATCCAAAACCATGCAAGACATACAGGCCAGCATCGGTGGAGCAGACAAAGTCATCGCCGAGACCAAGTTGACCATGGAGCAGACCAAGGAAATGATGACCGCTCTGAACGCCATCATGAACGATCCCGACACCAAGGCTCTCCCCGCGGAAATCCGCACTTCGCTTGCCGAAATTAAAAAAGGAATCCAACCCTTCTCCGAAAATGGCGCGGTCTACGGAGACCTCCTGCGCACGATGGACGAACTCCGCAACGTCTCCCGCTCGGTCAAGAGGATGACCACGGAAATTTCCGATAAACCAAACTCACTTCTCTTTGGCAAGGAACCCAACACCAGCAAGATCCCCCGCTCCCGAAAAACCCGTTGATCAATTTCTCATGTTCAAGAAATCCTCTTTCCTCGTTCTCGCCTGCTTCGCGCTCCTATCGTGCGGCAGCGAACGAAACTATTACGTCCTCTCACCCGCCGGTAAAGCCCCTCTCAAGCAAGGCATTGGCCTCAGTATTGGCCCGGTCAATATGGCTGACTATCTTGTCGAGCGCCCCTACCTCATTTTCCAGTCCAGTCCCTATAAAATGGAGATGTCCGACCTCCATGAATGGTCGGGCGATCTCAGCGACAACTTTGGACGGGTCCTCGGAACCAACCTAGGTCGCCGCCTCGGGACCGGAAACATTCACAGCTATCCCTCGAATCCCAATAGCAAGAACCGATACCAAATTGCGGTGGATCTCAACCAATTCCATGGAGATAATCAGGGTGATGCTGTTTTGGAAGCATCCTGGCGGATCTACGCTCTCCCCGGCAGCACCGTCGTGAGAAGCCACACTTCCACTCTCCGCTGCCCGCTCGAAAAAGACGGCTACGAATCACTCGTAGCCGCCCAAAGTAAACTGGTTGATATGCTCTCTGCGGAAATTGCCGCCGCAATTCGCTAGTTTCGCGCGAACTCGATGCACATCGCCTTGGGAACAGGCGTCCGTTGCCCCGAGAACAATAGCTTTCCGGTTTCAACATCCACCTTGAAGGAGGTCACCTCATTAGACTTTTGCCCTGCAACTAGAAGCCACTTTCCGCTGGGATCCAGATTAATGTTTCGCGGGATGCTCAGGCGGCAGTTCTCAGTCTGAATCAACTTCAGTTTTCCACCTGCACCAATCTGAAACACGGAAACCGAATCTCTCTTTTGGTCAGTAAGATCGCGATTTGCAGCATAAGCAAATTTCCCGTCTTTGGAGATGCGAATTTCCGAACAGCTCATATCGCTTCCATCCACACTTTCCTTGAAGACACTCACTGTTTCCTTAATCTTCAACTCACCGTTCCCGGGGTTGCGGTTATAGACCGAGACACTCAATTTGAGCTCGTTCAGGACATAAGCCTGCTTGCCGTTCCTGCCAAACTTCATGTGACGAGGTCCCGCCCCCGGAGGCGACTTGGCGAAGCCCACTTCCTTCACCGCGCCCTTATCAGAATCGAGCTTGTAAATCATCACTTTATCGATCCCAAGATCGGGAGCGTAGCCAAACTTATTATCCGGCCCGGCGTAGAATGAATGCGCATGCGGCCCTTTCTGGCGTTTTGAATTCACACTGGATCCCTTGTGATCATTCACCGTGACAGCGTCCCCCGGGGCGCCCTTTCCATTAAGCAGAAAAGAGGCCACTTTCCCACCGCCATAATCCGCCCCCAAAAGAACCTTCCCGGTGGCATCCAGACTGACGTGGCACAACCCCCGCCCCTCATAAGCCCCCATTCCTCCATGATGAAGGGAGCCATCCTTATCAAGGCGATAGGCCCTGACCCCCGCCTTACCTTTTTCAAACTGCGCGGTGGAATAGAGCATCTGTCCATCCGGCCTCATCTCGAGAAATCCCGTTCCTTTTTGTTCAAAAGCCCTCTTGGTATCCGTCATTTCTCCGGTCTCAAGATTCAACATTGTGGTGTAAATCCCATCGGCACCGGTTCCGATGTAAACACGGGTCGATTCGGCGAAGCCAAGACCCATCAAGGCAAGTAAAAATAAAGTAGTCAGTTTCATGGCAAATCTCTAATACGATAGGCTCCCCCCTTCTATTTCATCAGACCAACTCTTGCGATGTTTCGATTTCAAGATCATCATCCTGCGGATGTCCGACGCCATCAAAAACGACCAATATTTTCAGGAAGGATTCCGTGAACTCGAGGATACCCTCGCCGAAACCACCGGACTCCTCGCCAAGTCCCTTCCACTCGACGACGAACTCCGCGCCCTCATTCCTTGGCAGGATGGAAAAGGCATCCCCGATACAGTCCCCGCCGGTCACGAGCGCGAAGGCGCCCAACTCCTCTCGATCTGCTTTGAATTGCTCAATATCGTCGAAGAGCGCGTAGCCTGGCAGTTCCGCAGCTCTCGTCGGGCCGAACACGGAGCCACCGCCATCAAAGGACTCTGGCCAGCCGTCATCAACCGTTTCAAAGAGGAAGGTCTTAGCGAGGCCGACGCTATTGCCGCGCTCAGGAAAGTGCGTGTTGATCCCGTTCTCACCGCGCATCCCACCGAGGCCAAACGTCCTTCTGTCCGTCAGCGGCACAAGGCAATCTACGAAGAACTCCGCAGCTTCGAGAGTGCCCGGCGCGACCCGCACCACGGCCGCCGCATCGCCGATTCACTGCGCGCGGAATTCCAAACCCTCTGGTATACCGGCGAAATTTTCGTTCAGCGCCCAGACGTCCAGGAGGAGCTCCGCAACGCCCTCCCCTATCTCAGCGAAATCTTCCCCGAGGTCATCATCCGTCTCGACCGCTCTCTGGAATTAGCCTGGGAAGACGCCGGGTGGAATGTCGAAAACCTTCGTAAAGAGAACGCCTATCCTAAAATCTACTTCGCCAACTGGATCGGCGGCGACCGTGACGGACATCCTTTCGTGACCCCAGAGGTCACCAAAAACACCCTCGCCGAACTTCACAAAAATGCGGTAACACTCCAAATTCGCCACCTACTTCGCGCCGCCGAAAAGCTCACCCTCGCTCCGCCATTCACCAAGGTCCCCGCGCGCCTGACAGAGGCAATTTCCCAACTAGAAGAAACTCTCAGTGAACCCGGAGAGCAAATCTCCTACCGCTACCGGCAGGAACCCTGGCAAGCCTACCTCCGACTCCTCGCCGAAAAACTCAGGCAAGGACTTTACCCGGACAAGGAAGCCTACGTCGACGATCTGCAACTGGCCCACAACACGCTGGAAGAAATCAACGCCACCCGCACCGCACATGAATGGATCTTCCCGCTCATCCGACTGGCCAAAATCTTTGGTCTCCACCTTGCTTCTCTCGACATTCGAAACAACTCCGAAGCCCACGACGAGGCTGCCGCACAGCTCTTCCAAAGCATCGGCGTCCCCGACGGAGAAAACTTTGCTTCCTGGAGCGAGGAAAAACGCCGCAAACTCCTCGTCAGCGAACTCAGCAACCCCCGCCCATTTCTTTCGCGTTATGAAGTCGCCGGAGACAAAGCCGACGGCATCCTGGCCTACCTCCGTCTCCTTGCCACCCACCTTCGCAAGAAAGGGCCTGACGGACTCGGCCAGCTCATCATCAGCATGACCCGGAGCGTCTCCGACCTCCTCCTCGTGCAAGTCCTCGCCCGCGAAGCCGGCCTCGCAGCCCGGACGTCCAATGGACTCTGGCGATCCAAACTTCCCGTCAGCCCGCTTTTCGAAACCGGCGAAGACCTCGCCAACGCCTCCGCCATTCTCGAGGAATATCTCAAAATCATGGGGCCGCATCCATCAGGGATGCAACCAGCCATGGTCGGCTACTCCGATTCAAACAAAGACGCCGGCGTTTTCGCCTCTCAATGGGGAATTTTTAAAGGCCAGGAATCCATGACAAAAGTCTGCCACCAAGCCGGAGTGGTCCCGCAATTTTTCCACGGTCGCGGCGGCACCATCGGACGCGGAGCCGGACCGACCCGCTGGTTCCTGCGCGCACTTCCCCAAGGCTCTCTCTCCGGCCCAGTGCGCGTCACTGAACAAGGCGAGGTCCTTCCCCGAAAATACGGACACGAAGGCAACGCCCACTTCCACCTCGAACTCCTCACCGCTGGAGTCACCCGTGTCGTCGGTCTCGACTCACACCGGGAAAATCCCGTCGACGAATGCCGAACCTCCCTCGATGCCCTGGCCCGGGAATCAGACAAAGCCTACCGCGCCCTTCTCGAAGCCGACGGCTTCATCAACTTCTACCGCACTGCCACCCCAATCGACGCCCTTGAAACGGGCGTCTTCGGATCACGACCCTCCCGTCGAACCGGCAAGGCTGCCTCATTAGCCGACCTTCGCGCCATTCCCTGGGTCTTCTCATGGACACAAGCACGCTTCTATCTTCCCGGTTGGTTTGGAGTCGGCTCGGGACTCGAAGCAATTGGACCGGATGCCTATCAGGAGATCAAGGAAGCCCTCCCGCGTTTTGACTTCCTCCGTTACGTCTTCACCAATATTGAGTCCTCCTTAAATTCAGCGAATCCTGAGACAATGAAACTCTACGCTAATCTTTGCCCCGACAAAGATCTCTCAGAGCGTCTTTTGGGACAAATCCTCACCGAGTACGAGAAAACCCGGAGTTTAGTTCATGACCTCTTCGGTCGCGACTTCAACGCGCGCCGCCCCCGCATGGGAAAAACCCTCGCCCTCCGCGAGATTCCACTGCAAATCCTACACGACCAGCAAATTGCACTCCTCAAAAGCTGGCGCACTAACAACAGCCCCGTGGAAACGGAAGATGGACGGTTTGACCGGGACTTCCTTGCTCTCCAGCTCACTATCAACGCAATCTCCTCCGGCCTCCGTGAGACCGGTTAATCACTCTTCCTCTCCAATGGAGTAAACTGTCAACGTGCCGTCCCCATTCGACGACACAAGGGTTTTCCCATCGGCGCTGTAAGCCAATTTTTCAGGCGCCCGATAATTACCAATCTCCTCAATCACTTTCAACTCCTCTTCAACGACTTCCCCCAAAACGATCTTACCTGTTGACCCAGACCCGACGACACCAGCCCAATAGCGCCCGGATGGATCACCGGTCACATACCTGAAGGTGCTCTTGAAACTGTGAACCACTTTGATGGCATCATCCCCTTCCGGGCAAATGATGGCATCCCGGACACCGGAAATACGCATTTTTACCTCAGGATCTTCAGCTTTGATCTTTTCCAGAAAATCCAGCACATCTTCACCCATCGCGATCAACTCATCCGTCGCAGCCTTACGCACCTCAAACTGATCATCAGCCATCCTAAGAACAAGCTCGTTGATTCGCCCTTCATCCACTTCCACCTTCGCCTGCACTTCTGCGAGAAACCGACCCCAAGCGCTGGGCTGGCCAACCGAAGCAATGAGCGAACGCGCACTTCCAACCAAGGCGATC
>ERZ1048068.2914-NODE-2914-length-11603-cov-3.569276_pt1 | contig 11603 bp, 10 predicted proteins | sample MGYA00383098_ERZ1048068 | MGnify/ENA primary metagenome ERZ1048068 (study PRJEB29581, sample SAMEA5548368) | metagenome | biome: marine; feature: coastal; material: water | depth 1 m | study: Short-term variability in the microbial, nano- and picoplankton... | reverse complement strand
GCATGATCGCTGACCGCGATAATAACGCCGGCATCACCGAAGATAGTCAGGAAACAGCCACTGTTCCAGCAAAACAGCCAGAAACAGATAATAAAAAACCTGTCAAAGCCATGATTATTCAAATAGCGTCTTATATGAAGCGTGAACATGCCAAAAGAGGCATGATACATTTTGAAGAAGCATTATCAGACATCACGCCGCCAGTGATTTTGCAAATCGAACCCCCTATAACCCGCAATGGGAGCGAATATTTTCGCATATCAACCATCCCCATGCTACCCGAAGAAGCAGAAACCGCTTGTAACAACATGAAAAAGAAGCAAATTGGTTGTATTCTTCGCCCACTGGAATAGAATAGATTTATTCATTCCCAAGTCAGAGTCATGGCATGATTACCCTGGAATGGTGGGTTATAGCCACCATTATAGCCGCATTAACACAAACATTACGCAGCGCGGTTCAGCGACAGATGAAACCCGTTCTGGGTGATGACGGGGCTAGCTATATCCGTTTTCTATATGCCCTGCCCTTTGCGTGGCTCATGGTATTCAGCTATCAATACATATCGGATATCGCTTTACCGGCAACAACATTATGGTTCTGGATTTGGGTTAATCTGGCCAGTCTGACGCAAATTATCTTTACGGTTTTGCTAATTCGCATGTTTTCACAACGCAGTTTTGCGGCTGGTACTGCTTTTTCCAAAACCGAAGTGTTACAAGCCGCCATTCTGGAAACCATCATACTGGGCGTGATGGTATCGCTATTAACCGGCTTGGGCATCATGTTTGGTGTTATTGCCGTTATCATACTGGCCTTTGCCAAAACCGCGCTTACCCGTGCTGAGATATTGAAATCCTGCTTTTCCAGAACATCAGCCATTGGTCTAGCAAGCGGAACGTTTCTGGGACTAGCCACGGTTTGTTATAAAGCGGCGGCGGTATCGCTGATTGGTTCTGATCTATTCATGCGTGCCATCTATACAGGCGGTATAGCAACATCAATACAGGTATTGGTGATGGGTGCATGGATGCTCATCTTTACCCGCCAGCAATTCATGGCCTGTTTTGTTCATTGGCGCGGGTCTATTGGTGCAGGATTCTTTGGTGCTGTTGCAACCGTCGGCTGGTTTACCGCATTCATGATGCAAACCGTGGCATCTGTCCGCGCTGTGGGTCAGGTAGAATTGCTGATCACGCTAGCGATATCTACGCTCTGGTTCAAAGAGAAAACCAATCTGATTGAGGCCATTGCTATTCTGCTATTAACTTTGTCTATTATCATGGTGCTATTGGGATCATGAATAATGTCATCACAACCCTTCGCGTTTGCTTGCTGGCTTTTGCCTGGTTTACTGCCATTTTACAGATCATTTTTGGCGCAGATGTAATCGGCCTTAGTAACCTTGCCGCGCTCGCATGTGGGGTTTTCTTTATTTTGGTATTACCAACGCTAAAATGGGATAGTCTGCTGATCATTTCTATGCTGGCCGTGCTTGGCTGGCTGTTGCTTGATGGTGAGTTGAGCATGGATTTAGCGTTTTCAGGCGGCCGCTTTATATTGATTTTTGTTGCTCTGATTGCAACCATGACATTGTCCAAAGCCACCGCCGCCACTATGCCATCTGTTCGCCGGACACAAGACAACCTCGCTCAATTAAGCCCCGAAAACTCATCAGCAGGGTTACAGATTGCAGGGCATGTCTTTGGCGGTATCATCAACACGGGAACATTTGCCATTCTATCCGCGGCTTTACCCAAGGATAGTGACAACCATCGCCGTAAACTAGCCGCAGAAGCCGCCTTACGCGGGATGGTGACATCGGCGGTATGGTCACCATTCTTTGTTGCCTTTGCGGTTGGTGAACGCTTTGTTGGCACGGCTCATGCCTGGCTAGCTATGGCATTCGGATTAGCAACGGCGTTTCTATTTACGCTGATCTGCACTTTTTTCTTTAGCGCGGAGTTCAGTTTTCGCACCATACAGAAATCACTGGCCTGTTTGCGGCCTATCGCATGGCGAGTGGTGATTGTTCTGACTAGCGTATTGGCCTTTGCGCTGATATTCAATCTAACGGCTTTATCTGCCGTTGTAACCGTTATGCCATTACTGGTAATCGTTCAATTTTTCCGCTATCCGCAAAATATTCGCGCGATAGTAAAATCAACCCGTGATGGGCTAGCGCTAACATCCGATGATCTGATCATTATCAGCATGGCCATGTTAATCGGCTATGTTGCGATTAATACGAACGGGCTGGAACAGCTGGGGCTAGTGGGGCCACATAGCATGTATCCGGGCTGGCTAGCGTTAATTGCTACACCAGTGGTTATGATGCTGGCATCTGTTGTTGGTATCCATCCGGTTATATCCAGCACTGTCATGCTGGCCATATTCAGCAATGGTGGCGCGGCGGTACATCCGGCATTATTGATGCAAAGCCATTTGATTGGCTGGGGAGCCGGAACAATGAGCAGTGTTGCGTCACTATCGGTGATTACTTGCGCCAGATTATATCAGATCAGAAGCACGAAACTGGCTTTAAGTCATAATCTGATCACCGCGTTTTTATTCGCCTTAATGGGCGGCGCGGCATTATCACTGATCAATATGCTGATCTATTAATCATTTGCATATTATTCCGCTGTTAACCACCAAGGAACAACCGGCCAACATCTGGATTTTCCAGCAACGTATCCCCACGATCAGCCAATGCTGTTTCACCAGATACCAGAACATAACCAATATCTGCAAAAGCAAGGCCTTTTTTGGCATTCTGCTCGACCATGACAATCGTTTTACCGTCAACTTTTTGCAAATCGTCAAGAATCTCAAACACCATATCAATGAACCGTGGCTCTAGCCCGATTGATGGCTCATCCACCAATAGAACATCAGGCTCCATGACAAGCGCGCGAGAAATTTCAAGCAATCGGCGCTCACCACCTGATAAAACGCCAGCGGGTTTATGACGGCGATCAGCCAGACGGCTATATTTATCAAACACCCGTTCTGCCGCTTGCTTTGCTTCGGCTGGTTTATTTTTCAAAAACCCGCCCATAAGCAGATTTTCTTCGACTGTCATTTGCGGGAAGACCGATTTATCCTGCAAAATATAGGCAATCCCTGCTGAGGCCAGTTTTTCGGATGGCTTTAATGACGTCACGTTTTTGCCGCCAACAGTGATAGAGCCGGAAAAAATATTGGTAAACCCGAAAATGGAATGAAGCACGGTCGATTTACCAGCACCGTTAGGGCCAATCAGACATAGCGCCTGACCTTTACCAATACGCAATGAAAAATCATGCAGAATTTCCATCTTGCCGTAACCTGCCCGCAAGTCTTCGATCACAAGGAAAGCATCGTTATTAGCTAGTTTATCAAGATCAGCTTTACTTGGCCCGGATGCCGCAATGCTTGCCGCTTCTTTAGCGATCTGATCCACAGACATGACAACATCAACACCGCCACTACCGTAACCGGATACAGATTTACCCTTAGCTACTGTCTTTTTAGCCACTGTCTTTTTAACAGGAGCCTTTTTAACTGGGGCTTTCTTAACAGGAGCTTTCTTAACAGCAGTCTTTGCCGGTGCGGTTTTTTTGGTCGCGACTTTAGCGGTTTTCGCTGTTACGGCTTTCTTTGCGGCCACTGTTGCAGATGCCGCTGTTTTAGCTGTCTTTTTGGCTGGTGCTTTTTTGGCTGAAGCCTTAGTTCCAGTAGATTTGGTAGCCATTAGTGCCCTCCAAGATAGGCGTCAATTACGCGCTGGTCTTCTTGTAAATCTTCGGGTTTACCTTCGGCGAGCATCCGCCCGTTTGATAAGCAATAAATATGCTCCGCCAGATTCATGATCACCCGCATATTATGTTCAATCACACATAGAGTAATGCCAAGTTCTTCATTGGCACGGCGCAACCGGTCAATCAGACCATTGATCAAAGTCGGATTAATTCCGGCTGTTGGCTCATCCAGAAGCAATGCCTTGGGTTCATTCATCAAGGCCATCGCAAACTCAAGCAGTTTCTGCTGACCAAAAGATAAATCCCCGGAAATCAGATTACGCTTGGAATATAGCCCGACAAACTCAAGCAGATGTTCGGCTCTGTCCCTGATCTCACCTTTGCGGTTAGCAAAAATGCCATCTCTGGCATCTTTACGGTGGGAAACCGATATTTGCATATTATCCACGCAATCCATTTTGGAATAAATCCGTGTTTGCTGGAATGTCCGCAACATGCCTAATCTGGCGATAGGCCCAACCAGCATTTTTGATATTTCCTGCCCATCAAAACGGATAGACCCGTTATCAATCGGATGATAGCCAACAATGGAATTGAACAAAGTCGTCTTACCGCAACCATTAGGCCCGATAATACCGGTGATAGAGCCCTGTTTGACCACCATGGAAATATCAACATTCGCATGAACACCGCCATAAGACTTAGAAACATTATTAACTTCGATAATATTCTCTGACATGTTTTAAGCCTCTTCTTTTGTGTCGCGTGTTGACGTATCAACAACAATTCCGAAAAATTCAGGATACTTTCTCTGAAGCCAGCCCATAATGCCTTCCTGAAAATATACAATATTTATAATCAGTATCAGCCCAAGTGCTACCCATTGGAGATTTAAGAGATACGTCCATGTGGTTTCTTTAACAACATGGAAAAGAATAGCACCAATAACCGGCCCCCATAACGTACCCTTGCCGCCCAGAAGCGCCATAGCCACCATGAAGATACCAAAAGTAGGAATAGGATAAGCGACTTCTTTATCAATAAATCCGGCCATGTTACCGGCAACCGCACCAATACAGCCCATAAAGACCGCCGCAATACACCATCCGATACATTTATATTTCAATGTAGGGATGCCCATAGCCTCGGCCTTATCCTCATCATCGCGGATCGCATTAATGGCAAGCCCGAACTGGGTTGAGTATATCCAGCGCAACAGAATATGCGCCAGTATCGTTAACCCGAAACAGATCATATAGAAAAACGTGGATCGAAACTCAATATCGCCGGGGAAAAGTGGCATCGAAATACCGGATGCACCGCCAACATAATCAACTGTGATGGTTAACTCTGCCGCCGCAATCGCCAAGCCCAGAGAACCAATAGCGAAATAAGGGCCGCGTAATCCAAACATAAATGTTGAAAATACCAGACAGAGAAGTAGTGAAATAAAACCAGCCGCTAATATGCCCCAAAATAATCCCATATAATATTCATATTCTGTATAAACAGGCTTAATTGATCCCATAGCAGAGGTATATTCACCTACCCCGCCTTCGTAAAAGAAAGACACCTGAACAATGGCGGAAACATACATACCAACGCCAAAAAACGTGATATTGCCCAGAGAATTATAACCCATCTGGCCGCCAAGCAAATCCCATGTTGATGCCATAAGCACCATCATCCACAAATACGCAATCTGAAGCGTGTAATTCGGAAACAGGATTGGCCCAAAAATCCCTAATGCACCAAGCAGAATATAGGGAATAATTTTTTTCTGTGTTGAACTCATTTTACGACCTGTCTATTTCTTTTCATTGAAATCTGACGAATGATCAGAACAATCAGCAGAATACTTACCGGAGCGGCAACTTCGTACGCTGTACCAACAATCACGCCAACATATTTTTCAAATAACCCGATACCGAAACCGGCAGTAATCACCCCCGGCAAATTGCCTAACCCGGCGGCAGTCACAATGGCGAATGAGCGCACGGAATAGGTAATGCCGTAAAACGGCTGAATAACCCAGATAATTGACACCAGCACACCAGCCGCCCCACAAAGCGCTGCATTAATGGCGAATGTGAAAGCATAAACCCGATCCGTGTTGATGCCCAGAACACGCGCGGCACGTGGGTCTTGCGAGGTGGCGCGGATAGCCTGACCAAGGCGGGATTTTTTCATAAAGATAATCACACCGGCGGCAATCACTGCGGCAAAAAACAACGACAGAATCTTGGATGATGGAATAGTAACCATATTATCAAACGCATCATAGATAGGCAGTTCCATATCAACTGTCTGGACTTCGGGGCCGTAAATGATGTTCATCACCTGTTGCACCAGCAAAGATAAACCGAATGTTGCCAATAAAGACACAAACATATCCTGATCAATAATTCGCCGGATCATAATGATGTAAATAACCCATCCAAACATGAACATACCAACCATAACGGCAATCATGATCAATGGCAGGGGAACATGCATCGCATGTAGTGAAAACGCCATATATCCGCCCATGATGACAAAATCACCCTGTGCCAGATTTTTAATGTTCATCACCCCCCAGACTAGCGCCAGCCCATAAGCACTTAACGCAAAAACAGCACCGACAAAGATGCCTTCCAGAATGATTTGAACATTGATAATAGGAGCCCAGTAAAAGAGCAGTTCAAGGTTACTTAACATCGGAAATCCTTAAAGAAAGCCTTAAAGAAAGAAGGAGAGCGCACTCTCCTTCTTGTAAGTTCAACGGATTAGTATTTTACATTCCGTGGAAAGGTAAGCTGATCTGCGGTTTCAACCAGATTGTAAGTACCACTGGCATCAATCTGACGCATAAACATTGGCTTGGCAATGTTGTTACCGTTTTCAGAAAACTTGATGTCGCCGTAGAATGTTTCCATTTCCGTAGCGGCAATCGCATCTCTGACCGCATCCTTATCAAAGCTGTTGGCAGCCTCAAATGCTTCTTTCCAGACATAAACCGCGGCTGATGCCTGTGCGGATTGGTATGGAACAGATGTATATGATGGATACGCTGCTTTAAAACCGGTATTCCACTCACTTGCACTACCAAACATAGGGTCAGACTTGGAAAGTGATTCCACCCACTGTGTCGGGCAAAGGAAACCATCAGATGCTTTCGGGAATTTTTCCTGAACTTTGGCCGCTTCACAATGTGTCATGGCAATCATGTTAACATTGACCTTCATCTCATCAATTTGACGTGCTGCTGTCGCCGCGCCTTTTGAGTGACCGGAAATGACCAGAATGTCAGGACGAAGTGCTTTTACCTTCGTAAGTGTAGTGGACATATCGGACAGATCAGCAGGAAGCTGATCATCAATCACGACCTGCATGCCGTATTGTTCGATTTTATCAACAACACCGGCACGCACATCCATAGAAAACGGATCGCCTTCGAATGCCATCGCTACCCGAACCTTGCTCGGATCATCAGATTTAGCCGCTGCCATATCAATAGCTGTGGCCAGATACTGTTCTGATGTAGAAAGCACGGCGAACAGATACTTATATCCCTGGGTAAATAGCGAACGTGACGCACCTTCGGCTTCAACCATTGGCACACCAAATTTTTCAGATACCGGCGCAATCGCCTTTGTCATACCAGAAGAATATGGGCCAAGCATATATTCGACGCCATCCTGCTGGATCAATCTTTCGGCCAGCTGTGCCCCACGCGCAGGGGTGGATTCGTCATCATAATATTTAACAGCAAGCTGATAGGATTTACCGTCAACAGTGACGCCACCATTATCGTTGATCATTTTGACAGCATAATCATAACCACGCTGTGTATGCAGACCATTTGTTGCGTATTTGCCAGTTAGTGAGATAGATGACCCAAGAATAATGGTATCGCCCTCAACCTTGGCAAGAGCATTACCGCCCAAAGCAAGTGTTGTTGAAACAGCCGCAACAGCCGTTATTGCTTTCATTGAAAATTGCTTCATAAGAAACCTCCTGATTTTATAGTATTGATTATGTAACGAAGTTATTAAAAGTCCATAGAATAAGTATAATTATTTTATTTTTTTAAATTTATATTTAGTATTATTAAATATTTATTAATTATGTGTTGATGCAGTTAACATTTGTGGATTAGTACTCCACATGCCGCGGATAAATCATCTGGTCAACGGATTCAACCAGATTGTAAGAACCATTGGCATCAATTTGCCGGATAAACATTGGCTTGGCAATGTTATTACCAGCATCTGAAAACTTGATATCGCCATAAAATGTTTCCATTTCAGTAGCAGCAATCGCGTCTCTGACTGCATCCTTATCAAAACTGTTTGCTGTTTCAAAAGCAACTTTCCACACATAAACCGCGGCCGATGCCTGTGCGGATTGGTATGGTATGGATGTATATGATGGGTATGCCGCATTAAAACCGTCATTCCACTCACTTGCACTACCAAACATAGGATCAGACTTGGAAAGTGATTCCACCCACTGCGCCGGACAAAGAAACCCGTGGGACGCTTTCGGAAATTTTTCGTGAACCTTGGCTGATTCACAATTCGTCATCACAATGATATCAACATTGATTTTCATCTCACCAATTTGTCGCGCCGCTGTTGCCGCGCCTCTTGAATGGCCGGAAACAATCAGAATATCCGGATGCAAAACCTTAACTTTGGTTAATGTGGTGGACATATCGGACAGATCAGCCGGTAGCTGATCATCAATCACTATCTTCATGCCATATTGCTCAATTTTATTGATAACACCGGCGCGCACATCCATAGAAAACGGATCGCCTTCGAATGCCATTGCTACCCTGACCTTGCTCGGATCATCCGCTTTAGCCGCCGCTAAATCAATTGCCATAGTCATATATTGTTCAGCCGTGGATAATACGGCGAACAAATATTTATAGCCTTGGGTGAATAATGACCGTGACGCGCCTTCGGCTTCAATCATTGGCACACCAAATTTTTCAGACACCGGCGCAATCGCCTTTGTCATGCCAGAAGAATAAGGGCCAAGCATATAGTCAACGCCATCCTGCCGGATCAGTCTTTCGGCCAGTTGAGCCCCACGCGCAGGCGTTGATTCATCATCATAATATTTAACCGCAAGCTGATAAGACTTGCCACCAACCGTAACGCCGCCCTTTTCGTTGATCACCTTAACCGCGTAAACATAGCCACGCTGTGTATGCAGACCATTTGTTGCATATTTGCCCGTTAGTGAGATCGCTGAGCCCAGAATAATAGTATCGCCCTCAACCTTAGCGAAAACGTTACTGATTGACGATATGGTTATCGCTGATGTAATGGCAATAGCTGCTATTACAGTCATGAAAGCATGAAAGCTCTTAACGGAAAGTTTCATAAGAAACCTCCTATATTTTTAAGACTCTGAGCATCTAATCGGGTAACAAAATCTAATTAATCATATGATGTTATTTATTTTATTTTTCTTCTCTTCTCTTCTCTTCTAGGGTTTTAAATATTACCATCAATATATCAATATCCAGCGGCAAATCCGTCTTTCCTAGGGTCAGAGCCGGCCATTAATAATCCTGTTGCAGGATCACGGATAATTGCCTGCCCACCACCAATCGGGCTATTTGCCAGTTGAATGTTATGCCCGCGCGCCGATAGATCAGCCGCCACCGCCGCATGTATCAGCGGCTCACATTGCAATTCACCATCAATGGCAAAACTACGCGGCGCATCCAGTGCCTGTTGTGGTGTCATGCCGCGATCAAGGTGATTGATCAGAAAACCCATCTGACCAACGGCTTGATACTGCCCGCCCATAACCCCGAATATACCGGTAAGGTTATCGCCATCAGTAAGCATAGCAGGGATAATCGTATGAAACGGCCGTTTATTAGGCGCAATCACATTCGGATGATCAGCATCCAGACGGAATGCCCGACCACGCGATTGCAGAATAATACCAAACTCAGGCGTGGCAATGCCTGAACCAAAGCCGTCAAAAATGGAATAGATAAAGGAAACCGCCATGCCATTTTCGTCAACAACAGACAGATAAACCGTATCCGGATGCGTAGGAAAATCGCTCAGCTGACATGCTGACGCTGTTGCCATATCAATTTTTGCCGCCGCTTTATCGATAACCGCATCCGATAACAGCCAGTCAACCGATACACGCGCATGATCCGGATCAGCAAGGAATTGATCACGCAAGCCATAGGCCTGCTTGCTAATTTCTGCAAGCAGATGAACAAAATCAGCCTCATCCAAGGATACCATATCAAAACGTTCACATAACCGCGCCATGATCAATGTGGTGATGCCCTGCCCATTCGGTGGGCATTCCCAGATCGTTTTGCCGCGATATGTGCTGTTGATCGGGGTGACTTCCTGTGCCTGTATGGATGCAAAATCGACTGGCCGGTGATAGCCGCCCAGCAGGTTCAATTTTGACAGAATATCCTGTCCTACCGGCCCCAGATAAAATCCGTCCCTGCCATGTTCGGCGATTAAATCAAATGCTTCCGCTAAAGCCGGATTGGTAAAGTTCTGACCCGCGACATAAGGCTTGCCGTTGTTAAGATAAAACCGCTGGCCATCGGCATCATTGATATTTTCCATATCTTCGGCCCAGTCCATGGCAACCCGCTGATGAACGGGTATTCCGGCACGGGCATAATGGGCGGCGGGTTTCATCAGATTTCCCCACGCCGCGCGCCCCCATTTCTGATGCATCATATACCACGCATCAATCGCCCCCGGCATAGTCACCGCATGACTGGAATCGCGCGGAATCTGGCCGTCCGGAAAATCTTTACGCAACTGATCAACATCAATGCCGGAAGGCGCCCGGCCTGATCCGTTGATGGCATGAATACGATGATCCCCATATGGCGCCACCAGCGCAAAACAATCGCCGCCAATTGAGCTCATATGCGGTTCAGCAAATGACAGAATAGCCGCCGCCGCAATAGCCGCGTCAACAGCATTGCCCCCATCATAAAGACATTTTAACCCAACACTTGTCGCAAGCGGATGCGAAGTGGTGATCATCGCCTGGTGCGACATCACATCAGACCGGCCGGGAGAAAAGAAATCGTGCATGGTCATCCTTCGGAAATCTGCAGACAGAAAGCCACCCATAAGAACGGTATTGCAATATGCCCAAATATATTATTCTTGAGCACAAAGATAAAGGAAACAAAATGATATGGGAAATAAAAAGAGAACGTAAAATAAATAACAAAAGACGTTATCATAAAACTATCAAATGGTGCGGCTGGAGGGACTTGAACCCCCACGACTCGCGTCACCAGAACCTAAATCTGGCGTGTCTACCAATTTCACCACAGCCGCAATTGAGACTCTTTTATACAATGCTGGATTAAGACGCAAGGCCAATGATTGCTAATCCTGACGAATATTAATCAACATCCAGCATATCTGTTGTAATGACCGGTATTCCTTTTTCATCAAGCATAATCGGTTTGACGCTTATCGCCGCCGCAACAGGCAGATCACCAAACAGATGCGGAAACATCTGACCATGCCGTGATTCTTCGTATCTGACATCAAGTCCGGTAGCATCAATCGCCACCAGCAACAGGTTTTCACACGCTCTGAAATGAAGCTGGGCAGTTTCAGTCACCTGATCACGCGTGGATAAATGAATAAACCCATCGGCCATATCCAAATCTGATCCTTTATAAAACCCGCAATCAATAGCATCGTGCCATTCCTGCCTTGCACAGATTTTGAAAACCGGTTGTCTGTTCGTATTAGTATTCATGCCATTATTATCCTGTTTGAATTTATCCGCATATGTCATCGAATACTGTTACATAATACAGGCGCATCATTTAGTATAAATAGA
>ERZ1048068.2913-NODE-2913-length-11603-cov-11.235279_pt1 | contig 11603 bp, 10 predicted proteins | sample MGYA00383098_ERZ1048068 | MGnify/ENA primary metagenome ERZ1048068 (study PRJEB29581, sample SAMEA5548368) | metagenome | biome: marine; feature: coastal; material: water | depth 1 m | study: Short-term variability in the microbial, nano- and picoplankton... | reverse complement strand
ATAATTGGTTCATATCTATAGCTTTGCTATTGCTATACGTACCTTTCTCATATTTTATGACTTATTTATTTCTCCATAAAATTAGAAAACTTGGAAAAGTAGAAGCATTTTTTATTTCATCTCCAGGCGGATTACTGGAGATGGTTCTAGGTGCTGAGGAATGTGGGGCAAATTCTAAATTAGTTGGATTAGTACATATGATACGTATTTTTTTAACCGTATTTACAATTCCAACAATAATTTTGATAATATTTCCTGGTTCTTTTGAAAGAGAACCCTTATGGCCAAGTATTACAGGATCTTTAACAGATTGTTTAATTATTTTAATTATTCTGCCTATTGGCCTTCTATTTGGTAAAATATTTAAAATACCAGGAAGGCGTTTATTTGGACCTTTAATTATAAGTGCCGCACTTCATGTCACAGAAATAATCGACCTTAATGCTCCTATAATTATTTTTATTTTTGCCCAACTTATTACAGGAAGTTTCTTTGGTAGTAATATGAACGGACTCACTTGGAAAACAGCAAGAAATTATGTAGGTCACGCAATCGCAATAGTTATCTCTTTGAGTATTTGTATGATACCATTTATACTAGGCGTTACTTATTTAATTAACTCTAGACCTGAAGCTGTTATTTTAGCCTACTCACCGGGTGGCATAAACGAAATGGGTTTAGTAGCAGCAACGCTTGGTATAAAACCAGCTTTTGTTATAACACATCATTTATTTAGGTTGTTAATAGTTGTTTTGATACTAGGATTAGCTCAAAAGTTTATATATCCAAAATTAAAGTTATTAATACAAAGCTCAAAATGAAATTTCATTATTTTAAAATATAAAGTAAGATGTAAGTCTAAATCTAGTTTATGGAGACAAAATTGATCAAAGGACTCATCGCACCAATATTAACGCCATTTGATAACAATCTTAATGTTGATCAAAGCATGTATAATGATTTAGCTAAGAGCCTAATGGATAATGGATGTTCAGGTTTAGCTCCTTTTGGGACCACTGGTGAAGCACTCTCAGTAGGAAATAAAGAAAGAATGAATGCAATTGAAGGATTAGTTAAAAGTGGTATTGACCCTAATAAATTAATTCCTGGAACTGGCTTATGTAATCTTCCTGATACAATTGAGATAACCAAACACGCGATAGACTTAAAATGCCAAGGTGTTATGACCTTACCTCCATTTTACTTTAAGGGAATGAGTGACACTGGCCTCTACAATTACTTTGAAAAATTAATCGAAGGCGTAGATGATAATAGATTAAAAATATATCTATATCATATTCCACAAGTTTGCGGCGTTGGCTTATCAATAGACCTTGTTCAAAAGTTAAAATCGTCTTTTCCAGAAACTATAGTAGGAATAAAAGATAGCTCAGGTGTTTGGGAAAATACAGAAGCATTACTAAAAATTAAAGATCTAATAGTTTATCCAGGAGCAGAATTGCCTGTGATAGAAGCAATCAAGCTTGGAGCTCCAGGTTGTATATCAGCAACTGCTAATTTAAACAGTAAAGACATTGCCGATGTAATAACATTTTGTCATTCTGGACGATGGGATGAAGCTGAAGCACTTCAAAAGAAAGTAAAGTCTGTACGATTGTTATTTCAAGATTATGCTCCAATTCCAGCACAAAAAGCTTTATTAGCGATGCAAACAAACAATCCTTTATGGAATAATTTAAGACCACCATTTCAGCAAATATCCATAGAAAAAAGTACTGAATTAGCTAACACATTAAGAGATCAATTTGGTTTTAAATTCTAAAAAATAAAAGAGAATTTATGAAAATAAACGATATATCATTACCGCTTAAAGGCAAATGTCATTGCGGCTCTGTTAAATTTGAAATCAGAACCAATATCCATGGTTTAAGAAGATGCAACTGCTCCATGTGTTGTAGAAAAGGCTTTGTTATGGGAACAGCTTTAATAGATGAGTTAGTTATTACTTCAGGAAAAGAATTTTTGAACACTTATAAATGGAATACAAAAATAGCCGAACATTATTTTTGTAAAGTATGTGGCATAAATACTCACCATAAAAGAAGGTCGGATCCAAATCAGTACGGATACAATATTGGATGCATAGAAGGGTTTGAAATGTCTTGGATTGAAAATGCACCTTTTGTAGATAACACCAAAATGAGTTTAATTGATAATTTCAAAGACTAATTATTTATTAAATGATTTCTTTAAAATCTTATGTAAAATTCCTGCAAATATGATTACAAGAAAAACCCTAAACATATGATGTGGGCTTATAAACGACATATCTGCACCAATTGAAAGAGCCAGTATGTTCATTTCAGACTGTCCTCCAGGTGAAAATGCTAATAAAATTGATAATGGATCATAACCAAAACTCATTAAAATCAAATAAATAACTATCAACGGAATTATTGAAATCAAAGTTGTAATAAACCCTGCTAGAATTGGTCCAGACATTTCCTTAAAAGTTATATTTTTAAACAAACACCCTAAAGCTGAGCCTAATAAAATCTGAATAGATATAACTAATAAATATATTGGCATAGCTTCTACTATTTCAAAAATATGAACAAATGCAGACAAAATCATAGGACCTATTATTGTTGGACCAGGAATTTTAAATTTAACTGCTAAATACCAACCGAGAATTGAAACCAAAATCACAGATGGTAACTGCTGCCAATTAAAAAACAAATCTGGTTGAGGAATATTTTTAATTCCTAAATGTGGAACAAATAAAATTAACAAAGAGGCTAAAAAAACCACTACTACTATTCTTGTTGCATGAATCAAAACAAGAGTTCTTGGATCAGCACCTATTTCTTGGCCAAGAATGACCATTTCGTTTAAACCACCAGGTATTGAGCCATAGATTGAAGTTGATTTATTAAATTTCATAATTTTTGATAAATATAAATACGTAGTCAATCCCATTATTGTTACAAAACCAGGAATAAATAATAGAGAAATTCCAATCTCAGATACTCGATCAAGAATTTCCGGGCCAAAATTTGCTCCAATTGTACAACCTAAAAGAGCTCTACAGAATGGTCTTGGTTTTTTTGCTATTGTCACCGGTTTACCAATCGCTGAAAAAAAACCACATCCTAATAAGGGTCCAAGCATCCAAGGCAGAGGCAAACCGAGATAATAAGCTATAAAACTACTTATTATAGCTAAAATTAAACTTGATATATATCTCCATTTCTGTGGCCACCAATCCAAAAGGAAGTCAAAATAAGAAAAATTTATTTTAATCATTTTCGATATCTTTTGGGATATAGATATTTCCATCCATAATTTTTCTTGAAGTTCTATATACTCCGCATGACTTGATATAATTACAATCTGTTTCCTCTGTTTTTGATGAAGTTTCAACTATGCAATCTATAGAGCCCAACGGATGCTCAATTATAATTTTATCTTCTCCTGTAGCTTTAATTTTAGCTATTTTTGAGGCTACAGTCCCTGATATTAAACATGCAGATGCAACACAGTTAGTACCAGTTGCTGCATGGGTCTCATGACATGTCTTAGGAGTAAAATATCTTGATGTAATTGTCCCTCCTTGCAAAGCCTTAGATAATAAAGCAAATTTTGGTAAAACTTTACCATTCACATTTCCCATACCCATTTTTAAAGCTGCAAGCAATCGTATTTCTTCAATTTTTTTTAATAAATTTTTATTAGCATTTAAAGCTGAAGCTGTTTCATTACCTTCAATATCAAAATCATTAGCATTAGCCATAACTATTGGCATTGAGACATCTAGACAAGTTACTTCAATACCGCTTATAGTTATTGTTCTATCTCCAGTAGGCAATAGCTTTCCTGTTGCTCCTCCAACAATATTCTTAAATTTTAATAAAATTGGAGATCCAACTCCTGGAACACCTGCAATTTTATAATCTCCTGAATAAGTGACTGATTTACTTGGAGTAGGAATAGTTGCATCAATTATAGAGCCTGTATTTACAGATCTAATTACAATTTTTGTGTAAGCTTCTTTAGCTTCAATTAGGCCTTGTTCTATGGCAAAAGGACCAACAGCCGAGAGCATATTTCCACATGTGGGTCCATAATCAACTTTAGATTCATCAACTAAAACTTGAGCAAAAAAATAGTCAATATCCACATTAGCAACCTCGCTTTTGGAGATAATACAAACTTTACTAGTGACTGAGGTAGCTCCACCCATTCCATTAATTTGCCTTGTATCTGGAGATCCCATGGCTGCAAGCAAATAGTTTGTTAACTTAGCCTGATTAACAGGCAAGTCTTTTTTATTGAATAGCAAGCCTTTAGAAGTTCCTCCTCTCATGTATACTGTAGGTATTGATATTTGATCTGACATCATTTTATTAACCATAGTGATTTAAAATATTAATTAATTTTTTTGTTATTTCTTGAGTTGAAGCAGTTCCACCAAGATCTTTAGTTAGGTTACTGTCATTTTCTAAGAGTTCTATAACAGAGTTATTTATTAAACTTGATGCTAAAATAAAGTTCTCTAACTTTCTTTTTTCTCCTAACCAATTTAATAGCATGCTTGCAGATAAAATTAGTGATATGGGGTTAGCAGTGTTTTTCCCAGCAATGTCATTAGCAGAACCATGTTGTGCTTGAGCCATAGCTTGATCTTGACTAGCATTTAATGAACCTGCTAAACCCAAAGAACCAGACAATTCTGTGGCTAAATCTGATAATATATCACCAAACATATTAGTAGTTACAATAATATCAAATTGACTTGAATCCCTGACAATGTGGGCGGCGCAAGCATCAACTAACATCTCTTCATACAGTATATTATTATATTTTGAGGAAATTTGACGACACGCATCTAAAAAAATTCCATCCGTTAATCTCATTACATTTGCTTTATGGATAGCATGCACTTTTATTTTTTTATCTCTTGATAGAGATACGTTATTAGCAATATTAAAAGCTTCTTCAGCAATTCTTAATGAAGCTTTTTTTGTAATTTTTCTAAATGCAAGACCTACACCTTCAACAGGACTAAATTCACCGTTACCATCAACCATATTTCTGTCTGCATAGAACCCTTCAGTATTTTCTCTCACAATTATTAAATCCATGTTTTTAGAAAGAGATTGGACATTATTATAATTTTTAGCTGGCCTAATATTCGCAAATAAATCTAATTCAATGCGGAGGGTACCCGATGGATTCAAACCGCCTTCTGATTTAGCAGGATAATTATTATGATCTACTGGACCTAAAATAATGCCATCCGCTTCCTTAGATTTTAATAAAGCTTTTTCTGGTAACGTTGTTCCAAAAGCTTTTAGAGATTTTACACCTATAAGCTCTTTTTCTATATTGACGTCCAAACTTAATTTAGTACTCAAAAAGTCAATTACCTCTATGGTGGAAGTCATTATCTCTGGACCAATACCGTCACCGTCAAAAGCTATTAAATTAATTGTCATGAATTTACTTTCTTATTGGCCTTTGAATGATACAGGTTTTTTATTAACAAAAGCTTCAATACCATTCATTCCATCTTTCGTTTTGGCAGACTCTGCAATCATCCTGGCTTCATACTCCATTTGTCCTTCTAATGAGTCTGAGAAACTGTTATGAACTAAGTTTTTTAATTTACCAAATGCTAAAGACGGGCCTTCTGCTAATTTTTTAGCTAAATTATATGCTTCATCTTTAAGATCTTTAAAATCAACAATTTTGTTAAGAAGTCCCCAGTCAAGTGCCTCATTTGCACTTAAAACTCTATTTGTTAAAACAAGTTCTGTATACCTTCTTGCTCCAATAATTCTTGGAAGAAAGTAAGTGGAGGAACCGTCTGGAGTTAATCCTATTTTTGAATAGGCTGAAACAAATGTGGCATTTGAGGACGCAATTGCTATATCTGCAAAACCAACAAAAGAAAAACCAGCACCAGCCGCAACTCCGTTTACAGCTACAATTAATGGGGCATTCATTCTTGAAAGTCTGGAAATTGCTCCGTGAAGGATTGTTGTAACTTCTTTAAGATGACTAGAGGTCTTCTTGCCATATTTATAGAAAGAATTAACATCGCCACCAGCACAAAAAGCATCTTCACCAACGCCGCTCATGATTACAGATCTAACATTAGGATTGTCGTCACATTCTAATGAAACTTTAAATAAATCTTGTGCCATAGTTTGATTTAAAGAATTATAATATTTTGGCCTATTAAGTTCAATAAATGCAATATTATTCTCAATTTTAAAATTAATAGTTTCTAGTTCCATATTAAATTCCTTAAGTATAATTATTCAATGTTTTTTAAAACTTCTTCTGTATGCTCCCCTAATAATGGTGGAGACCTATATAGTTGCGCTGGTGTTTCAGATAATTTTACTGGAAAACCTGTCATTTTAATCCTTCTTCCTTCAGGACCAGACGAAGTTATCACCATTTCAGTATCTTTTATTAATTGACTATCAAGAGCTTCTGGAAGAGATGCAACTTTAGCAGCCGGACAACCTGCGTCATTTAATTTTTTGATCCAAAAATCTGATGTTTCCAGTTTCATTTTTTTATTAATTATATCATTTAAACTTTGTCTGTTTTTCATTCTGTTTTCATTATCTTTATAAATTTCTTGATTTAACAAATTTGTTAATTCAATACATTCTAAAAAAATACTACAGAATTTATCGCTTGCCGGAGCTACAGCCACCTCCCCATCAGATGATTTAAACAAACCATAAGGTGCTAAAATAGGATGATTGTTTCCTGATTTTTTTGGAGCTGTGCCTTTTACAAAGCTTTCAGACGATAAATAAGCCATCATTGAAATTAATCCAGACGTCAAACTTGATTCAACTCTTTGACCTTGGTTGCTTTTTACCCTTGATTGAAGTGCACACACAATACCAAAAGAACAATATAGTCCAGCAACTAAATCAGAAATGGGCATTGCAGCACGCATTGGGCCACTGTCTTCTGTTCCATTTAAAGACATAAAACCACTTAAAGCCTGTGCAATAAAGTCAAATGCAGGCCTTTCACTCATTTCGCCTTCACTACCAAAACCATTAACACACGCTCTAACTAACCTTGGGTTTAAAGATTTTAAAACTTGGTCATCAAAACCCATTTTAGCAAAAACACCAGCTTTGAAATTTTCTACAACTACATCTGCATCACTCAATAAAGATTTAAGAATTTCTTTATCAGTTTCTTTATATAGATCTAATATTACAGACTTCTTATTTCTATTAAATTGAGCAAAATATGAACTATACCCCTCAATCATGTCACCTTGATTTCTTACATTATCACCTTTTGGAGGTTCAATTTTAATAACCTCCGCACCCATATCGGCTAGTAACATTGTGCAAAAAGGTCCAGATAGTACTCTTGTAAGGTCAATTACTTTTATATCTGAAAGAGCCCCATTATTGTTATTTTGGTTCATTTAGGCACCAACAGCTGTAGGTACTTCGTCCATGGAGTAGGATAATAATCTATGCCCTGCCCTCATAACTTGGCCAGGAAGTTTATGACCTACTAAACTTTCTACTTTTTTGGCAATTTCAATTGTTTTATCTAAATCAATTCCTGTTTCTATACCCATTTCATGTAACAAATAAATAAGGTCTTCAGAACAAATATTACCTGTTGCATTTGGTGCAAAAGGGCATCCCCCCATTCCACCAAAACAACTTTCATAATCAGTGATTCCCTCATTCAACCCAGTCATTACATTTGCAAGTCCTACTCCTCTTGTATTATGAAAATGTAAAGTAATATCAAAATCTGGAACATTATCCCTTATGGCATTAATAGCATCTTTAACAACTACCGGAGTTGCCATACCTGTTGTGTCACCTAGAGTAACTCCTTTGAAACCCATTTGTTTATACTCTTTAGAAATATTAGCTAATTTTTTTGATGAAATATTTCCCTCAAACGGACATCCAAAAGCTGTAGCTATATCGCCTTGAATTGGTATATTATTTTTACCAGCAATATCCGCAATCTCTTTAAAACCTCGAAGAGATTCGTCTACACTTCTATTTACATTTTTTTTGTTATGACTTTCAGATGCAGAAAGAAAAACAACTATTTGATCAAGTCTAGCTTCAACTGCTCGTAATGCTCCCCTTGCATTTGGGACTAGAGCAGCTAGTATCGTATCAGTACTTCTATTTACTTTACTTAATATTATTTCAGCATCTGCTAGTTGAGGTATTGCTTTTGGAGACACAAAAGAAGAAACTTCAATTCTTGGGAACCCTGCTTCAATAAGGTTATTTATAATATCTATCTTATCTTCAGTCTTCAAAACAGTTTTTTCTGATTGAAACCCATCTCTTGGGCCTACCTCAGTAACCCTTACCTCTTTGATATTCATCTAAAAATTTCCTTATGCGTTGTTATAAAAAAAGATATCTTATTTTAACATTATTTTTTTAACTAATTAAACTCATAAAATAAGTTTTGAAAAAAAATTAACATTATCTTGACCTTTCTATTAATAAGTTGTGATATTGAAAACTTATTTTTAACTTAATTAATTTGGGGGTTTCAATGAAACATATTTCAAGTGCAATTTTAGTTGCTTCTTCTATATTAGCAACTGCTTCAATTGCTAATGCAGATCAATTTATAAGGATGGTCTCTGGCCCATCAGGTGGATCTTGGTACCCACTTGGTGCAAAAATAATGCAAGTCATGCAAAGTGAAATTAAAGGAGTTGCTACTTCTAACACTTCTGGTGGTGGTATTTCTAACGTTATGTCAATTAATGCTGGTGATGCTGAATTTGGTTTCACATACGCTCATACAGTGGCAAATGGTTATAATGGCAAAGGTAAATTTAAGAAAGCTCAAAAAAACGTAAGATATTTTGCTACCCTATACGGAGCTGCTTTTCAAGTTGCCGTCAGATCGGATTCTAAAATCAAAAGTTTTGATGATATGAAATCTGCTAATATTAGCCCTGGTAAGCCAAAATGGACCGGTACAGCTTTTTGCGAATCCATTTTAAAAGACTATGGATATGACTTTAACACTATAAAAAGCAATGGTGGTGTTGTTCATATGGTAAGTTATAAAGAGTCAGTGGCTCTTATGAAAGATGGTCAAGCTGATGTGTTTATGGCAGCTACATCTGTTCCACAAGCAAGTTTTATTGAATTAGAAAACAGTCCAGGCATTAGATTTATTGGATTACCAAAAAATAGAATTGACAGAATTATCAAAAATAATCCTGGATATATCTATGGTAACATTCCAGCTAGTGCTTATAAATCTTTAGACAAAGACGTGCCAACTCTTGGTATTGTGACTTCTGCTATTATACATAAAGATCTGCCAGACGATCTTGTTTACAAAATGACTAAAGTTTTCTGGGATAACCACCCAGAATTTGTAAAAGTTAAGTCAGTTTGGAAAAAAGTTCTTCTTAAGAAAGCTGTGAATGGGGCTGCAATTCCTATTCACCCAGGTGCAGTCAAATACTATAAAGAACAAGGTGTAATGTAAATTAATAAAAAAGGCACAGCAATGTGCCTTTTTCTACCCAAAATTTCTTGTAATTAAAATGTCTCAAAATCAAAAAAAATTAGTTTATAATGAAGTCAAAGAATTAAGTTTTTTAGACGAATTAATCGAATGGAATAAAGATAAAACCTTTGCATATTGGTTAATAGTTATCTGTTCGTGGTTGTCTGTTGGACTCGCTTTTTATCATTTATTTGTAGCAGTTTATGGTACGCCTGAGGGGAGATCCTTTAGATCCGTTCATCTTTCCATAATGATGATATTAGCTATTTTTATTTACCCTTCTTTTAGAACCAGTATTAAAGAACCTATATTTTTAAACAAAAATTCGTCTGATTATTTAAGGTTATTTGGGTTTAGTTATGACTTTATAATGATTGGTTTTATCTTATTCGTTCAGTTTTGGACCATTTGGGATATTGAAGCCTTTACTATGAGGTATGGTGACAAGTATATTGGTGATATTATTACTGGTTCTATATTGATGTTTTTAGTATTAGACGCAACAAGGAGAGCTGTTGGATGGGCCATGGTATTAGTTGCTGGTTTCTTTATGATGCATGCTCTTTATGCGCATAAATTTTTTGGTTTTTTCTATGGACCCCCAACAAGATTATCCAAGTACATTGATACGTTATTTATGACTTCAGACGGTATTTATGGAATACCTTTATACGTTGCTTCAACTTACATTGTACTGTTTATAATATTTGGTGGAATACTTATTCGCTCTGGTGTAGGTAGATTTTTTGTAGATTTAGCCGTATCTTTGACCGGTCATAGAACTGGAGGGCCTGCTAAAGCTGCAGTTGTTGCATCAGGCATGACTGGAACTGTCTACGGTTCAGCCGTAGCTAACGTTGTTACCACTGGATCCTTTACAATCCCACTAATGAAAAATTATGGATACAGAGCTAGATTTGCTGCTGCAGTTGAGGCATGTGCTTCTTCAGGTGGACAAATTACTCCTCCAATCATGGGTGCTGCAGCATTCATTATGGCAGAATTTCTAGAAGCACCTTATACTTATGTGATCTTAGCAGCTGTTATTCCAGCATTCTTATATTTTGTGACTATATATTTTATGGTTCATATTGAAGCAGAAAAACATGGCATTGAAAAAATTGATAAATCTATGTTGCCAAACGTATGGGAAGTTCTCAAAGATGGTTGGCACATGTTGCTTTCACTAGCTGTTCTAATTGGCCTACTAATTTATGGAAAAACTGCTATGACAGCGGGTTTTTGGAGTATAGTGTCGGTTATTCTTTTAAGTTTTTATAAGAAAAATACACGGATGTCTGTTGTAGATCTTCTTGGAGCATTTGAAAGTGGTATAAAATCGACAGTGCCTGTTACAATTGCATGTGCTTGCGCAGGTATTATTATTGGTTCTGTTTTTGTTTCAGGACTTGGTCTAAAATTTACACAATCTGTTATAGATCTCTCAGGTGGTTTGCTTTTTCCTTTATTATGCTTAACGGCTGTCTCGGCTATAATCTTAGGCATGGGAATGACAACAACTGCAGTGTATATTACAGTTGCAGCACTCATAGTTCCATCACTTATTGAAGCAGGTATTTTGCCAATAGCTGCACATATGTTTGCTTTTTATTTTGGTGTTGTTTCTACCATAACACCTCCAGTAGCTCTTGCATCTTTTGCTGGTGCAGCCATTGCAAAATCACCTCCAATGGCAACTGCTTTTGAATCAAGTAAAGTAGGAATTGCTAAATATATAGTTCCTTTCGCATTCATTTATAATCCATCTCTGTTAATGGAAGGTCCTAGAATTTGGAGTCTTTATAGCCTTGTTTCTGTTTTATTAGCTTATTGGTGTATGACACTTGGGCTTGAAGGTTGGTTTAATGGTAAATTAAATATATACAAAAGAACATTGGCATTGTTAGGTTCTGTGAGTTTATTAATACCCCCTCTTCAAATAATTTATGGAATACAAGGTTTTTACTATAACGCCATTGGCATATTACTTTTGGCGTTAATATACTTTGTACAAGGTAAATTAAATTTTAACTTAAAGGCTCAATCATGAGAAAAATTTTTTTAGGCCTACCAAG
>ERZ1048068.2912-NODE-2912-length-11604-cov-4.577193_pt1 | contig 11604 bp, 12 predicted proteins | sample MGYA00383098_ERZ1048068 | MGnify/ENA primary metagenome ERZ1048068 (study PRJEB29581, sample SAMEA5548368) | metagenome | biome: marine; feature: coastal; material: water | depth 1 m | study: Short-term variability in the microbial, nano- and picoplankton... | reverse complement strand
ATGGCGGTGGTGGTGGTGGCGAAGGAGGTGGAGGCGGCAGCCAGGAAGAAAAAGATTTCGAATTTATGCTCAAAGTCATGCGGATGGTTCAAACCGAACAAGACATCCGGTCCCGCACCAGATCACTGGAGCAAATGCTCCGCTCACTCAACCTTCGGAAACAACCAAACTAAAAAAGCGATGAAACAAACCATACTCCCAACTCTGATCGGGCTCGGGCTCTTTTCCTCGGCCTACGCCGACCCGGAAAAGGCAACCAAGCCTGCAGAAAACGCCAAGGTCGAGGCCTTGAAAAACCACGCGGAAAAATCCGATGACCTCGCCGACAAGCAAGACAGCCTGTCAGCCGATGTTCAGGAATTAATCGACGAGCAAACCAACGCCAAAGTCATCGAACTACTCACCGCAGTTGAAATGCTCATGGCCGAAACCACCGAACGCCTCGAAGATCAGGAAACCGGCGGAGAAACCATTGCGATCGAAACTGAAATTGTCGAAAAGATCTACGAGGCCGCCAAACAAAAGGCCAAGGGCAGCCCATGACAGGGCGAAGGACAAAGCATGGGTGCCATGCTTCAGATGATGCAGGAAATGATGGGCAAAGGCGAAAAGCCAGGCCAGAAACCCGGCAAGGGTGACAAAGGCGGCGAAGGCCAGAAAGGAGACTCCGACTCCGCAAACGAAGCCAATAATGGTGTTGGCAAAGGAGTGAAATCCGAACGCCGTATTCCAAAGGCAGCCGGAAGCCCCGGGTCTTCCCTACCCCCCGAATTCCAAAAGGCCCTCGACGCCTACAACAAAACGAAGAAGTAATTTCTTTGCTTTTCACAAGCGCCCTGACTCCGCTTTGTCGCTCGGAGCAGGGCTAACCTACGCGACAACCACACCAATCCCATGCGTCTGCTCATTCTCACTCTTTCCCTGTCCCTGGGACTTTTTTCGATGGGACAGACTTTGCCCCGCCGCGAAGCCGACCCGATTCCGGCTCAAGTCGAAACCGTATACAAACGGGGGCTAAAGTGGCTTTCCCAAAATCAAAATGCCGAGGGCGCCTGGGAAGGCGGACACTATGGCAGCGAACCCGGAGTCGTCGGACTCTGCATCATGGCCTTCCTCGCCCACGGAGAAGACCCCAATCACGGACCGTATTCCCAACACATTCAAAAGGCCGTCAACTTCATCATCGAGAATCAGAAGGAAAGTAACGGCTACATTGGAACGAGCATGTATAGCCATGGCTTCGCCACCCTCGCGCTGGCCGAATGCTACGGAATGTTTCAGGATGAAAAGATTGCCCCTGCTCTCAAAAAAGCTGTCGATCTTATTCTTTCCGCTCAGAAGCGTAATTCACGGGGAGCCTGGCGATACACGCCGGACAGCTCCGATGCCGACAGCACCGTTTCCGGCTGTCAGATTGTCGCACTTTATGCGGCCCGGAATGCCGGCATCCCAGTCCCCGATACCGCCTTCGCCAAAGCAGCCAAATACATGGCCAAATGCCGGGGCAGCGACGGTGGCTTCGGCTACACCTCTGGAATTGGTGACAAGCCCACTCTCACCGCGATCGGACTCCTTTGCGAAGCCTTAGGTAAAAAGCACGGAACCAAAACCTTCAAGGCCAGCACGAAGTATCTCTCAAAGAAACTCAACTTCCGGGATCGCTACTACCCCTACTATTTTGAGTATTATATGTCCCAGGCTCTTTTTCATGCCGACGAAAATGTCTGGAATGAGTGGAACTCGAAAAACATCCGTTATCTCTCAACGATCCAGTCTCCCAACGGTTCTTTTCCCGGAAACAAAGGACAGGCTTTTTCCACCGCCGGTGCTCTGCTCTCCCTGGCTCTTAATTATCGCTTTCTCCCAATTTACGAAAAATGATTTCCCGCACCATTCTCTGCCTCACAGCACTCATCTGCGGAACATCTGCGGGAAAAGAACTTCTCCAGGGCCGGGGCCAATTTGGAGCCAGAACTGAAAAGAAAATAGGCACCCTGAAAATCCCCAAATCCGATCCGACCGGAACGGACATTATGCGCTTTGATAACGGCGATCTGATCCACGGAAAATTTGGAGGACTCAACGATGGAGTCCTTTGGAAACGCCCGGACATCGATCGACCACTGCGCGTAAAAAAAGACGGAATCCGACAGATCGTATTCAATGGTGGCCAACCCGGGATCCATACCAGCAAGACCTCCCATGTTTCGCTCATTAACGGTGATCAAATTCCCGGAGAAATAAAATCCCTCACTGACAAACACCTCATTCTCGACAGCCCGGTTCTTGGGCAACTAAAAATCCCCCGGGAGCAATTGAAATCGCTCAGCCCAAATCCTTTTAATGGCAAACTCGCTTACGCGGGACCATTTACCAGTGATGATTGGGTTCTCTTGACCTATCCAAAGGTCGAAAAGAAGAAGGACGAGGAGCAGAAGGAAGAAATTGACCGGGAAGAGGATCAAAAAGAAGAAGGAGAGCCCGAAGCGGAACTCCCCAGTTGGGTCTATTCCGGAGCCGCCTTTTTTAACGCAATCGACCAGGCTCCACTTGTTCGCCAAACCGACCTTCCCGATACCGGACGCTTGGAATTCGAAGTCAGCTGGAAAGGCCGCCTGAATCTCAACATCGCTGTCCACGCGGATTTCACCCGCCCGATTATCCCGGAAATCGACCCGGCGGAGGAGGAAGAGGAAGGAAAAGGAGCCGCGGCCGCGGAAGACGACGATAAGTCTCCAGAGGAAAGGAAAGATGCGGAGGAGAAGACCGAAGAAGACGATTCGGGACCTCCAGCCCCAAAACACGAGATTCTCTGGGATCTCAAAGAAGGAAATGCCCTGCAATCCATTCCTTGGCTTCAGCGCGACAATACCGGACATTCCTATACCTTTGGATCCTCATACGTTCTCAACCTGAGCAGCTACTCCAGCCTTTACCGCTGCGAATTCGACGATAATGGCAAAGCCCAGATCGCAAGACTCGACGGACCCAGAGTTTCCCAAAGCTTGTCAGAAACGGGAACTGCCACCGTCGACCTTCGCTTTGATCGCAAGAAGAGATTCTTCATCCTCTACATCAACGGCAACTACGCTGCCCAGTGGACCGATCCCCAGGCCTTCGAGGGAGAAGGCCGATCGATGGGCTTCTCTTCCAGCGGCAATTGCAAAGTCCGACTTTCAAATATCTATGTCACCTCATGGAACGGCCTGCGGGACACCGCCCTTAGCATGGAGCACGAAGAGCGAGACGTCGCCCTCCTGATCAACGGCACAGACCGCTTCTCAGGAAGCCTCACCAAAATTGACCAAGACACTGCTCATCTGAAAACGGCCTACGCAGAAATGACCATTCCTGTCTCAGACATCTCATCCCTTGAATTGAAAAAATCCACGATGGGAGATGTCGATCATGAGAAGTATCTCTGGGAGGATGACTCCCCGTCGATTCTCCTTTTTAAACCTCTCGGCAGACTGAGCCTGACGCCCAAAGGTTCCTCCGATAAGATCCTTGAAGGCCACTCCCCTTTCCTGGGAAACCTCAAGGTCAATCTGGATTCCGCCACTCTTCTCCGCTTCAATGACGAATCATTCGACGTCACTGATTGGTTCAACGATTTATAAGATACCTGACTCCATGCTTCGATTTCTTCTAGCGAGCTCCCTCTGCCTAAATGCCCTGGCCACTGATCTGGTGACCCTTGACAACGGGAACACCTTCAAGGGCAAAGTCCTTGGTTTGGCAGACAACACGATCACCCTCAACTCTCCCCACAGCACGGCGCCACTCCAGATCATCGGCGACGAGCTACGGCATATTCGCTTCGACAACGGCGACCTTACCGGCAACCCGACTCATTCCCAGTTAATCAACCTGAAGAGCGGTGACTCCCTCCCCGGACGCATCACCGGCCTGAACGATTCCACCCTCTCATTCGACACTTGGTTTGCCGGACCTCTGGAAGCTTCCCGGGCTGATGTCGACTCCGTCTTTTTCAGCGTCACTCCACAGAAGCCCCTCTTTCAGGGACCAAAGGGAATCGATAGCTGGGAACACGAAAACGATTGGGATTATTACAACAATTCCCTGCGTGCCAGCAAGGCGGGCTCCATCGGACGGGAGATGAATCTTCCCGAGGACTTTATTTTGTCGACCACCTTCACCTGGAACAGTTCTCCTAAACTACAGGTCTTCGTCTGTAGCGACAAAACCTCTATTGACCCGGAACTGGGATCCAACAACTACCTTCTCACCGTTAATTCCAGCGGTTTGGAGGTTCGGCGCCAACTCAGCAAGGAGGTGCAAGGCAGTCGATATCACTCCCTCATTTCATCGAAACTCAACCTCGACAGCTTCAAATCAGGAAATAAGGAGCTTACCGTCGAGCTCAGAATCAATCGCCGGGAAGGAATTATCCACCTGTACCTCGATGGTGAATATATCAAACAGGGAATCGACCCCAAGACTCCCCCCATGGGCACCTGCCTCATCTATAAAAGCTCCAGCTCCAACAGTCGGGACCTTTATATCAACAAAATTATCGTCAAAGAATGGGACACCGTAACCCAAAAACTTCGCCGCGAATCAAGGGCAGATAAACAAAGCGATACTCTCGCCACGGGGGATGGTGACCGTTTCAGCGGAAGCGTCACCGGATTTGAGATTATTGACGGTCAGGGGCACTTCTCCGTGAGCTCACCATTACTCAGTGAGACTCTCGCAGTTCCAACAGAACATTGCGCCGTTCTCTATTTCTCGGAAAAAGATAAAGTACCCCTAAAAAGACCTCCCTTCAAATTAGCGATGCATTCTGGAGGAGCACTAAGCCTCTCCGCGGTGACTCTCGGCGACGACACCCTCTCAGCAACCCACCCCTCATTAGGAGAGTTAAATCTGGACCGACGCATTCTCAGCGAAATCACACGCCACGAGAACTCCAAAGTGGCACCGGAGAAGGCAGAAGCGCCCGAAGAAGAAAAAACCAGTGAACCGGAATAAGATTCCCAACTCTATTTGACCTCGTGAAATATTTTTACCTCTCAGCCATCCTGGCCACCGGAATTCTCTCCGGAGACGAACCATCGGGCACCCTAGCCTTCGACGATCGCACCAACATCACCGGCTCGATCTCATCCTTCGACTCAAAACAGAAAACAATCGAACTTTCTTCCCCCGCACTTAAGGGGAAGGTTAATTTAAACACCAAACGATTGATCGAGCTTTCTCTCGATGGTGAATCCACATCCCCGGAATCCGACCACTATGCCATCGCGACCATCAATCACCATTTCAATAGCAAACGTCAGGACACCATTCGGGGACGACTGGTAAATCTAGACGATGAGAGCATCACCCTGGACACCTGGTATGCTGGCGAATTGACTCTCAAACGCTCTATGGTGACCGCATTGGACGTCTACCCACAGTCGCCTTCATTCTATGACGGGCCAAACGGACTAGACGGGTGGGTATCCTCTGATGGCGATATTGAAGAGAGCTGGAGCTATGCCGACCGCTCCCTGATCTCCAAGTCGCGGAATGGTATCGCCCGCGAAGTCCAGCTCCCTGACCGCTCGATGATCTCTTTTCAGGTGGAGTGGAAAAGTTCGGCATACTTCCACATCATGTTTCTATCGAGCAACTCGGACACCAATTACCTGCGCAAAGGGTATTCCCTGAATGTTCGGCGTTCGTATGTCCAACTCTACCGCACCGGACCGGACAATACCCGGAGTGATCTCATCAATAAAACAACAACCAATCTCAGGAACCGGGAAAAAGCCACCATTAGAATCTACCTCGACCGACGCAAGGAAGGAACTTCTGCCGTCTTTCTCGAGAACGAATTACTCGGCACCTGGACTGATCTGGATGACACCAAGGGCTTTGGAGATTGGCTGCACTTCGTTCCGCAAAACTCACAACCCATCAAAGTTTCCCAAATTTCCATCACCCAATGGGACGGAACCCTCCCTGTTGCGGAGGATGAAAAAAACAAAAGCGCTACTGAAGATCTTTTTCAGGACATGGAAGGTCAAACAATCCTCCTCGCCAACGGGGATTCGATTAGAGGGAGCATTGATAAAATCGAAAAAGGCAAACTGTATCTCAAAACCTCTCTCGGAGATATCGACCTCCCGGTCAGGCGAATGAGTTCCGTCAGTCTTGGCGATCTTGAAACCAAAGCCGAACCCCGAATGCGTGCCGGAGATGTTCGGGCCTGGTTCCGTGAAGGCGGATTTATCACCATGGACCTCCTCTCTTTTGATGGCCAATCACTCCATGGATCGTCCCAAGTGTTCGACAAAGCGATCTTCGATGCCAATGCTTTCTCCAAGATCGAATTCAACGTCTGGGATCCCGATCTCGATCGCTTCGGCTCAAATTTCGAGTGGTAGCCGCTTAAGGGCGAATCACCGGTGCCAGCCAATCAAATGCTGGAACGTTCCGGAGTATCCAAAAAAGTCCGATCGTTGCCACCAGAAACCAGACCATCCAGGGGCGCCATCGAAAAAGACCAAAGACGGACATTCCGGGAAAGCGAACTCTGAGCGCGGCCAAGCCGACGAATGGGATCCCAAGCAACAAAGCCGAAACCGCCCAGGCATTCTGACGCATCGCTTCGCCCACTCTGAAGTGCACCAGAGCTTCTGCCGCCCTCGTCCCTCCACATCCGGGGCAATAGATCCCCGTCGACGTGTATAAATAACAAGTCGGCAAAATCGCCTTGGCTTGCGGCAAAAAACTGCGAAACAAAACCATCCCTACCAGGATCAACGGAACCAACAACATCCAACGAGGCCAATGACCTTGGGCCGCGTTCCCTTTCATTGCACCATTTCAAGGCTTGCCACATTCGCGATAATTCCGAGGATGATCAGTAGAATTCCGATATACCCCATGATCAAACCGGCAATGGCCATTCCGCGACCGCCCATTCGAGGTGGCATCCCCGGGCTCTCTGAACCTGTTTGCTTCAGTGCCATATGACCACAAATCACAGCGGGAATTCCCAGCAACATTCCGCCGCAAAAGCAGAAAAAGAGACTCAAAATTCCACACACCATACTGGCAATCGCCAGCCCACTGGTTGGAGGAGCCATTTGCACCCCGCCCCCGACTACCGAAGCCACAGGATTCGCAGCCGGAGGAGCATACGGCGAGGTCGGGTCATCGGTACTGTATTTCTCAGGGGACTCATTTGATCCGGCTTGCGGAGCTGGGCCGCTAAATTGAGAAACTTTGCTGAGCGGAATCCACTCGACCATTCCCTCCGTCCAAATCAAATCACTTCCGGAAACTTCACCGGTCGCGATTCGAGCACGAAGAGTCGCCTCATCGATGGGACCAAACTGCTGGACCCCCTTGCCGTAATACCACTCAGCCATTTTTACATTCCCATGATCTCATACCCACCATCAACATATAGGACCTGTCCTGTAATCGAGGCCGCACCATCGCTGGCCAAAAAGACTCCCGTCGCTCCTAGTTCGTCCGTGGTGCACGAGCGCCCGATCGGCGCGTGCTCTTCGTAGTGTTTGATCATGGAACCAAATCCGGCGATCCCACGTGCTGCCAGCGTTTGCACTGGTCCGGCGCTGATACAATTCACACGAATCTTCTTTGAACCCAAATCAGCGGCCAAATAACGCGTCGATGCTTCCAAACTCGCCTTGGCCACCCCCATGACATTGTAGTGAGGCACCACCTTGGCAGCACCATAATAACTCATCGCAACAATGCTCCCTCCGTTCGTCATCATGGGCACCGCACGTTGCGCGAGAGCCACCAGGGAATAAGCGCTGATATCGTGCGAGATTTTGAAGGCATCGCGAGTCGTCCCCAGGAAGTCCCCCTCCAGCGCTTCTTTCGGGGCAAAAGCCACCGAGTGGAGCACCAGGTCCACGGTCTCGGTATGCTCCTTCACCTTTTCAAAAAAGGCATCAATCTCCTCGTCGCTGGTGACATCACAAGGGTAGAGCGGCACATCGTCACCAAAGGTCGATGCCAATTGCTCCACATTGTCTTTCAGACGCTCTCCCTGGTAATTAAAAATCAACTTCGCTCCCGCGTCCGACCAAGCCTTCGCAATGGCCCAGGCAATGCTTCGCTTGTTAGCGACTCCAAATACAACGGCTGTCTTTCCCTTCAATGGCTGATCACTCATCGCCCAGAGCTTCCCTGATCGCCTCGGTGTTGGCAACCCTCAATCGCACGCCCTCCCCTCTCGGTCACCCAACGCGAGATTCTCGAACTTTGCGATTTGACTTGGCTAGGCGGCTGACTAGATTCCGTCCACCTTAGCGGGGCTCGTAGTTCAATGGATAGAACAATGGTTTCCGGTACCATAGATCGGGGTTCGACTCCCTGCGAGCCTGCCACTTTCAGCTAAGGGATCGGCTTTTGAAGATCAGTCCTTCAATTCACGCACCCAAACGTTGCGAAATCTAACCGGGTTTCCGTGGTCCTGCATTGAGATGGGCAGTTTATCAGCATGCGCCTTGTAGTCAGAAGCCGCATGAGGCCCCTTCCATCCGGTCCCCCCGCTCAAGACGGTGTGATCCTGGATGAGGATTCCATTGTGAAGCACGGTGAATGTTGCACGGCGGGTCACCTTGCCCTCTTTGTCAAAAAGCGGACGATGGAAGATAATATCGTAGCTCTGCCACTCACCTGGACCCCGGGAAGCATTCACGAGTGGCTTGGAACGACCGTAAAGCGCTCCGGCTTGTCCGTCGGCGTAGGTCTTGTTTTTAAAGCTATCGAGAACTTGAACTTCGTAGGTTCCCATCAAGAACACTCCGCTGTTTCCACGCCCCTGGCCATTGCCACTCACCTGGGAAGGTGATGCCCACTCGATATGAAGCTGGCACGAACCGAACTTGGCCTTGCTCTGCACGTATCCAGCCCGTCGGACTGACTCAATTGCTCCATCAACAACCTTCCACTTGCTCTCACCACCCTTGGTATCGGTCCAATTCGCCTTAAACGATTTCTCCGATCCATCGAAAAGAACCACCGCATCAGATGGTGGAGATCCAACGGCAGCACCTGGAGTGACCACTTTGGGCAGGGGTTGCTTCGTGGTATCCGTCTCATGGACCTTTACTCCATCGATATACATGTAGAGCCCATCCTTCTTCTTTTCGACCTTGATCTCCGGCTTGGTCAGGTCCTCATGCGCCGAAGCGACGGGCATGGCGGCCAGAGCGGTCAAAGCGATTGCGGGACTGACTTTCTTCAAATTAGATAATGCTTGGTTCATCATTGCCCGACGCTATCCTTTCCAACTCCCCATGGTCAACTTTTCATCGCAGACAGGACCGAATTGGTAGAGAGTCCGCTTGTGAACGAAACTCGCAAAGACCTTCCAAATACCCGCGAGGAATCACTCTGCCCCTGCAAAAGCAAAAAGATCTACTTCGATTGCTGTCAGTCCTACCACCTGCGCAAAACCAAACCGCCGACTGCCGAAAAGCTCATGCGCTCCCGATACAGCGCGTTTTTCTTCAGGCTCGTCGACTACTTGGTCGAAACCACCCACCCCGACAAACGGGACAAGAATCTCCACCGCGATCTGGAGGATACCATTCACTACACCAATTGGAAATTCCTCACGATCCTCTCGACCTCCAAAGGAGGCAAAAAAGACAAAACCGGCAAGGTGGAGTTCATCGCGGAATACTATTGGGACAACGAACCCCAGGAACTTCACGAATGCTCCCGCTTCAAACGTTACAAAGGAGTCTGGAAATATCTCGACGATAAAGGTTAAGTTTTTCCTGAGGAATCTCCGCCTCCCCCCAGGTCGCCTTTTCCTCAAAGCGGTCATCACCGAACAACCATAAGGCATATGAAAAGGCCCTGTTGAATCCAACAGGGCCTCTGCTTTTTAGACTAGTCGAGAAAATAGACCTACACGGTCATCACTTCTTTCTCTTTGGCTTCGACCAGGGTATCGATCTCTTTGACATACTTGTTAGTGAGATCTTGGACCTCTCCTTCAAAGTCATGGAAGCCGTCCTCGGTGAGTTCGTTGTTGGCTTTCTGCTTTTTTCCAAGATCCATGCCGTCCTTGCGGACACCGCGAATCCGAACGCGGCCTTCTTCGGCCATGCCCTTGACTGATTTCACCAATTCGACACGACGTTCTTCGGACAATTCGGGAATGGGAAGACGAAGACGGTTGCCGTCGTTGACGGGGTTCAAGCCCAGCTTGCTTTCGCGAATAGCCTTGTCGATATCTCCGGTGGTAGAGGGATCGAAGGGCTGCACGACCAACATCCGGGGCTCGGGGCTGGTGATGACGGCGAGACCTTTGAGCTTCATATTGCTGCCGTAACTGGCGACATGCACATCGAGATTTTCGACTAAAGCCGGGGAGGCTTTCCCGGTCCGAATGGAGGTGAATTCGCTGGTGGTATGTTCGACGGCTTTCTTCATGGCCGCTTCGATATCGTTGATGTTTTCCATAATATAGGTGGTTTGAATTTTTTAGTGAACGATCGTTCCGATCTCTCCATGATTAAGTGCGATTTGGATATTCCCTTCTTTTCCGAGATCAAAAATGATGATGGGGATATCGTTATCCATGCAAAGGCTGAAGGCTGTGGTGTCCATGACGCCCAGTTCCTCGCTGATACACTGACGGAAACTCACCGTTTCAAAGCGTTTCGCTTCGGGATTCTTCTTGGGATCGGAATCGTAAACGCCATCGACCATCGTGGCCTTGAAGATGACATCGGCGTTCATTTCGTTCGCGCGAAGAGCCGCTGTGGTATCGGTTGAGAAAAAAGGACTACCGGTTCCTGCTGCGAAAATGACGATCGCACCGCGTGACATTTGTCGGGAGGCTTTCCGGCGAATGAAGGGCTCGGCAACATTTTGCATGTGAATGGCGGAATGAACGATACATTCCTCGCCTTCTTGCTCAAGCGCTGCTTGAAGAGCGAGGGCATTCATTACAGTCGCCAACATGCCGACGTAATCAGCCGTCGCCCGGTCCATGCCCCGCGCACTGGCGCTCGCTCCACGCCAAAAATTCCCACCTCCCACGACGATAGCCAGCTCCACATTGGAGGCTTCACGGGCTTCGTGAATTTCGCGGGCAATTCGCCCCACGATCTCAGGAGAAATATTATCGTGGCTCCCGGCAGCGCGAAGAGCTTCGCCGCTCAATTTCAGGACGACTCGTTTGAAATTCCGGATCGATTCAAGCTCACTCATATGATGAGGCCGATCTTGTCAGGCTGATCACGGCGGGGAAAGGGAAAATCCTACTCACCGACGCGAAATTTCTCGGACAGGTCCAGCAGTGGGGCCGTCCCCTTGTTGGTCCCAACGATCTCGATCTTCACCTTCATCGGACCGTCCTCGGGAGTATGAAATCCCTGAAGCGTCTCCTTGACCGATTTGATGGCCAACTTAAGCACGGTTCTCACGGGAATTTCAACTTCCGTAGGGATCTTCATTTTCGCGAGATCGATCTTCACTGTGAGGTTCCTTCCATCCGATATTGAAGTCATCCCGATGCCACAGAGAATCAAAAGATTGTCCTCCTTCGGTTGATACGAGCCAGATCCGCCCAAACGATGCGGCGCGGAGATC
>ERZ1048068.2909-NODE-2909-length-11609-cov-3.997750_pt1 | contig 11609 bp, 12 predicted proteins | sample MGYA00383098_ERZ1048068 | MGnify/ENA primary metagenome ERZ1048068 (study PRJEB29581, sample SAMEA5548368) | metagenome | biome: marine; feature: coastal; material: water | depth 1 m | study: Short-term variability in the microbial, nano- and picoplankton... | reverse complement strand
ACTCATAGGGAGTTCGATTGAATCACTCTCACTTAATGCACTAAAAGTCATGACAAATAACTGCCTTTGCGGTTTGCCCACATGATATAAACGAGCCACCACTTCTTGCCCTAAATAGCAACCCTTCGATAATGATGCAGCTGAAGGCACTAAATTCCCCTCACCTGCCAAATCATTTGGCCCAATTTCATTGGGTACCAAGGGTGTCCCCAAAGCCAAACGCTTTAAATGCATTTCATTTGCTCCGATCCAGTGAACAGATGCCTCTTCTAAAGCTTCTTTAGCTAAGTCGTGGCTTGCATTATCTAGAAAACAAAAGACAAACCCATTTTCACCCAAACGCTTTGATGGAAAGACTAAGCCCACACTCAAATCCTGATAAACAGCATTCGATGTCTCCGACTTCGCCTCCCTTGCCGGGATGCCTAATTTATGGCACAGCACATTAGCCCCTAGAGTATTCACAAGTATTGAACCACTTAGTTCAATCGATTCAATTTCCACATCATCTGCAATAATATGATTTTCTAAAATTTCCTTAATCAAAGATGCATCTGTGTTTTCACTAAAAATATAATAATCCTCATCCTTAGCATGAACGATAACACTATCTGCTAAAACTCGTCCTTTCACATTGAGCCATAAACCATATCGCTCGAACGGAATTTCACCTTTCGGCAAATCATTTGAAAACTGGCTTTGCAAAAATGAATAGGCATCTTCACCTGAAACATGAAGACAACTCCGCATCTTATGTGAATAAGCTTTCAATAACTGATTTTCTCCTTTCATTTAATAATTCCTAATTTATTCTTAATAATTGAAAATATATTAATTAATAACTTGTTACTTATAAAAGCTTAATCTATCCAAAAAGCGTGAAAAAGATAACCGATATTAATATCACCTCAAAAACCCAACTACCGACTCCTGTTGAGCTTTGTAATAAAATCAAAAGAAGTGACGAAGTTGAACAATTTGTTGTTGAGACAAGAAATGCAATCAACAAAATCATATTTGGTGATGACCCAAGATTACTCGTAGTCGTTGGCCCATGCTCAATCCATGATCTAAAAGGCGGAAAAGAGTACGCTGAACGACTTGCTAAGCTATCCAAAGACTTATCCGATCGCCTTCTTGTTGTGATGCGTGTTTACTTTGAGAAACCAAGAACAACAGTCGGATGGAAAGGGCTCATAATGGATCCTAAACTAGATGGCACTTCAGACATCCCTCAAGGACTTGAAATTGCCCGCTCTTTTTTAACAGAAGTACTCGAACTTGGACTGCCAACTGCTACCGAGTTACTGGACCCAATTACCCCTCAATATATAGCCGATTTAATATGTTGGTCTGCGATAGGTGCAAGAACCACAGAGAGTCAGACTCACCGCCAAATGGCATCCGGCCTTTCAATGCCACTAGGATTTAAAAATGCGACTAATGGTGATCTAAAAGTAGCTATTAATGCAATACAAGCAGCTAGCCAGCCTCAAACTTTTTTAGGAATAGACAATGCCGGTCAAGCTAATGCCATAACAACTAAAGGTAACCCAAATTGCCATATTGTATTAAGAGGTGGTTCTGATGGCCCAAATTACTCAACGTCTCATGTAGCAGACGCTATGGATAAAATTGCTAAAGAGAATTTAGAGCCTGCTATAATGATTGATTGCAGCCATGCGAACAGTAACAAAAATCATGAATTACAAGCATCTGTTTTCGATGAAGTAGTGGACCAAAGCATCGCCAACAAACAGATAATTGGAGCAATGCTAGAAAGTAATATCCATTCAGGGAAACAAGCATTCCCCCAAGATAAAGAAAATTTACAATACGGTGTTTCCATTACTGATGCCTGTATCGATTGGGAAACCACCGAAAAATTATTAAGAGACGCGTATACAAAATTAGAACCCTTATTTTAATCTATTTAAGTAAATGAATAAAAAACCAATTCGCATCGCAATTACTGGAGCAGCCGGCCAAATCGGATACGCTCTTCTCTTTCGTATCGCTTCAGGCGCTGTTTTTGGCCCTGACCAACCTGTTAAACTAAATCTTATTGAAATTCCCAACGCCTTAGATCGACTTAAAGGTGTTATCATGGAACTCGATGACTGTGCCTTTCCTCTACTTGAAGAAATCGTTGCCACAACTGACTTAGAAGAAGGCTTTACCGATGTTAATTGGGCCTTGCTAGTAGGCTCTGTACCAAGATCAAAGGGAATGGAACGAAATGACCTTTTGAATATTAATGGAGGCATTTTCACTTCACAAGGCAAAGCCATTGAAGCGAATGCTGCTTCTGATGTCCGCATTTTAGTAATCGGCAATCCCTGCAACACAAACTGTTTAATTGCTATGGAGAATGCTCCATCTATCCCTAAAGATCGTTGGTTCGCAATGACTATGCTTGACGAAAATAGAGCCAAAGCACAATTAGCCGAAAAAGCGAATCAACCCATTGCCTCTATTTCTAATATGACCATCTGGGGAAACCATTCTGCAACTCAGTATCCTGACTTTTACTCTGCTAAAATTAACGGCAAAAATGCGACTTCTGTAATCAATGATAATGAATGGCTAGAAAATACATTCATACCTAAGGTTCAAAAACGTGGTGCTGAAATTATTGCAGCGCGTGGAGCCTCATCTGCTGCTTCAGCTGCTAATGCAATTATTGACTCAATTAAAAACATTAGCACCCCAACACCTAAAGGCCATTGGTTTAGCATGTGTCTTCATTCTGATGGAAGCTACGGAATCGATAAGGGCTTAATTGCATCTTTTCCATGCATTAGCGACGGTAAAGAAATTTCTATTGTGCAAGGAATTGAATTAAATTCTTTTAGCCAGGAAAAAATCCGCGCATCTGTTGAGGAACTCAGAGTTGAAAAAGAAAATGTAAAAGCTCTTTTGTAACCATAGGCTCATCATTAATTTGATTGAGAAATCGGGATCCAATTTTTTTATTAAAGTACTACTTCAAAAAACTAGAATACATGTTCAACATAATAAGCGCAGAACCGTCTTCATCAAATTAATTAGGAGCTTAGCTTAAAACTTAGCTTAAAAATAATGTAGTTAAGCTAAAGATTTGAGCATGCAATAAATTATTATTTTGAATCATTTTCTAAAAAAATAGTTTGCTGTGCAAATTGCTCCTGTTCTCGCTTTGAATTTAATTCATCAAGCCCTTTTTGAGTATTCGCATATCCAGTAATAACTGTATTAATATCTGTATTAAAAATTGATGAATTTCGCACCAAAAATAAAGTAGAAACAGTAGCTGTAAATAATACAACTAAGGCAGTAGTCTGCATAATTCTAAGGAGTATTGTCGATTTAAAATAAAAGCTTTTTAATTCACTACAGGAACAAAATGAACGATTGGAGTTTAAAACATTATCTCCTGTTGCATGACTTCGATCTAACTTATCGCAAGCCGAACAATGCTTCTCTAAAAGAAAATTAAAAACATTATAAATTATTATAACAGGTTGGCAAAAAAGAAGGATATTAGAAAAAATAAAAAAGTAATATTTATCTACTTATTTAGTATAACTACTTGAGACACCAGATAATGAAATATTCCTCAAAAGTGCATTTTTTTAAAAAAAACAATAAAGCATTAATTATCTATTAAAAATTCAATTTTGTAAGCATAAATTTCTTAAATATCTATAAATCAACAATTTATGTATATTTTTTGAGAAAAATAAGTAATTTAAATTAGCTAATTTTTTTCTTTTAAAATCCAAAACATAATGTATAAATAATGAAACTCTATTAGATGCTAATGCTTACCCCAAGTAATTTTACCAAAGCACATTCCATAAGCATCACTATCTCCTCTTATAAAATGAATCAGGAGCATCGCTCACTTGACAGCGATATTATTTCAAAACTTTACTGCTTTTTTCATTGGCTAATCCGTAGCGGTACTTCTTACCGAGACAAATGCCTTTGTTTAACCCTAAAAAGTAAATATGGAAAGAATAACAGCACAAATAACTGGTGTAATTGAAACAGTAACTAAACTAGGTATTGGTTTTATTGCACTAGGAATCGTAGTCGAAATTATATTCGGCCAAGGTTCTATGTTAGGAACCAGTGTGGTTTCTAATGTTTCATCAATCGTTAGTTCGATTGGCGGAGAAAATGGTTTCGTCGGGCTTATCGCCCTTCTACTAATCGTTGGATTATTAAGAAAATAACCGACACATATAAACAAACATTAACCTTAACTATAAAAATATGGACAACATTACAAATCTCGTAAATTCAATCATCGGTGGACTTAAAGGTCTTCTGATTTCTGCAGCTGGCCTATTAATCATTGCTCAAATTGTAATCGGTGGCACTGGTTTCGATGTAATCGGAAACATTACTACATTACTTGACGGCTTCATTGGTAGCGGAGCATCATTGGTGAGTGTTATTGCTGGCATTATTGTGCTAGGTTTATTATCAGACTAATCCCTGTTATTTGTAACCTAACTGCTAGGGAGCTATTTAAATAGCTCCCTTTTTTTCTTTAATTTCTTCTTCGTATTCTAAATAATTTTAAATGAGTTACGACCCATGTTACTCGCCGAATAAGCTTCGTTATTCGAGCAAAATGCAATACGAACGCTGCGGACTTAGTGGCCTGAAGCTTCCTTTAATAACCCTAGGGCTGTGGCATAATTTTGGAGCCAGCCATTCTTTAGAGAAACAAAGCTCACTCATAAAATATGCATTTGATTGCGGAATCACACATTTTGATTTAGCCAATAATTACGGCCCACCTCCTGGGAAAGCTGAAGAAAATTTTGGGCAGATTCTTAAAAATGATTTATCAAGATACCGTGATGAATTAATTATCACAACTAAAGCAGGCTACCAAATGTGGGATGGCCCTTACGGCGACGGGGGATCTAAGAAATATCTTATTTCAAGCCTGGATCAAAGCCTTAAAAGAATGCATCTCGATTATGTGGATATTTTCTATCACCATAGACCAGACCCTGAAACTCCGCTAGATGAGTCAATGGCTGCCCTGGACTCCATTGTAAGAAGTGGAAAAGCTCTGTACATTGGACTTTCAAATTACAATTCAGAAGACGGACTAAAAGCACTTAAAATACTCAAAGATCTAGGGACTCCCTGCCTTATCCATCAGCTTCGCTATAATTTATTGGATCGAGAAGCCGAGCATTCCACATTGGTAGATTTCCACAATCAAGGTGTCGGGTCGATTGCCTTTTCGCCTTTAGCACAAGGCTTACTCAGCGATCGTTATTTAAAAAATATTCCTGATGATTCAAGGGCCGGAAATAAAGCATCTCCATTTCTAGATCATGAAAGTGTGAATGCTAACATTAAAAAAATCAAAAAACTCAACGAAATTGCTAAAGCTCGAAATCAAACATTAGCTCAAATGGCACTTGCTTGGTGTTTGCGACGCCCTGAAGTAACGAGTGTTTTAATAGGAGCAAGCAGTAATGATCAAATTAAAGAAAACTTAAAAAGTTTAGGTAATTTAAATTTTTCTGAAGCAGACATTAAGGTAATTAATACCCTCACCCTGGAAGTTTAAAAACTTCTCCTCTATTCTAATCTTCGAGCGTAAGCTCAGATTTCAAGAAAACTGTATCGGGATTTAAGTTTTGTAAATTGATTGTTTTCACTTCAGACCAACTTGAAAAATCTTCACTTTGTAAGACTTTCAATTGCCCAGACTTTCGGTTTAAGATTTCGACCGATTCAATTGCAATATAATTAAAAGGCTGCAGTAAAGTATACTGTTGATCATTCAAAACTATGGACTCTAACGTTCCTTGTAAAGGTAGGTCAGTAAATGGAGGATTATAATAGAATACACCCGACAAAGAATATAGGTTGGAGGCGGCAATCTGATTAATTAATTCCATGCCTGAAATAACTCTACCAAAGACAGTAAATCCACTATTCTGAGTATCTAAATCTGGGTTATCTACTAAATTTATAAACCATCCAGAAGTCGCACTATCAGGATCTCCACTCAGTTTAGCCATAGCAAGAGTTCCTGCTACATTTAGATTCCCAGGCTCATTAATAACTGGTGCATACTTTTCAACAGGTAAAGGCACCCCACCCGCCTGAAATTGGCTCACACTGGGCTGTGTGTATCCACCTCCTTGAAGGACAAATCCAGGAACTAAGCGGTGAAAAATCGTACCGTTATAAAGCCCCTCTTCTACATAGGATAAAAAATTGGCTACTGTTTTTGGCGTAGTACGCACGGCATCACTCCCACTCTGATCGAATAACTCGATTTCGAAGCTAGAGGTTCTATCAGCACGTGCCACATTCATATTGATGCGTACTGTTGTATTTGAATCATGGACAGGATTTGCACAAATCGTATGCACGAAAAAAAGCAAATTAAAGAGAATGAAATAAGGTAAGAAAGTAGGCATGACCAAGTGAATATTATAATTGAAAATAGCACAATTTATCCAATAGTAAAGCAGACACTAATTACTTCAATCTGCCTAATATGAAACTATCACGGAGACGTTTAATTAAAGTTGGCACCTGTGCATCACTTAGCCTTGCAATGAGCCAAAATTTGCTCGGTCGTCTATGGTCAGACAAAGGAGTTCAAAAACATATGAAACTTAAGCCTATAAAAATCGCCCTCCTAGGACTTGGAAGCTATGCTAAAAATTGGATCGCACCTGCTATTCAGCAGTCCGATTACGCCCAAGTGAGTTCGATCATTACTGGATCACCAGAAAAAATCGCACCTTGGAAGAAAGCATTCTCCATTAAAGATGAAAATATCTATAATTACCAAAACTTTGATCAAATCGCTAATAATCCTGAAATTGATTGCGTTTACGTCGCTACCCCTACAGGGACTCATGCCAATTTCACGATACGAAGCCTTCAGGCCAAAAAACACGTCATTTGCGAAAAGCCAATGGCCCCAACGGTTGCTGATTGTGATCGCATGATACAAGCGGCAAAAATTGCCAATAAAACCCTGCAGATTGGCTATCGCCTCTATTGGGATCCATTTAACATTCGCCTTATGGATGCTATGAAAAATAAAGAATTTGGCCAACTCAAGGGCATGCAAGGTGGCTTTTCTTATGATCATGGTAATTTGACTAAAGAAGGCGATTGGCGAATTAATTCAAAAATGAACCCTGGCGGTGCCCTATTTGATGTCGGTGTCTATGTTGCTCAATCTGCATTTTACTCTTCTCAGATGCTGCCTTTATCTGTCACTGCTCAACACTCCACAGATCGCCTTGAAATATTTAAAGATGTTCCAGAACATTGGAAATGGGAGCTTACTTGGCCCAATCAAATAACAAGCCAGCATAGCTCAAGCTATGGTAAACAGGAAAACTTCTTAAGTTTGGAAACCGAAGGTGGCCGTTTGGAAATTGAACCCGCTTATAGCTATGAGAACCTTAAAGGCAGTACACCGAAGGGCCCGATGGATTTCACTCATATTTTCCAACAAAAACTCCAAATTGACGGTCAATGCCTTGCGATTCATAAACGAAGTGCTAATATAACTTCAGGTGAGATGGGACGAAGAGATGTACATCTACTCAATTGCATTATGGAAGCGGCCGAAACACAATCTGCGATCACACTAGGTGATTTTTATACATAATTTTCACCTAGTTTTAATCATGCGCCTAATTCACTCAATCACCCTACTTTGTGTCAGTACCATAAGCCTTTTTGGTGATCGGCCGCCGAATATCATTCTCATTTTAACCGACGATCTAGGCTATAGCGACTTATCCTGTTATGGTAATACCGAATACACCACGCCCAACATTGATCGTATGGCCAAGGAAGGTCAAAAATGGACAGAATTTTATACTGCTTCCCATATCTGTTCTCCAAGCCGTGCCGCCATCCTAACTGGACTCTACCCCGTGCGTACCGGAACAAGTTCCCATGTTTTCTTTGAATGGTCAGCTCAAGGACTACCTCAAGACAGCCAAACCATCTCCAAAGTGCTTCAGAGCAATGGCTACAAAACACACCTCGTTGGCAAATGGCACTTAGGCCATAGAGAAGGATATTTGCCTACCGACCAAGGATTTGATGATTTTTATGGCATCCCCTATTCCAACGATATGCGTGTCGACCCAGAAATGAAGGTTGCTGATTCCGTATACTTTAGAGAAGACATGACTTTGACTGAAATGCGGACCAAAGGCAACAAGGTCAATCACTGGGTCCCTCTCATGCAGGATGATACAATTATTGAGTATCCCGTAGACCAAAAAACGCTCACTCAACGCTACACCGAAAAATGCATAGAACTCATTCAAGAAAACAGAGAACAACCTTTCTTCTTATTCCTCTCCCACCACTTACCTCACATCCCTATTTTTGTTTCTAAGCCATTTAAAAATAAACATAGCAATAACCCCTACGCTGATGCCGTTAGCGAAATCGATCATTCCGTTGGAGAAATACTAAAGTCCCTTAAAGAAAATGCTCTCGATAAAAATACCTTAGTCATATTCACTTCAGATAACGGACCCAACCAAACCTTTGATCCCAAAGGTGGTTCCGCCTATCCCCTGAAAGGTTCAAAATGCTATGCTACTGAAGGCGGGCAAAAAGTACCAGGCATCTTCTGGTGGCCCGACACCATCAAAAAAGGTTCCATCAATGGACTGGGAAGCACTCTAGATTTTTTTAATACTTTCATCACTGTCAGTGGAATCAAAGACCCCTCACTCCTCGCTCAAGATTCTTACGACCTCAGTCCCGTCTTACTTAAAAAATCAATTAGCCCACGCCCCGACTTCTTTTATTTCAGTTCTTTTGTACCGCCTAGAGGCCTCATCTACGCAGTAAGAAAGGGTGATTGGAAGGCTCATTTTTATACAAGCCTCGCTCCAGGCTTTAATAATCCAGAGTCTATCATTAAAAACGTAAACCCATTACTTTATAATCTCAAAAGAGATCCCGCTGAAACCAAGAATTTAGCCAAGCAATTCCCCAATATCGTACACTCTTTGCATCAACATTCAAAACGCTTTTACAAAACCTTAGAAATTCCTACGAATCGTTATTCTGAAAAAATCACTTCGCAAGAACGCCCTGAATGGGCACACTAAATCGATCTTTTACACTCTCATCTCATGGATCCACAGACGATTGCGAAACACAACGCTCGAACCTTCATCCTTTATCGGATTCTTTTTCGTGCCCGCTTCTATTATCCGGTATTCACTCTTTTATTTCTAGACTTTGGTCTCAGTCTCTCTCAATTTGCCATCCTTAATTCAGTTTGGGCACTGACCATCGTTCTCTTTGAAATTCCTTTAGGTGGCTTGGCTGATACAATTGGCCGGCGAAAAATTGTTATCCTTTCTGCCATATTTTTAAATATCGAACTACTCGTCTGGCTTTTCGCACCAATCAATGGCGGGAATACCCTATTTATTTTCTTTTTAGTTAATCGTATTATAAGTGGGCTCTGTGAGGCAGCTTCTAGTGGCGCCGATGAAGCTTTGGTTTATGATTCTTTAGAAAAGGCAAATTTACAGAATGAGTGGGCCGAAACTTTAGAAAAAACTCAACGCTACACCTCACTCTATTTCATGTTCGTACTTTTTGTTGGAGCGATGATTTATGACCCAAATGTCATTGGAAAAATCACCCAATTCTTTGGTTACCAAGGAAGCATCTCACAAGAAAACTGCATAAAACTTCCAATCATTCTAAATCAAATTGCCGCTGTTTTTGTTTTAATCAATGCTCTGCGTTTTAAAGAAAATTGGAATCAACCCGCTAAGATCACCGAAGCCTTTCGTGATTCATTCAAAAAAGTTTTCACTTCGATTCAATGGATCAAAAAGTCCAAAATCGTTATCCTTCTTTTGCTGATTGTCATGTTTTCCGAAAGCTTGATTCTCCAGTTTTTGACTTTAATGCAACAGTACTGGAAGGTCATTAACATCCCCATTCTTTTTTATGGAATCATCGGCTCTGGCTTAGCTTTCTTTGCTTCATTGGTTCCGACACTTGGAAAATATTGTTTTAAGCGGTTTCAATTTAAAACAAACTTTTCCATCTGCTACCTCAACCTCATAATTGCCTATATTTTGATCGCACTTAGCATCCCTTATATTGGCATACTTCCAGTCATACTCCTTTATTGCACTTACCAATCCATCATTTATTTTAATGGATGCTATATACATGATGCTTGCGAAGAATCCTATCGCGCAACTGTCCTAAGCGTTCAAAGCATGCTATCATTTTCTAAATACGGCATTGTAAGCATACTTTACTCTTTCTTAGTTGCCGCTATTTCAAATAACATAATTCAAGCCTCTCTCAATCAAGTGTTCGATAGAAGTCTCGTTGCCTTTCCTAGTTATTTTGCTTTTTCCACGCTTAGCGTACTGCTTCTTTATAAGTTTTTTAACAGAAAAAGAGGCCCCATCAAAACTGCTGCTTTCGAGAACCAGCTAGAACAGACAAAATAAGCGCCGGAAAATATTAGTTAGTTAGTTAGTCAGCTAACTGCACAAGACATATCCAAACCACAGCACATCGGTGATTTTATTTTTCCGTGGCCATTTGGACATTCAGATATTTGCACTTTAGTACCGTCATCCAAGGTTAGTGAAGCATCCACTAAAGGTGCGTCACAAGAACCACAGCTTGCGTTTACAGACATGCCACATTTATCACATTTATAAGTAGACATAATTTTTATTTAAGAATAATTACCCTTGTCACATGAGACCTCAAAAGAATTAAAAGTTCTTAGGTTCTCAGGCAAGGCATGCACATTTCGTTTACTTAAGGTAATGATATTCAGAAAAATGTAATGCTATTGGTCTTAATCATTTCCATTCTTTCGCTTGAAAGAGAAAACTAGAATTAATAGTGCCATAAATAAAAAGGTCATATTAGGCTCTGGAATAGCGATTAACTGAATGTTATCCATTCCAACTGTCCCATAAAACTCATCGCCTATTGCTATGTCTCCAAGTGTCGAAGAAATAATCCTTAAGGTGTATATATTAGCCAAGGTCTCATTAAAGGACTCCATACCTGGCTGGCCGTTAATAATTCCGACTTTAGAAAATAAATCCGCTCCTATTTGGAAAGATAAGTTCATCCAATTACTGTTCGGCAAAATAGCATAAGACTGATTGCTCACCCACCAATTACTATCCGCAACTTGTGGGCTTGCTGCGCTCGATAATGCGATCCGTATCGTCGCAGTTTCAAACGAGCTACTATTGAAAAAATCAAACTTAACCGAATCAACTTTTCTCGTAATATAATTACCCGTCCACTCACTTGCTTGAGTATAAGCAACTAAACGACTTCCTTGATTACCCGGATTCATCCCTACATTCATTTGCAAGTACTCATTTCCATTATTTGCCTCACTGCCAATTGCCCAAATATGGCTCGGCATCCAGCCATCGAAACCACCAGTGAAATTACTCGTTACCAAAGGATTAATAGCCGCTAATTGGACAATTAAAAAACTATTGAATAGGCTTAAAAAGATGAATTTATTCACAAATTAAATATTCCAAGAGGAGGTGATGAATTAAAGTTATCAATAT
>ERZ1048068.2908-NODE-2908-length-11609-cov-5.079280_pt1 | contig 11609 bp, 13 predicted proteins | sample MGYA00383098_ERZ1048068 | MGnify/ENA primary metagenome ERZ1048068 (study PRJEB29581, sample SAMEA5548368) | metagenome | biome: marine; feature: coastal; material: water | depth 1 m | study: Short-term variability in the microbial, nano- and picoplankton... | reverse complement strand
TCCAATCGCAAGCCGCGCGGCCTTACGCGCCGACTCCACGGCTTCAAATCCTGAGCTCGACAGCACCGCCTTTGCCCCCCCCACTCCCCAACGTTCAAAAGTCACTGCGGATAGCTGCTCACAAAGATCTCCCTTCAAGGCCGTCGGATGCACATCGCCCATCCAATGCATGAGCTGCTGGGATTGTTTCTGCATCGCCGCCACAACCTCGGAACTTCCATGTCCCAGTCCTGCCACGCCAAAGGCACTGGTCAGATCTAAAAACCGGTTACCATCGGCATCCCAAACATTTGTTCCCTCAGCTCGTTCCCAAAAAACCGGCCAGTCTCCATCCATATAGGTGACGTTCCGACTTTCATACCGCCGCAACTTCTCCGCCAGCGACAACGAGCGCGGTCCGGGAATCCTTGTGTAGAGATCAGGCAGCATGGCTACTAAAGGAGCATAGCCGCAATCGCAGCCAATGCCGAAAGACAAATTAAAAGAAGTGCCCCCACGCCCATGGCAAAATCGCGTTTGAGAATTATCGGCCGGCCGGCCGAAGAAGACTTTGGAAAAACCACGAGAGCATAAACCGCTCCGGCAACCAAGCCTCCAAAGTGCGCGGCATTGTCAATGAATTGAAATCCCAGGGCCCCAATAACCACCAAGGAAACCAAGATCCCCAACAAGCGCTGCCTCGCAGACTTCGGGACCAACGGTTTGTGCAGCGTTTCGAAAACGAGCAAGAATCCCAGCAGTCCACAAACCGCTCCAGACACCCCGACACTACTTCCCTCCGAAACCCATGCCGTGGTGGCCCAACCGGCCCCCAGTACCGAAACAAAAAAGACCATCGCCAAATGCGGCCACCGTCCCAAAGTTTCCAATCGTTTCCCCAAATACCACAACGCACTGACATTCATCAAAAAGTGCAAGGGGTTCCCGTGCATGAAAGCTGCCGTATGAACCCGCCACCACTCGCCGGCGGCATATCGGGCCTTCACCAAACCCGCCTCGGCAAATCCTCCTCCGGTGAGATATTGCACCAGGCCCACTGCCGTGATCAACCCGATCAGCATCATCGTGATCCAAGACTTCTGGGATTGCAGCCAGAGCTCAAATCGCGCCTCGGGAATCTCAGCCGCAACGCTTTCCTTGCTCGTCGCCCGAAGTCCCTTGATCTCTTGCAAACCCGACCAATATGGACGAATCGCGAAGAAAAAAAACAGCATCACTGCAATCCCAACGGTCTGGGTGCTTCCAACCGCCGCCCACCGTCCCCGGGCATAGGCCGCGTAAATCACATAGATCAATATCGCGCCAAATAAGAGAAGGCCGCGTTTTCCATCCTGAAGATCATACTCCGAAAACAAACGGCGACGCTTTTTCAAGGTCGAAACCAAGGAGGGGTATTCTTCCGGCGCGATTAAGCGACCATGTTCCGGCACCCAGATCCAAGCCAGCTTTCCTTTGCCGGAAGAAAGATACCTCTTCAGCCCGTCCAACTCATCAAAGCTGACTAACTCTCCTTTTTCGTCGCGACAGCCGTAAGGTGAAACATCCGGCTTCAGCGGAAAAGCCTCCTCGCGAGCCCAAACCGGCAACGCGAGATCGCTCATGAGCAAAAGAGAGTTGAATTACTCTCCGGCCGGAGCAGGAGTCTCTTCAGTTGGAGCATCCTCAGTTGGAGCATCCTCAGTTGGAGCGTCCTCAGTTGGGGCCTCTTCAGTTGGGGCCTCTTCAGTTGGAGCATCCTCAGTTGGAGCATCCTCAGTTGGAGCATCCTCAGTTGGAGCGTCTTCTTTGGGATCGTCCTTTTTCGCGCTCTCGAGCTCTTTCTTAAATTCCTCGGCGGGATTTACGGGGTTCGCTTCCACGGGTGCAGCGGGCACAACTACTTGCTCCGCGGGTTCGGAAGACGCACCGTCTTCATCAGCGCGCTTTCCCTCGATGGCATTACGCTTTCCGAAGAGGATCGCGAGCACGAGCGAGAATACGAAGAAGAGTGTTCCGAGGTAAACGGTTCCTTTCTGAAGAACGTCCGTGGTGCGGGCACCCCAGGCGGCATCAGTCATACCGGAGCCAAATGCCGCGCCGAGGCCTTCCTGCTTGGGACGTTGCATCAGAATGACGAGAATGAGCAAAAGGGAAACCACTACGTGAGCGATTACCACCAGGTTGATTGCAATAGAGAGCCAGCCGAAAATCATGGGAAGCGGGACTTTATGGATGGATCGCGACTTGTAAAGCCGGACTTTTCCCTGATTTCATCTCCGAATTCAGGTTTCTAAGGCAACAATTCCCCTTAGTTGGTTGATTTGATGATCTTATTGTCCTCGTTGAGAACATGCCGCAGCGGCAAAATTCGAGTGTCGGAGATGGTAAAAGCCATGATCGTTACACATTCACCTTTCTTAATTAAATGCGCTGCACCTCCGTTGATAATGATGTTTCCCGTCCCTGGTTCGCCCGCTTGCACGTATGTTTCCAAGCGTCCGCCGGAGGTCATCGAGGTCACGAGAACACGCTCTCCCTCCCAAAGATCCGCCGCTTCCATCAAATCCAGAGGAATCTCGATACTGCCCTCATAATCAATATCAGCTTGCTTAACAATTGCGCGATGCAGTTTCGACTTCAGAAGAATGCGGTTCATGCCGGGACAGAATAAGGGAATCCCCTACTGGTCAAGCGATGAAAAACTCAATCGTTGAAAAAATCACCGCTCACCCTACCCTTTTACCACACCCATGAAGATTCTAGCCTGCGCAATCCTCATCCTCGCCCCTGCTCTCTCCAGTGCCCAGGAAGAAGCCCGCACTGTTCCCGCCGCAGCTCTCAACAAGGCCTTGCAGTGGATGCAGAATGATGACCCTGCCCGCCGTGCCGCTGCTTACCGCACCTTCTACCTTTTCGGAAAAGAGGCCCAACCCGCCTACAGAAGAACCCTCGAAAAAGCCCAGCGTCTCCACGAAAAAAAGCTCGGCCAACTCATCGACAACTCCCGCTCCAATCCCTTCAGTGAATTGGAAATCATTGCTGATGACCTCAAAACCGAACGCGAACGAATTTTTAAACTCATTCAAACCGACTATAAAAAACAGGGCGACAAAGTGCGCATGCTCGTCAACGAGGTACAGGGGCTTAAAAATAAGAACGAGGAAATCCGCAAAGTTGCCGCCAGGGATTCCGCCACCTTTGAAAAATCAGTCAATACCCTCGCCCTCGCTCTGGCCGAAGTAAAACGCGAACTCCTCGTCCTCGAAGGCGAAGAACTTCCGGATGAAAAAATCGACTCAAATAAATCCCTCGCCGAGGCCCTCAATAATACCTTCGAAGGTGAAAGCTATCTCAAAACAAAAGCCATTGTCGATATGGTCCGCAAGGAAGTTAACAATCTCACCAAAACCAACTCTACCAACGCCGCAGCCCAATGGGCCAACTCTTCCCAGAAAGCCTTTTCAAAACATCTGAACGAATTCCGCTCCCTCTTTAAACTAGGACTCTTCACCATGGAGGAACGGCTCTCCACCGCTGCCAACGATCATTCCGTCGACATGGCAACCGTCGGATTTTTCTCCCACACCTCTCCAGTCAAAAACAAAAAATCTCCCGGCGCCCGCGCTCGCCTCGCCAAATTCCAGCACCGTTGGACCGGCGAAAACATCTTCGTAGGCTCCGGCTCCCCAATCGCCGCCTACAACGCCTGGTTTGCGTCCGACGGACACCGGTTTATCATGTTTGCAAAAGGCCCCAACCTCATCGGAATCGGCCCCCACGGGAGGCACTGGACCATGATGACCGGCCGGAAATAATCCTTCTCATTCTAAAAAAAATATTCTTCCCGGGAAAAAGCGGGAAGCCATTACGAATCAATGGAATTTAGCTACTCCGGCAGCACTTTCCTCCGAAAAAGATCTCGCTTTCGAAAGATCTTTCCACCCTGGGCGGTATCTCTTAGCAGAAAGTCTATTGTGATAGAATTTCCGTGTGTGTGATAACCGCGGCCGGTGCCTCCCCAGCGAGACCCGACCGCGGTTTTCTTGTACGCCGATCCCCACCACGGCAAATCCCTTGCCAGCCCATCCCTCTCGGGCAATCTTCACCCCATGAACGTTCGGGAGATTTTCACCCTCATCATTTGCCTTTTTCTCGTCTCCTGCAGTACAAACAAACCCACCCCCGGCATTCAAAATGCCTATTCCAATCCAAGTCCGTTCATCGTCACCCCGGAGACGCCGCGAGCCGATCCCCCGCCTACCAACGGCCCCGTCGTCCGGGCCGAAAGCGCCATCGTCCTCGACGCCACTTCCGGACGAATCCTTTACCAAAAAAATGCGCGCACCGAACGAGCCGTCGCAAGCACTCAAAAGCTCCTCACCGCCCTCGTCGTTTCGCGCAGCGGCCCCCTCTCCGATCCCGTCACCGTGACCACCTCCGACACTCAAGTCGAACCATCCAAACTCTATGTTAAACCCGGAGAAACCTACGCCCGAAAAACCCTCGTCAAAGCTCTCCTCGTCAGAAGCGGCAACGACATCGCAAAGGCCCTCGCCCGAGACGTTGCCGGAACGGAAGCCAACTTCTGCAAGCGCATGAACGAAATGGCCCGCGCCGTGGGCATGCGCCAATCGCATTTCAAAAACCCCCATGGACTCACCGAACCCGGCCAATACTCCACCGCCCTCGATATCGCCCTCCTCGGTCGGCAAGTCATGAAACATCCCTTCTTACGCGAATGTATGCGAATCAAAAACTACACTTTCACCTACCCGGACGGCCGCACCAAAGTTCTCAAAAACACCAACAAGCTCCTGACCCGTCTCCCCTACTGCACCGGTATGAAAACCGGCACCACCAATGCCTCCGGACGCTGCCTCATCTCCGCCGGCACCCACAGGGGACGCTCCGTCATCGCCGTCGCCCTGGGCTCCACCTCCGCCGAAATCTGGAACGACTCCGAAAAACTCCTCCGCTGGGCGTTGGAGTAATTTACTCCTTGATCAACAGAGGCTGAATCGCCCTCTCAAATTTACCCATCATCGTCGGAGTGAGAGCCCTCTTCAGGGTAATCGGAATGTTGGAATGAAACACTTCTGTGGATAGTTGATTTTCCTCGTAAACAGCCACCACAAAATCGATCCACAATTGCGCCATTTCGGCTTTCTCCACTTTTCCCTCTCCCGACCCTGCAAGATTAAACCAAAAAAATACCAACAACAACCTCTTCACCCTAAAATAATCTCCTATTCTCAAACTCTATCTACTACAAACTCCCCAACCGGGCGTTCAGAGTTCGAAGTTAGATGTTCAGTGTTCACCTCCCGCTATGCCCGATAACGAACTCACCTCCCTCCGCGAAAACGGCCTCCTCCGCTCTCTTCGCGAAATCTCTTCCCCCAACCCTCCGTTCGTCAGCATCGATGGACAGGATCTGATCAATTTTTCCTCCAACGACTACCTCGGTCTTTCCTCACACTCCGCTCTCGCCGCAGCCGCCCACGAAGCAATCGCAACATACGGCACCGGCTCCACGGCCTCTCGGCTCGTCTGTGGATCGCTCGACATCCACCACCAACTAGAGGCAGCTCTCGCCACCGCTAAAAAAACCGAAGCCGCCCTCACTTTCTCCAACGGCTACGCCACCGCGCTCGGCACCATCCCCGCCGTCGTCGGAAAAGGCGACACCATCATTCTCGACAAACTAGCCCACGCCAGCCTCATCGATGGAGCCCGACTCTCCGGAGCCACCCTGCGTGTTTTCCCGCACAATGATCTCAACAAACTCGAACGCTTATTAAAGACCGCGCAAGGCCGGGTTCTCGTCGTCACCGAATCCGTCTTCTCCATGGACGGCGACCTCGCCGCTCTCTCTGAAATCGTTGCCCTCAAAACTAAACACGAGGCCCTCCTTCTCCTCGACGAAGCCCACGCCGTCGGCGTCCTCGGACCCAATGGCCAGGGCCTTACCGAACATCTCGCCCTTCAAGACCAGATCGATTTCCAAATGGGCACTCTCGGCAAGGCCCTGGGCTCTGCCGGAGGATACATCGCAGCTTCACAAGACTGGATCGATCTCCTCATCAATAAAGCCCGCGCGTTTATTTACTCTACCGCTCCACCCCCTTCGCAAGCCGCCGCCTCGCTGGCCGCCCTGCAACTTCTTAACACCCCCGAGGGCTGCCAACTCCGTGAAAAACTAAACCACAACATCGCCCTTCTGACCTCCCTCACCAAGCAAACCACCTCTCCCTCTCCGATCATCCCCATCATCATCGGAGAAAACGAGGGGGCCCTCGCCGCTTCCCGATCCCTTCTCGACGACGGATTTTTAGTCCCCGCCATTCGCTTCCCCACCGTTCCCAGAAACACCGCACGCCTCCGCATCACCCTGAGCGCTTCTCACTCCGAAGAACAAATCCAAGGACTCGCTCAAAAGATTTCCTCTCTTGAACAATGATCCTTTAACGGTCGGAAAACTCATCCTGATAGACCTGCAGAAACTTTTCATCTTCGGAACTCAACTGCGCTTTCGCCGCCATCAATTTGACCTTGCGATGCCATTCAGGAAGACCCGCGGTGGAGGGCAGCCGTTGGACATGGCACTGCGAGCACTTCTCTTTCCGGTTCAAAGACCGGAGAATCCCGATCTTACTTCTTTAAAAAAGAAATCTCCGCTGTGATTGGACGATGATCCGATGCCACCTTCTCCTCAATCACCCGCTCGATGTAGGTGAACTCCGGCAGCCCTCTCCCAATGAAAAAATCAATCTCGTGAGTTGGCTTTTCAGCAGGAAAAGTATTGGTGGAGATTTCCCGTAGGATCTTCCAACCCGCATCTCCCAGGATTTTAAGAGTAGCACTTCCTCGTTCAGCATTGAAATCACCAGCCAATATCACAGCCCCTTTGAGATCCACCAATTTCGCAACCTGCTTCGGCCGAAAATTACCCTTGGTCCAATCCAGATGAATCCCAATGAAAGACAAAGGCTCACTCCACCCCTTGGGAGTCACCTTAACTTCCAGAGCGCAGCGAGGCTCCGCACCCTCCGGAAGTTGATGCCTCACAACTTTGGCAATGGAAAAACGGGAAAGCACGGCCATGCCGTATTCACCGCCTTGATAGCCCATGAACTTTCCGAAAGCATGCTCCATTTTGAGAAGCCTCCCCAACTCCGCCGCTTGATCCACATTCCCACTTCGCTTGCAGTTTTTATCGACTTCCTGCAAAGCCACCAAATCTGGATTCTCTTTCTCGATAATCTTAGCCAACCTCTCCAGATCGATCTTCCCATCCGTCCCTTGACCATGACGAATATTGTAGGAAACAACCTTTAAGGTTTCCGCACCCAGCGAAGGAACGAAAACTAACAAAAAAATAATAAACTTCATTGCTTTACCCTCCTACAAGGTCAGTGACTTCACCCGCCGTGCCGGTTGATGCCGCCCACCCTTAAGTGGATCAACAAATCGCGAAAACACCCCGTAACGATTCCCGTCTTCCGGGATAATGAAGTAGAGCATGCCCTTCCCATCGGGTTGGGAAATATCGAAGGCACTAATCGCCCCCACCGGCACCCCGGGAGAGGTCACATCGATCCGTTTCCCGGTCCTATACTCACCCCCGTGCTCCACAAAATGACGACGGCCATTCAAAATGACATCCAGGGAATACCCATTGCGGGTCGGCGTCAGCTGCCACTGCGCCACCGCCTTGGGTGATGGTCGATTGGAAGGCTTGGCCGCCGGAAACAAAGGCTTCGGCGGGGCCTGATACTCTCCGGCCCCATTCAGCCGGGGGAAATTATCCATTGAACAGGAAACCAAGGCCAAGCAAGCCGGTAAAAACGCAATCAGTCTCATTCCATGAACAGAGTGCCTATTTTCCTCTCGGTCAAGGATCAAACCGCTCCTTCCTTGCGCAAAAAGACGAAAGTCTTGTCGTCCGACTCCTTCCTGCTGAAGCGGTACTTGCCCGTTTTAAAATTCTTCAATTCTTCCACTTCAGTGATGCCATTTCGAACAATGAAATCCGCCATCATCCCGCGGGCCTTTTTGGCAAAGAAGGAAATGATCTTGTACTTGCCATTCTTCTCATCCTTAAACACCGGAGTAATGAGCTCGCCCTTCAACTCCGCGGGCTTCACCGACGAGAAGTATTCATTCGAAGCCAAATTAATGATCGTATTGGAACCAGACTTTTTTAGATCTTGGTTCAGCAGTTCGGTGATCTTGTCCCCCCAAAACTCGTAGAGGTTTTTTCCACCCCTGTTTTTAAACTTCGTCCCCATCTCCAGTCGATAGGGCTGCATCAAATCCAAAGGTCGCAGCACTCCATACAAGCCCGACAAAATCCGGATCTGTTTCTGCGCCGTTGAGAAATCCGCCGCACTCCAATCACCCAGCGTCAGCCCTTGATAAACATCACCCACAAAAGCCAAAATCGCCTGTCTGCTATTGTCTTTGTTAAAATCGATTTCCCAAGTGGCATACCGCTCATGATTGAGCTCCCCCAACTTTTCACTGATCGACATTAGATTGCAAAGTTGCTTCACCGACAAACGTCGCAACTGTGCCACCAACTCCGATGATTCCTCGATAAAACGCGGCTTGGTCGTCTTCTTGATGAGGAGCGGCGATTCGTAGTCGAGCGACTTGGCGGGTGAGAGTAGGACAAGCATTATGGTGGAAAACTGAGTCAGCTTTTCAAAAATGCAATGCGCAAGGCGTCTTATCGAACGCAAATTTCAGTTTTTTTTGGACCTTGTTAAAGTCTATGCTAATGTCATCTTCTTATACGTCATGAGAGAGCTATTTGGAACAGACGGCATTCGCGGAATTGCCAATGAATATCCGATCACACCGGAAGTCGCTTTACGCATCGGACGAGCCGTCGCGCGCGTCCTCAAAGCGCAGCGATCAGGGCGACATAAAGTGGTCATTGGCAAGGACACTCGTGTGAGCGGGTATATGCTGGAAACCGCTCTCACCAGTGGCCTCGTCAGCGAAGGCGCACGCGTTCTCCTCACCGGCCCCGTCCCAACCCCCGCCGTCGCGCACATCACAAAATCCATGGCCTGCGACGCCGGCATTATGCTCACCGCTTCGCACAATCCCTACGCCGACAATGGCATCAAAATCTTCGGGCCCGATGGATACAAACTTAATGACGCCCTGGAAGCCGAAATCGAAGACATCATCAGAGGCGAGGCCCCTATTCCGAACAAAGATATCCGCCTTGGAAAAGCTTTCCGCATCGACGACGCCACCGGGCGTTATATCGAATTTGCCAAAAGTTCCATCGGTTCGATGAATCTGCGCGGTCTCAAAGTCGTCGTCGATAGCGCCCACGGGGCCGGGTATCACGTCGCTCCCCTCATCTTTGACGAACTCGGAGCCGAGGTCATCAAAATCGGCAGTTCGCCCGACGGATACAACATCAACGAAGGCTACGGCTCACTCCATCCCGAAAAAGCCGCCAAGCTTGTCAAAAGCGAAGGTGCCGATCTCGGGATCTGCCTCGATGGCGACGCTGACCGTGTCATTTTTGTCGATGGCAATGGCGAAGTCCTCAGCGGCGACCGCGTTCTCTGCCTCTGCGCCAAGGCCCTCAAAGCTTCCGGAAAACTTCGCGGTGACACCTTGGTCTCCACCGTCATGAGCAACCTCGGACTCCGCGACGCCCTCGCCGAGGACGGGATTTCACTGGAGCAAACCAAAGTCGGCGACCGCCACGTCCTCGAACGCATGCGCGAAGGCGGTTTCTCTTTCGGCGGCGAAAACTCAGGTCACCTCATCTTCTCCGACTTCGCCACTACCGGCGACGGCATCGTCAGCGCCCTCATGGTCCTGTCCTTCCTCAAGGAGTCTGGAAATTCCCTCGCCGAACTCGCCGACTGTATGACCGAGTATCCCCAGGTTCTCGTCAATATGCCCGTCAGCCAAAAACCTCCCCTCCAAGAAGTCCCCGAAATAATGGCTGCCATCGATGCAGCCAATCAAACTCTTGGAGACAACGGTCGCACCCTGGTCCGCTATTCCGGCACCGAAAAAAAACTCCGCGTCCTCGCCGAGGCCAAAGACGCCGTCCTTGCCCAATCTCTCAACACCACCATCGTCGCCGCGGCTACCAAAGCCATCGGCTAACGTGTGGCGGCGGCTTCCAGCCGCCAAGCCAATCCCATCAATCCAATGTCACTCTGGCCCCTCCCATCCTCCCACGACGAACTCTTCGTCGCTGGTCGTCACCTTTCCAAGTGGGAAACCGCCCTCGGAAAATTCTTCTCTCCAAAATTCCCCTGGGACCTCCTCGACATCAACGAAGAGATTATGGCCTCCATCACCGACTGGCCCGGACAGGACACCATCCAGATGGGGGAAGGCGCCGAAGTTCTTGTTGGCGAAGGGACCAAAATCCTCCCCGGCGTCTTCATCGAAGGACGCATCATCATCGGAAAGAACTGCAAGATCGGCCCCAACTGCTATCTCCGTGGCTCCACGAGCATCGGCGACAACTGCCACGTCGGCCAAGGCGTCGAAATCAAAAACTCCATCCTCTGCGACGGCGCTTCCGTCGGTCATCTCAGCTACGTCGGCGACAGCTACATCGGTCCCAAAGCCAACTTCGGAGCCGGAACCATCACCTCCAACCTCCGCCACGATGGAACCAATCATCGCTCCACCGTCGAAGGTAATCTCGTCGACACCGGTCGCCGAAAGTTCGGAGCCATCATCGGCGCCGACGTTCACACTGGCATCAACACCTCCCTCTACCCCGGTCGCAAACTCGGCCCCGGCACCTCGACCCTCCCCGGCGAAATCGTTAGTCACGACATTCACGAATCTTAAATCATGTGCGGCATCGTAGCATACACCGGCATACGCCCGGCTCTTCCCATCCTCATCAGCGGCCTCAAACGACTCGAATATCGCGGCTACGACTCCGCCGGTATCGCCGTCGAAACCAAAGACCGAATCGTCATTCGTAAAAGCAAAGGGAAGGTCAAGGAACTCTCCGGCCTCCTCGGCGAAGACGAAACCGACCTCGCGGAATCGAATTGCGGCATTGCCCACACCCGCTGGGCCACCCACGGACCACCAACTACCGAGAACGCGCACCCACATGCAGGAGGAAAAAACGGCATCGCTCTCGTTCACAACGGCATCATTGAAAACCATCGTGCCCTCCGCGATAAACTCACCGCTGCCGGATACCTCTTTCTTTCCGAGACCGACACCGAAGTTCTCGCCCACCTCGTCGACTTTCTCTACCAGGGCGATCTCCTCGATGCAGTCATCGCCGCGCTCAAAGAAGTCGAAGGAACGTTCGGTATTGCCTGCATGGTCCACGCCGAACCCGGCACTCTCATCGTGGCCCGTCGCGGCTCGCCCATCGTCCTGGGAGTCGGAGAAAATGGCACCATCGTCGCCTCTGATGCCTCGGCGATCATCAAACACACCCGTCAGGCCATCTACCTCGACGATAACGACGTAGCCCAAATCAAAGGAAGCGAACTCGATATCCGCTCACTCGATGCCGGCTCCGTTTCCCGTCAAACCGCCGAGATCGACTGGTCCGCCGACGCCGCTGAAAAAGGAGGTTACGAACACTACATGCTCAAGGAAATCTT
>ERZ1048068.2907-NODE-2907-length-11614-cov-4.590449_pt1 | contig 11614 bp, 20 predicted proteins | sample MGYA00383098_ERZ1048068 | MGnify/ENA primary metagenome ERZ1048068 (study PRJEB29581, sample SAMEA5548368) | metagenome | biome: marine; feature: coastal; material: water | depth 1 m | study: Short-term variability in the microbial, nano- and picoplankton... | reverse complement strand
CGCGAGGCATTGATTGAAACTTTAGCCGATTCCGATGAAACTTTGGCAGAAAAATACCTTGAAGGCGAAACTGTAGAGGCCAATTTCCTTCAATCAGTGATCCGTAAAGCGACTATCGCATTAGATTTTTGCCCAGTCATTCCAGGAACCGCTTTTAAAAATAAAGGCGTGCAAGCTTTGCTCGATGCGGTAGTGAATTACTTGCCATGCCCACTCGATTTGCCTGCTATCAGAGCAGAAGGTTTACAAGGCAAGGAATTATCTATCGTGCCAGATGATCAAGCCAAATTAAGCGGACTCGCATTTAAGTTGATGAACGATTCCTATGTCGGAAAACTCGTTTTCTTTCGTATTTATTCAGGGACTTTGAAGAAAGGCATGGCCTTGCTTAATTCACGTACAGGTAAAACTGAGCGTATCGCCCGTTTACTTATCATGAAAGCCGATGCACGTGAAGATATTGAAGTGGCTTACTCAGGAGATATTTGCGGTGTGGTCGGTTTGCGCGATGTGGTCACTGGTGATACCTTGTGTGAAAAAAGTCACCCAATGCGATTGGAGCCACCGATATTCCCAGAAACCGTTATCTCAATGTCAATCGAGCCAAAAACGACAGCAGATCAAGATAAGCTTGAGCTAGGGCTTAAGCGTTTATCCGAAGAAGACCCAACTTTTTTTGTCAGCACCAATGAGGATACAGGACAAACCTTAATTGCCGGAATGGGCGAATTGCACTTAGAGATCATTCGTGATCGCTTATTCAGAGAATTTAAAGTGCAAGCAGAAGCGGGACGTCCGCAAATTGCTTATCGAGAAACGTTTGGTCAATCGGCCTCTGGAGAAGGGCGATTCGTTCGTCAGACCGTGGAAAACCCCCAGTATGGTCATGCCTGTATTCGAGTCGAGCCCTTGGAGCGTGGAGCTGGCACGGTAATCGAGAATAAGCTTCCAGAAGGCACTATTCCTAAACAATTTATTCAACCAACCCTCGAAGGTATTGGCGAGGCGGCCAACAATGGTGTGATCGCCAGCTATCCAGTGACCGATTTCAAAGTCACCCTACACGATGCGACCTATAACGAAGTCGATTCCTCAGAGATGGCATTTAAAATGGCAGGTATTTTCGCCTTTAAAGAAGCAATGGAAGCCTCGCAGCCACTACTCCTGGAACCAATGATGCAAGTCGAAGTGGAAACACCAGATGAATATCAAGGTGATATCATGGGGGATTTAAATCGTCGTCGTGGCCAAATACAAAACATGTCCACACGTGGTCTTCATTCAATCATCTCGGCCAGTGTGCCACTTTCTGAAATGTTTGGGTATTCCACTACAGTACGCTCACTCAGTAAAGGGCGTGCCTCTTACAGTATGAATCCAGAAAGCTTTCAACCTGTCCCTGAGAATATTCTAAAGCAAATTCTCAGTGCGAATTTCATCAATTAAAATTTAATAACTAATTCAAACAAACAACTAAAATAAAACATCTATTATGAGTGCACAAAGAATAAGAATCCGCCTAAAAGGTTTTGATCACCGAGTGATTGATCAATCTGTAGGTGAAATAGTCGAAACTGCAAAACGCTCAGGTGCTCGAGTTTCGGGTCCTGTTCCAATGCCTACTCGCATTGAGAAATTTACCGTTAACCGTTCTCCTCACGTGGATAAAAAGTCAATGGATCAATTTGAAGTCCGTACCCATAAACGATTGATTGATATTCTTGAGCCAACTGCGGCAACTGTGGATGAGTTGAAAAAACTCAATCTCCCAGCAGGTGTTGATATCAGTATCAACGTTTAAGTATTCTTTCTGTTCAATACAGAGATTTTAAACACAAAAACCTCGATAGACATAAGGCTATCGAGGTTTTTTTATAGAGAGTCTGTATGAAATTTACGCGTTAGCTCGTTTTTGATAAGCGATAAATAAAAAGGCAATCATCCCGACAAAAAATGCATAAGTAGAAGGCTCTGGGACAACTTTTGCAGTGGCACTACCAGTGATTTCTGCAAAATGAATATTACTTATCTCTGGCCAGATTGCTTGGTAAGGTTCGTGGAATATTAAGGTTGGTGGTATATATGCTCTAAGATTGGTAATATTAGAGTCGGTACGAAAAGCCATTGTATGAAGCATCGTTGTCGAACTGCTGGGTTCATTTCCAGAAATAATTCCTGCTTCATCAGAGGTTAAAGTCTGTCCAGCTAAGGTACTAGTTAGGCTCTCATAATTGGTAATCCGAACATAATTTGTAGATTCTCCGATCTGAGCATCCAATGAAAAAGACGAAAGTGTAAGAAGTTCATCCTCGCCATAATAGAATGAGAATGTGTAGGTATAATAATCAACACTTTCATTTACAGTTAATGTTGGCGAAGGTGTGCTTATGTCCCATGATATAGTCTGTGCTCCACTACCAACGCCTCGATCCTTGTCTATAGACCACCCGTGTGCATTTCCTACACCTCCCAAATTGCCATCAATTGTGTCTCCTGCTGCTTCTTGGCATGATGTAGCAGTAGGGTTAGTAAAGGTCAAAGAGACAAGAGGCGTCGCAATAGCATGAGCAAGTTGGGAAATACACAAGCATGCTAAAATCAAGCTATATTGAGTTATTTTAACGTCAAATAATGAAAATCGCTTTGTTTTCTTCATATGAATTGTAGATTGAATAATTTAAAATAATAATAATTTGATTAAGGTATTTGAGATTCAGTCAATTTAGGGCATCTATAAAACAGAAACATCGATTATAAGAGTTTGAGAAGTGATTTTTATTCCTTTATAAATTTTATAATTTATTAGATTAAATTAATGCTTATTTATTCTCGAATTATCTGCGCGAGTTCTTGTTTAAGATTAAAAAGTAAGGCTAAGCTTTGATTCGCATTCTATATGCCTATTATATGCCTATATATAATAAATAACTCAGATGAATACGCGATATGAGTTAGGCGACATAGGATAATACGGATAAGATGGCAGTGTAAACAGTGGCGGGTGGAAGCATTAATCTAAATTATAGCTATTATAGTCGTATTATAGAGATATGACGACTGAACCCTAGTATTGAGGGTGAAATAGCAGAAAATTACATGGTTTGACTCAATTTTTTTTAAAAAAATAAAAAAAATAAAATCAAGGGTTGACCTCAGGGGAAAAAAGCTCTTTTTTCCTCGGCTCTTTAGTAATTTTATTTATCACATTTAAATTTTAACCACTAAAGCAGGTCAGCAAACGGTTTTCCGAGCAGCTTTATTATAGTATTTCTTCTATAATATCAGTTTTGAGGTTTTCCACCTGCCAATTAGTATTATGAATATAGCCCTTTTAGGAAAAAAAATAGGTATGTCTCAGGTCTTTGATGAGGACAATCGCCTCGTGCCTGTGACCGTGATAGAAGCTGGACCTTGTCCAGTGGTGCAAATTAAGTCAGCCGATACAGATGGCTATGATGCTATCCAGCTAGGTTATGGAGCACAAAAAGCCCATCGCTTATCTAAAGCAGAATTGGGACATGTGAATAAAGCAAAGGTTGAGCCTGTCTCAAACTTGCAAGAATTTAGAACCTCAGGAGACACAGAATTAAATGTGGGTGATGTTTTGACTGTAGATCGCTTTGAAGCGGGACAGAAGATCGACATCATCGGTACAAGTAAAGGACGTGGTTTCCAAGGTGTGGTGAAACGTTATGGTTTTGCTGGAGGTCCTGCATCACACGGTTCTATGTTCCATCGTCGTGGTGGTTCTTATGGTATGTGTCAATGGCCAGGTCACGTGATCAAAGGTAAGAAGATGCCGGGTCATATGGGTGATGTTCAGCGTACGGTACAAAATCTTGAAGTGGTTAAAGTAATTGCTGATAAGAATTTAATTTTAATCAAGGGTAGTGTCCCAGGAAGCAAGGGCGGTTTAGTGACCGTACGAACTGCAGTAAAACAAAAGCGTGCACACGCATAACCTAGGAGCAAAGAATTACATATGAAATTAAAAGTATTTAAAGCAGACGGCTCAAGTAGCACGGAAAAGGACTTCCCTCATTTTCCTGAGTTTGAAGATGAGCGTGGTATTGCAACATTAAGACAAGTGGTGATTGCACAGCAGGCGAACAAGCGTCAAGGTAATGCATCCACAAAGACACGTGCCGAAGTTGCAGGTTCTGGTAAGAAACTCTTCCGTCAAAAAGGAAGTGGAACAGCCCGTCAAGGTTCACGTCGAGTACCTCACCAAAGACATGGTGGTGTAGCACATGGGCCAAAACCAAGAGATTATTCGCAGAAAACGAATCGAAAGATGCGTCAACTAGCAATGCAAAGAGCTCTTTTTGATCGTGCAGTTGCCGGTGGCTTATCCGTTATCGAAGATTTGGCGGTCGAAGCACCGAAAACAAAGATTTTCAACGATGTACTAAAGAATGTGTATCCGAAACGTTGTAAAGTTTTGGTGGTTGATGATACATTTGCGGAAAACACAGCTTTTGCTGCTCGTAACATACAAGGCATTTCACTCGCTGAGTCAGGTGACCTAAGTGTTCTTGATATTGTAAAATTTCAAAACGTAATCGTGAGTTCAAAAGCGATTGAAACAATTATCGCACGTGCGGCTGATGGGAAAGGAGACGAGTAATGCTAATACCCGATACAATAATTAAATCTTACATTGTGACAGAAAAAGCGGCGAATCTCTCCGCAAATCTCAATCAATATACTTTCAAAGTAGCGGAAAACGCTAATCGTATTGAAGTGGCTCGTGCTATTGAAAAATTGTTCAATGTCGCAGTTACTCGTGTGAATATTTTAAATATAAAGCCGAAACAAAAATCTGATCGTAGCCGAAGAGGTAAGATGGGAACTACAAGCGGTTATAAAAAAGCTATCATTAGCTTAAAAGACGGAGATACTATAGAAATCGTATAATTTTTAGGAGAATAAGATCATGCCACTTGTAAAATCTAGACCACTGACTCCCGGACAACGTTTCCTTATTAGAAACAAAGCCGATGTCTCAAAGAAAAAGCCAGAGAAGCTACTTACGGTTTCTAAGCATGAAAAGAAGGGTCGTAATTGCTACGGTCGTATCACTTCTCGTCGTCGTGGCGGAGGCCATAAGAAACATTATCGTTTGATCGATTTTCGTAGAGACAAAATTGATATACCTGCAAAAGTGCAAGCGATCGAGTATGATCCAAATCGCTCTGCAAACATTGCATTACTTGCGTATGTGGATGGTGAAAAGCGTTATATTCTTGCCCCTAGAGGCGTCAAAGCAGGCGATACTTTGATCAGCTCCAATAAAAAAATTGAATTTTCCGTGGGTTACAGTTTCCCATTAGAATTAATCCCACCAGCAACTAAGATACATGCACTTGAGTTACATCCTGGAAGAGGGGCACAGCTTGTGCGTTCTGCAGGTGAAGCGGCTCAATTGATTAAGGTTGATGGCAATCGTGTGACCATCAAGTTGCCTTCAGGTGAAATTCGCTTTTTAAATGCCCGTTGCCGAGCAACTATCGGTGAAGTGGGCAATCATGAACATGAAGGCCGTAGTTTAGGTAAAGCAGGGCGTAATCGCTGGTTAGGTCGTCGTCCACGTGTCCGTGGTGTAGCTATGAATCCTGTCGATCACCCAATGGGTGGTGGTGAAGGACGTACTTCTGGTGGAGGTCATCCTCAATCACCTTGGGGTCAACTGTCTAAAGGTTTCCCAACTCGTAAGAAATCTAACCCAACTAATTCACAAATTATTGTTCGTCGCAATGGACGTCCAATGAAGCGCAAATAATAAGTATTATGTCACGATCTATTAAAAAAGGTTTTTTTGTTGATGTTCATCTATTGAAAAAGGTGGAAGCGGCACAGGCGATCAGCGATCGCAAGCCAATACAAACATGGTCTCGCCGCTCAACGATCACTCCAGATTTCGTTGGACTCAATTTTAGTGTACACAACGGCAAATCATTTCTTCCTGTTTATGTAACAGAAAATATGGTGGGTCATAAATTGGGTGAATTTTCGCCAACACGTACATTCAAGGGACATCCAGCAGGCAAAGCTAAGTAATTATAGAATTATTCAATCATGAAGCATTTTGGAATCAGTCAATTTACACAAATATGGAGCACATGCATAATGTTCGTGCTTTCTGTGAATGCTGTATCTGCTTCCATACCTAGTTTTGTGGACAATGGATCTGGTTTGTATTCTTCGAATAAAGCACAAGTTGTTAAAATAAACGAAGAAGCAAAAATTGCGGTAGTTTACTTGGATAATGGCCTAGATGCTGGCTTGGATATTGGAATGACCGCTTCGATTTATCGTGGATCCGACAAGATTGCTTCGGTGATCTTTGTGGCCACCGAGCAATATCAATCAGCAGCATTAATTTTAGACCTCAATCCGAATCAATCGATTCAAGCTGGGGATTTTGTTCGATTAAACACATTTAGAAACAGTTAATTTATCAGTACTATGGAAGTTAAAGCTTACACAAAATACACAAGAATGTCGCCCCTCAAAGTGAGGAAGGTAGCTCGTGCGATTCAAGGACTTAATGCAGGAGAAGCACTTGAGATGCTTAGTCTGATCCCTCGTAAATCCGCACGTCTTATTGGCAAGACATTGAAGTCAGCAATTGCTAACGCAGAGAATAACAACAATTTATCGTCAGATGCATTGACTATCAAATCGACTATCATCGAAGAAGGTCCTTCATTTAAACGTTTTCGTCCAGCAGCAAGAGGTTCTGCTCATCCTTACAAGAAAAGAACGAGTCACATTCGCATAGTCTTAACAGACGAAAGTTAATTTTAGAAAATATATATTATGGGTCAAAAAACACATCCAATAGGTTTCCGTCTCGCAGTCACAAAGGACTGGGATTCACGCTGGTATGCCAATAAACAAGATTTTCCTCAGTATGTTAAAGAAGATTATCTGATCAGAACATTTCTTGAAAAGAGATTACGTTATGCTTCCGTACCTCGTATATTTATAGAGCGCGCATCAGGTCGCATCCGTGTGAAAATTTTTACAGCTCGCCCAGGTATCGTGATTGGTCGTAAGGGACAAGAGATGGATAAACTTAAGACCGAATTGAATAAAAAGGTAGGCAAGGATGTGATGTTGGATATCCAAGAAGTAAAACGCCCAGACCTTTCTGCACAATTAGTCGCAGAAAATGTTGCTTTACAGCTCGAGCGTAGAATAGCTTTCCGTCGTGCGATGAAACGTGCGGTGCAAACAACAACTTCACTTGGAGCAGAAGGCATTCGTATCCAATGTTCAGGTCGTCTAGGAGGTGCTGACATCGCCCGTACTGAACAACAACGTTCTGGTAAAGTACCTTTACAAACATTGCGCGCAAATATCAACTACGGCTTCAGCGAAGCGAGCACAGTTTATGGAATCATCGGAGTGAAATGTTGGATATGTTTACCTGACGGAGAAAGCGCACTTTAATCAAAATTTTAAATTATTTAGCGAACGGAATAAGGAATTAAATTATGGCACAGATACCCTCTAGAACAAAATACAGAAAAGTTCATACAGGACGCATTTATGGTACCGCACAAAAAGGTAATACAGTTGCTTTTGGTGAGTTTGGCATCCAGTCTTTAAGTCGTGGTCGTATGACTTCACGTCAGATAGAAGCAGCTCGTGTGGCAATGACTCGTAGCCTTAAGCGTAAAGGTAAAGTTTGGATTCGTGTCTTCCCTCACAAGCCAGTGACTAAAAAACCGGCTGAAACACGTATGGGTAAAGGTAAGGGATCAGTCGAAAAATGGGTCGCAGTTATCCGACCTGGAACTATGTTATTTGAAGTTGCTGGCTGTTCTGAAACTGCGGCAAGAGAAGCTTTGCGTTTAGCGGATACAAAATTGCCATTCAGATGCAGATTTGTCAGCCGTGACAACGTTTAATCACACTTTTAAGAATTTAAAACTAATACACACATATGAAAGCAAAAGAAATTCATGAACTGTCTGCAATCGAAGTAGAAAAGAAACTTCGTGATTCAAGAGACCAGCATGTAAAAATGCGTATGAGCAAACAGACCGGCCAAGTTGAAGAAACACACAAGCTCAAAGATCTAAGAAGAGATATTGCTCGTTTGGAAACCATTTTACAGGAGAAGAAATTGGCGAGTACCTCTGCTTAATTCAAAAAATTTAAAAATAATGGAAACTGTCTTAAAACGTAATTCTAGAAAAAATCTAATAGGAACTGTCACGAATCGTTCGGGTGACAAGACGATCAAAGTCACTTATTTCTATAAGATTCCTCATCCTTTGTATCGCAAGGAAATCAAGCGCAAGACTGTATTGCATGTCCACGACGAAAAGAACGAGTGTGGCTTAGGCGATAAGGTAGAAATCATGGAAACACGTCCATTGAGTAAGCTAAAGCGTTGGAGAGTGACACGTGTGATCGAAGTTGCGCCAAAATTAGGGGACGAATAAATTTAAAAGGAAACAAGTATTTTAAACGGAGAATAAAGCTATGATACAAATGAACAGTCGCGTATTTATCGCGGATAATACAGGTGCCAAGTCAGCTGAGATGATTCGTAGAATTGGACAGAACAAGAAAACTGCGGATGTCGGTGATGTTGTTGTCTGTGCGGTGAAAGAATCAGCAACAGATGCATCTGTGAAAAAAGGTGAAGTAGTCAAAGCGGTTGTGGTACGTACGCGTGCTCCAATTCGTCGTGGCGATGGCAGCTATCTTCGTTTCGATAATAATGCAGTGGTGATCATCAATCAAGATGGTAACCCAAAAGGAACTCGTATCTTCGGCCCAGTTGCACGTGAATTGCGCGTCAAATATATGAAAATCATATCATTAGCACCAGAGGTTTTATAAAATGGCAAAAACAATCAAAAGAGAAGAAGAAGTCGTCGTTATTGCAGGTTCCCACAAAGGAAAGCGCGGTAAAGTATTGGAAGTATTGGGAAATAATCGCGTACTTGTTGAAGGCGTGAACATGATTACCAAGTACGAGCGAAAGACTCAAGAAAACCCAGAAGGTTCATCAATTCAAAGAGAAGCATCGATTCATTACTCGAATGTAATGCTTGCCAAGAAATTTGACCAAAAAGCAAAAAGCAAAAAGTAACAGTAAGATACAGGAAAGAATTTAGGTTATGGAAACTCCAATATTAAAGAAAAAATACACAGAAATTGTTATACCAGAATTAAAGAAAAAATTTAATTTAGAGAATATACATTGCGTGCCTTCAATTAAGAAAGTCGTTATCAATTCTGGTTACGGAGCGAGTGTAGATAAAAACCACATTGCTTATGTCAGTGATGAAATCACTAAGATATCTGGTCAACATCCAGTCACCACTAAAGCAAAATTGAGTATTTCTAATTTCAAACTCAGAGAAGGACAGTCAATCGGTTGTAAGGTTACTCTTAGAGGAAATGCGATGTATGACTTTCTCGCTCGCCTAATTAATATTGCATTACCGTGTATTCGTGACTTCAGAGGTGTACCGGCTAAATTAGACGGACAGGGCAATTATACTTTAGGAATATCCGACCATTCAATTTTCCCAGAAGTGAGTGCAGAAGGTAATACAGCAAACATTGGTATGGATATTTGCATTAACACAAGCGCAGATACGGATGAAGTAGCGAAAGAATTACTCAGCTTATTAGGTATGCCTTTTCGTAAATCAAGTTCTGAATTGAACGAAGCAGATGATTCAGTTGAGAAAAAAGAGGAAGTATCTGTAGAAGCATAAAATTTAAAAAAACTTTATTATGGCAAAAAAATCAGCAATACAAAGAGATCTTAAGCGTCGTCGTTTAATTGCAAAATATTCAGTTAAGCGTACCGAGCTTAAAGCGATTCTTGCTAATTCTGAAACTACGGACGAAGAATTTTATAAGGCACAAGCTAAGTTAACAAAGTTGCCTAAGAATAGCTCCCCAATACGTGCACGTAACCGTTGTTCAATTACAGGTCGTCCTCGTGCCTTTATTCGTAAATTTGGTCTTTCCAGAATCACATTTCGTGAACTGGCAAGTAAAGGTAAAATTCCAGGAGTCACTAAATCCTCTTGGTAAATCTAACACTACAATCGAAAACCCAGCAGTAAACAAACTATACTATGGCAGTTCATGACACAATCGGCGATTTCTTAACTATTATTCGTAATGCGAGTATGGCAAAGAAAGACGTATGCACTACGCAAATTTCAAAAATGCGTTTATCAATAGCTAAAATCTTAAAACAAGAAGGTTTTATTTTAGATTATTCTGAAAGCATAAATAACAAAGGCTTTAAGCAAATTTCACTTAAATTGAAATATGTTAAAAATACGCCTGCAATTACGGGGATTGAGCGTCACAGTACGCCTGGTCGTCGTTTATATTATGGATCTCAAGAAATCCCTCGTGTTTTAGGTGGTCTTGGTGTAGCAATTTTAACTACTTCTAAAGGTGTGATACGCGCTCGTGATGCTCGTGAGCAAGGCGTAGGTGGTGAACTAATTTGTAAAGTTTGGTAACGGAGAAATATTTATTATGAGTCGAATTGGAAAATTACCCATCCCGATCCCTGAAAAGGCCAAAGTGTCTATTGATGGACAAACGGTATCTGTTGAAGGACCGAAGGGATCTTTGAAAAAATCATTTGATAACTCAGTGAAAATTGAGCTAGTGGATAATGTTGTGCAAGTCGCACCTATTTCAGACAGTCGTCATGCCCGTGCCATGTTTGGTACAGCTCGTTCCATAATTAATGGAATGGTAGTCGGTGTGGTAGATGGTTACACTAAGAAGCTAGAAATTAAAGGTGTTGGTTTTCGTGCCGCATTGAAAGGCAACATTCTTGATTTATCTTTAGGCTATTCACACCCATGTGAATTAGAAATCCCTGAAGGCATCAAAGTAACCGTTGCAGAAAACACAAAATTGACAGTTGAGGGGGCAGACAAACAAATGGTCGGTCAAGTCACCGCTGACATTTTCGCATTTTATCCAGCTGAGCCTTATAAAGGTAAAGGTGTGCATATCGAAGGTAAATACGTTCGCCGTAAGGAAGGTAAAAAATCTGCATAAAGGATTAATTAATTTGTATGAAAACATTAAAAAAACTTTCACTATTACAAAAGCGTCGCTGGCGTATACGTAAAAAAATTAATGGCACAGCTGAGCGTCCACGTTTAGCCGTACATTTCTCTAATAAAAACATTACTGCTCAATGTATTGATGATGAGAAGGGACATACTTTAGTGCATGTATCTTCAATCAAATCATCTGAGCTAAAGGCAAATACCGAGAGCGCAAAAACCTTAGGTTTATCCGTTGCAGAAAAAGCTAAGGCTGCTGGAATTGAAACGATTGTTTTCGACCGTTCAGGACGCCTTTACCACGGCTGTGTTAAAACATTTGCTGATGCAGCGAGAGAAGGAGGATTGAAATTTTAAAATACTATGAGTTATAACAATAACAAAAAAACATTTTCTTCAGAAAGTAGCGAAGATGCTTCTGAAATGATCGAAAAAGTCGTACATATTAACCGCTGTGCTAAAGTGGTTAAAGGTGGACGTCGTTTTAGTTTTTCTGCACTCGTAGTCGTAGGCGACCAAAAAGGTGGCGTTGG
>ERZ1048068.2903-NODE-2903-length-11622-cov-5.168324_pt1 | contig 11622 bp, 10 predicted proteins | sample MGYA00383098_ERZ1048068 | MGnify/ENA primary metagenome ERZ1048068 (study PRJEB29581, sample SAMEA5548368) | metagenome | biome: marine; feature: coastal; material: water | depth 1 m | study: Short-term variability in the microbial, nano- and picoplankton... | reverse complement strand
GGAAGCCCGGCACCCCAGTGAAATTGATTTAGGACTAGAGCGTGTCTCTGCGGTCTGGTCCGAGCTCGTCGCCCGGCGTGCGCAAACACAAACACCAATTCGATTGCCCACCGCCATCAGCGTAGCCGGCACCAATGGCAAAGGTTCCTGTGTTGCCAGCATGCAGGCCATTATGCTGCACCATGGTTATCGGGTTGGCGCTACCACTTCACCGCACTTTATCGATTACAACGAGCGTATCTGTGTTCAGGGTGAGCCGGTATGCGATGCTCTTATTGTCGCTGCCTTTGCCGAGATCGAAGCAGCGCGTGGGGAGATTTCCCTGACCTATTTTGAATTTGGAGCACTTGCTGCGCTGTTGGTTTTTGCCGGTGCTGAACTGGATATTATGCTCCTCGAGGTTGGCCTGGGCGGACGTCTGGATGCGATTAATATTATTGATGCAGACGTGGCTCTGCTAACCAGTATCGCGCTGGATCACCAGGCCTGGCTGGGCGATACCCGAGAGTTGATCGCTGTCGAAAAACTCGGTATTGCCCGTCCCGCAAGGCCACTGCTGATCGGTGAAGCCGACAGGCCGTCGGGGTTTAGTCAGATGATTGCTGCAACTGGCGCCAGGGCATTACATATTGATGTTGATTTTTCACTGGCGATTCAGGCCGAGCAATTTAGTGCTCAGGTAGTTGCCGCTGATGGCAGCCAAAAAACCTTAGCTGGTCTGCCTTCAAGCGGATTGCTGCCGATCAATAAAACACTGGCCATACAGGCGCTTCTCAGTGCTGGCTTTGAGCTAGAGGAAACCCTGGTCAAGCGCGCATTCAATAGCCTTAGCCTTAGCGGACGTCAGCAACAGGTCGAGTTTGATGGCGTTAAGATTATTCTCGATGTTGCCCACAACCCGGCAGCGGCCGTTGCCCTTGCGGAAAATTTACCGCAGATTGCCGGTCGCTATAGCGCTGTTGCTTCGGTGCTGGCAGATAAGGACTGGGCAGGAATTGTCGCGCCACTGAGCGCTGTTTTCGACGATTGGCATGTCGCTGAAATAAGCGCCAATGAAAGGCGCACGAAGGGTCAAACTTTGATCGAAGTGTTATACAATGCCGATCTCTCTGCTACCTTGCACGGCACTCTGCAGGAGGCTTTTTTTAAAGCTCTGCAACAGTCAGGCAAAAATGACGCTGTGGTGGTGTTTGGGTCCTTTTATACTGTGTCGGCAGTGCTTGAATTGATGCGGGAATTACAAAATACTACAGATGGGTTTATCCAATGAGTAATGGTTTACAACAGCGAATCGTTGGTGCGCTGGTTCTCGGTGCCCTCGGCCTGATTATTCTGCCGATTATTTTCGACTTCGCCGACCCACTTAAAATAGACCGAACCAGTAAGTTACCTCCAGCCCCTGAAATTAAAGCCATCGATGTCGCCAAAGCACAGCGACCGGATAGCTCGGCAAGGCTCGGCGAAACAGACAGTCTCTTCGATACGGCTAAATCCCAGCCAGAGGTTGATTCCAGCGAGAGGTTTTATGGCCTCGATGAGAATGATCTGCCCCGTGCCTGGGTGTTGCAAGCGGGCAGTTTTGAAAAGCAGGATAAAGCTGAGAATCTTATGCAGCAGCTGCGTGACAGTGGTGCGAAAGCCTTTGTGAAGAGGGCGACGATTGATAACAGAACCTTTTATCGGGTTTATGTTGGTCCCAAAGTGGATAAGCGCAGAGCAATGGTAGAAAAAGTGAAGATTGACAGCCAATTTTCTACAGATGCGATTGTGCTGCAATATATACCCTAGCGCAGCTGAATTGCTGGTCTTTTCGAAGAGAGTGGTTGAATGACAGAGATAGCGATAGCAGACTGGGTGATTGTTGGCATATTGGCCATCTCGGCACTAATCAGTTTAGTGCGGGGATTTGTCAAAGAGGCGATGTCACTCTTTATCTGGCTGACAGCCTTCGCTGTGGCGATGAATTTTAAACAGCCAGTGGCAGATCTGTTGGTCAACTTTATAAGTCTCGTGTCGCTCAGACAGTTGGCAGCCTGGGGGTTGCTGTTCGTCGGCACATTGCTGCTGGGTGGTATAGTAAGTTTTTTATTGGGGAAACTGGTCAGCTCAACAGGATTGAGTGGAACAGACAGGATGTTAGGACTGATTTTTGGAGTTTTTCGGGGACTGTTGATTGTGTTGGCTCTGGTGATAATTTTGCCGAAAGGGTTGCCGGTTGATCAGGATCCCTGGTGGCAGGCATCGGCGCTAATTCCTGTATTTCAGAGTTTTGCAGACTGGGGAACAGAGACAGCCGCGGCGGTTAAAGATTTAATAATGGGTTGGGTCTAAAAAGATGTGCGGTGTAGTAGGAATTTCTGGAACTTCGAGTGTTAATTTACGGCTTTATGACGCCTTGACCATGTTGCAGCACCGTGGTCAGGATGCCGCCGGTATTGTTACCGAGGCCAATGGTGAACTTCACCAGTGCAAGGGCGAGGGTCTGGCACGCGATGTTTTCCGTCGCAGCCATATGATTCGTCTGGTGGGCAACGTAGGTATTGGTCATGTGCGTTATCCGACAGCTGGCAGTTCAGGTCCGGCATTGGCACAGCCACTGTATGTCAACTCACCTCCGTCATCTGAATACCGATTCTGATTCTGAGGTGCTGCTCAATGTCTTTGCTCACGAGCTGCAGGCGCGGCGCAAACTCGAACCCACCAGTGAAGATATCTTCGCCGCGGTAGAGCAGGTTCACCAACGCTGTCGCGGCGCCTATGCAGTGGTTGGCCTGATCGCCAACTACGGTATGTTTGCCTTTCGCGACCCCCATGGTATCCGCCCGCTGTGCTTTGGCAAACGTGAGACCGAGGCCGGTGTTGAATATGCGGTGGTCTCCGAGTCAGTCGTGCTGGATAGTCTCGGTTTTGAACTTATTCGTGATCTCGAGCCGGGTGAAGCGCTGTTTGTCGATAAGTGTGGTCAGATTCACCTGCAGCAGTGTGCCGCCGAGCAGGAGCTGGTGCCCTGTATCTTTGAGCATGTCTATTTTGCCCGTCCAGATTCGCTGATGGATAATATTTCAGTGTATAAATGTCGTCTGCGCATGGGCGAAAAGCTCGCCGAAAAAGTCCTCCGTCTCAAGCCGGATCACGATATAGATGTGGTTATTCCCATCCCTGATACCAGCCGTGTATCGGCTCAGGCAATGGCAGAAAAGCTCGGCGTCAAACTTCGCGAAGGGTTTATGAAGAACCGCTATATCGGCCGCACATTCATTATGCCTGGACAGACCGAGCGGAAAAAATCGGTGCGACAAAAGCTCAACGCAGTGAAACTTGAGTTTGCTGGCAAAAATGTATTGTTGGTCGACGACTCGATTGTTCGCGGCACAACCTCAGAGGAAATAATCCAGATGGCTCGCGATGCCGGCGCGAAAAAGGTCTATATGGCTTCAGCTGCCCCTGGTGTACGCTATCCAAATGTCTACGGTATTGATATGCCGTCCGCCTCTGAGCTGATTGCCCATGGGCGCAGCGACGACGAAGTCGGAGAGCTGATTGGTGCTGACTGGATTGTCTACCAGGATCTCCAGGACCTGATCGAAGCGGGCACCGAGGGTAACGCCAAAATCAAGCGTTTTGAGTGCTCAGTGTTTGATGGTGAATATATTACTGGCGATGTCGATAAAACCTACCTCGAGCGTATTGAGGCCCTGCGCAATGACTCTGCAAAGCAAAAGGCAGATAGCAGCATTGAGCCGAGAAAAGGTCAGGTTATTGGTATTCACAACAATAACAGCGCGACGCTTTAGTGGTGAGTCGCTAAAGATTGTATTTAAACAGCAGGACTAAACAGAGTCGCTAAAGGAAACAACCCCGGGACAAAAAATGTCAGCTAAGGATGATAAGTTACAGCAGGATACCCTCGCGATACGCGGCGGTTACCAGCGCAGCCACGAAAACGAACATTCAGAAGCACTGTTTCTGACCTCCAGTTATGTGTTTGATAATGCCGAGATGGCCGCTGCACACTTTAGCAATGAGCTAGACGGCAATGTCTATTCACGCTATACCAATCCAACCGTGCGTGCTTTTGAGTCGCGACTGGCAGCCCTGGAAGAGGGCGAGCAGGCGGTGGCGACAGCCTCGGGTATGGCGGCAACCCTGAGTGTGGTGATGGCACTATTGGCGGCTGGCGATCATATTATCTGTTCCCAGGATGTCTTTGGCAGCACCAGGGTTATGCTCAATAACTACATTACCAAGTTTGGTGTTGAGGTCAGCTATGTGCCGCTCACCGATCTCGACAGCTGGCAGCAGGCCGTGCAACCGAATACCAAAATGCTGTTTTGCGAAACGCCATCCAACCCGATGTCCGAGGTTGCGGATCTCGAGGCACTCTCGGCAATTGCCAAGAGCGCTGGGGCGCTGTTTGTCGTGGATAACTGTTTCTGTACACCTGTGTTGCAGAAGCCGTTGCGCTGGGGCGCGGATATAGTCGTTCACTCGGCGACCAAATATCTCGATGGCCAGGGCCGCTGTCTGGGTGGTGCCGTGGTGGGTTGCCATGAATTGATGGATAAGGTGGTTGGTTTCCTGCGTGCTGCCGGTCCCTCAATGAGTCCCTTTAATGCCTGGGTCTTTCTCAAGGGGCTGGAAACCCTGCGCCTGCGTATGCAGGCGCATTCGGCCAATGCTGCCGAGCTGGCCAGCTGGCTCACCGACCATCCGAAAGTCGATAAAGTTTTCTACGCGGGTCTCGAGGGTCATCCTGGCCACCAGCTGGCGAAAAAACAACAGAGCGACTTTGGTGGTGTGGTCTCTTTCTCTGTTCAAGGCGGGCGCGAGCAGGCCTGGAAAGTGATTGACAGCACCAGACTTATCTCTCTTACCGCGAACCTCGGCGACACCAAAACCACCATCGTGCACCCGGCGACCACTACTCATGGGCGACTGAGCGATGATGACCGTCAACAGGCCGGTATTACGGGTAATCTCATCCGTATTGCTGTGGGTCTTGAGGATATTATCGATATCAAAAATGATCTAAAACGCGGATTAGACCTTATATAGAGCATCAACTGTGTAATTTTCGAGGTGGGTAAATGTCTGTTCTGATTCTTCCGAATGCCGATCAGGCGCTGCCCGGACGCGACAGTCCAATGCCGGTTAAAAATGCGCATTATGTCAATGGTCAACCGTTAAAGCCGCCTTTCGCCGAAGGCCTGTGCTGGGTTGTTTTTGGCATGGGGTGCTTCTGGGGTGCCGAGCGGCGCTTTTGGAGCCAGCCCGGTGTTGTCACGACTGCCGTTGGTTACGCCGGTGGTTTTACGCCAAATCCAACCTATGATGAGGCCTGTTCAGGGCTTACCGGTCATGCGGAAGTGGTTCTGGTGGTATTTGATCCGCTGCAGACCTCTTTTAGCGCACTTCTTGGCGTATTTTGGGAATCTCATGATCCAACACAGGGTATGCGCCAGGGCAATGATATAGGCAGCCAGTACCGATCGGTAATCTATTGCCAGGACGCTGTTCAGCTGTCCACGGCTCTCTCTTCAGCAGTGACAGTCGAATCCACCCTAGTGTCTATGGGTTACCCAACGGTAACCACTGAGATTCGCCCAGCACCTGAGTTCTATTACGCCGAGGAGTACCACCAGCAGTACCTGGCAAAGAATCCGCAGGGGTACTGTGGCCTGCGCGGCACCGGTATCAGCTGTGCTGTCTAGCTAGAAACCGCAGACTAGCGCTTAAGGGTTTTATGGATTGCGGCTCTGGCCTCAGCAGTGGTCAGCATCGCCGAAAATATGCCAGCTTCAATTTCTATTCGCTGTGCCAACGGCTCCGCATCGCGGCGCAACAGTGCCTTGCTGTGCAGCAGTGCTGAGCGTGGTTTGGTGCACAGCTTTGTGGCAGTGACTGTCGCCGTGGCGAGCAGGTTTTCAGGCTCGCAGACTTGATTGATTATGCCATATCGCAGGGCCGTTGCAGCATCGAACTTCTCGCCTAACAGAAGCATTTCAGCCGCTTTTACATGACCGACGCGAAGGGGTAGGAGCAAGGAGGCGGCAAATTCCGGCACCAGTGCCAGATTGATAAATGGCATCATAAAAAGACTATTAGCCGTGGCGTAAACAAAGTCACAGTGCAGCAACAGGGTCGTGCCTATGCCTACGGCAACGCCATCAACAGCGGCGATCACCGGTACAGGGCAGTCGCTTAGGGCGCGCATAAATTCGTAGACCGGGGCATCACTCTTTGTTGGAGGGTTGTCGAGGAAGTCGGCGAGGTCGTTACCGGCGGTGAAATCTGAGCCACCAGTGAGAATAACAGCATTGATATCAGCAACCTCGGATTTAAGGATTCCCGCTAACTCAGAGTACATGGCCGCGGTCAGGGCATTCTTTTTATCCAGTCGGTTTAGGCTGATGGTCAGGATGTTATTTGCTTTGTGGTGTTTGATAAATATGGACATTACCTGTCTCTTTTATTGTCTCTGGCGATTTTAGCAGTGGTTTATTGCTGCAGTCGATATTCTGTGCTGGTAAAGCCCACCTTTCTATCAACCCGGCAAGCGTTCATTTCTGTTATCCTGACGGTGCTTCCTCTTCCTGTGATCCTGACGGTGCTTCCTCTTTCTGTCATCCCGACAGAGCGCAGCGACGAGGGATCTCCTCGAGCCCTAAGAAATCTGCCACTGCGTTAAAATTACAGACCATCAACTAGGCATTACCAATGCCGTGTGCGCTCATAGTGCGGATCAGCCAGTGGAATAGCCTTTAAGAGCTGGCGCGTGTAATCTTCTTGCGGGTTTGCCCAGAGAGTCTCTGTCTCAGCGCGCTCAATTATTACGCCTTTTTTCATGACCATAACCCGATCGGAGATATAACGAACCACCGACAAATCATGGGATATAAATAGCATGGTCAGATTGTGGCGCTCGACTAAGTCGAGAATCAAGTCAAGAATCTGCGCCTGAATAGTAACGTCCAGCGCAGACACCGGCTCATCGGCAATAATCAGTTCCGGTTTTGTGGCAATAGCACGGCCGATGGCAATACGCTGGCGCTGTCCGCCGGAGAATTCATGGGGATACTTGCGCATCTGGTGATGGGCCAGCCCGACATCATCCATCAGTTGACGCACCTGCTGGTCAATGCTGTTTCTGTCAGCCAGGCGATGATAGAGCAGGGGCTCTGCAAGGGTTTCATAGACGGTCATGCGAGGATTTAGCGATGCGTAGGGGTCCTGGAAGATCATCTGCATCCTGCGTCGCCAGGGCACCAGCTGCTTGGCTTTGAGATCGCCGAGCACAGTGCCATCAAATGTCACAGTGCCGGCAGTAGTGGGTGCCAGCTGTAAAATAGATCGCCCCAGGGTTGATTTCCCGGAACCAGATTCGCCGACCAGCCCAAGGATTTCTCCGCGCTGTATATCCAGGTCGACGCCATCGACGGCTTTAATATATTCATTGCCAGCGCTCGTGTTACTAGCCTCCCTGAAATAAGTTTTTAAATCCCGCACCTCGACCAGTGGCGCATTCTGTTCAGCACGGTTGGGCAGTACTTTGGCCCCCTCGGGAATAGCGGCGAGGAGTTTCTGAGTGTATTCATTTTCACTATTATAAAAAATACGCGCCGTATCACCGGACTCGCGAACAGTGCCATCGCACATCACCATGACTTTATCGGCAATGCCGGCGACCACGCCGAGATCATGACTGATGAAGATCACTGCGACATCGCGGGTCTGCTGCAGTGTCTTAATCAACGCCAGTATCTGTGCCTGGATGGTGACATCCAGGGCAGTGGTGGGCTCGTCACAGATCAACAGGCGCGGTTTATTGATCAGTGCCATGGCGATCATTACCCGTTGACGCATTCCGCCGGAGAACTCGTGAGGATAGCTGTCAAAGCGCGCTTGAGGATTGTTAATGCCGACCTCATCGAGTAGTTCGACAGCCAGCTTGCGCGCCGTATTGCGATCTTTTCTGCGTGTTTTATCGCGGTGGTAAATCAGCGGTTCAATGAGCTGTTCACCAATGCTGATAAAGGGGTTTAGGGAGGTCATCGGGTCCTGGAATATCACGGCGATATCATTGCCGCGAATCTCTTGCATACGCTTGGCGCTGCAGGTTAACAGATCCTCGCCAGCAAATAAGGCAGTGCCGGCTTCAATCACCGCCGGTGGTTTTGGCAATAGGTCCAACAGGCTGTAACAGGTGACTGATTTACCCGAACCGGACTCCCCGACAATCGCCAGGGTCTCGCCGGCATCGACGCTAAAGCTGATATCGTCTACCGCTTTAAGCAGACCATTTCGGGTGTGGAAATAAATCTTTAAACCATTGACCTCAAGTAGTGCCATAGCCATTAATCCTTAGAGGTTCTGGGGTCGAGGGCATCGCGCAGGCCATCGCCGAGGAAGTTGAGGGCAAACAGGGTCAGGGACAGCGCAATGCCGGGGAAGATCAGCAGCCAGGGATATTCCTCCATGGTCTCGACACCGTAGTTGATCAGCAGACCCCAGGAGCTCTGAGGAGGCTGGATGCCCAATCCGAGAAAGCTTAGAAATGCTTCGAGCAACATAACGCTGGGAATCGTCAATGTGGTGTAGACAATTACCGGCCCCAGGGTGTTGGGAATAATATGGCGGCGGATAATCGTCCATTGCGAGAGTCCCAGAGAGTGGGCAGCCTCGACAAACTCCTGCTTGCGCAGTGCCATCACCTGGCTGCGCACGATACGCGCCATGGTTAACCATTCGACGGCGCCAATTGCCAGGAACAGCAATAAAATATTGCGCCCAAAAACCACCATCAGCAGAACAATAAAAATCATAAACGGCAGGGCGTACATAATATCGACAATACGCATCATCAATGCATCAGTGCGACCGCCAACATAGCCGGCAACTGCTCCCCAGAGCACACCTATCAATAAGGCTACAGCAGTGGCAATAAAACCCACGGTAAGTGAAACTCGCCCGCCATACATAATGCGGGTCAGCATATCTCGACCAAAGATGTCGGTTCCCAGCCAGTGTTCAAGTGAGGGGGCTGTGGCACCAATAAGCAGGTTTTGCTCTTCGTAGCCGTAGGGTGCAATCCAGGGGGTTAAAAGTGATACCAAACACAGCAGCGAGAGCACGGCGAGCCCAAACAGGGCGAGATAATTTTTGCTCAACTTGACCCAGGCATCTCGCCAAAGAGAAGTGCCCTGTGTATCTTGGTTGTGCTGGTTATTTTGCGGCATCAGTTGCTCTCCCCGGCCTGTTGGCGCAACTTTGGGTTTAACCAGATGGCAAGCATATCGGAGAGTAAATTAAACAGAATAATCAGTGTCGCAAAGAAAATCGTCATCCCCAGAATCATCGTGTAGTCGCGATTAAATGCCGCTTGGACATAAAAGCGACCCAGGCCTGGGATTTGGAAGATGGTTTCCACGACAAAGGAACCACCTAACAGGCCTGCAAAGGCCGGCCCCAAAAACGCCACTACTGGGATAAGCCCTCCGCGCAGGGCGTGTTTCAGGATAATTAATGGTTCGGAGAGACCCTTGGCACGGGCGGTGCGAATATAGTCCTGGGATAACACCTCAAGCATGCCTCCCCGGGATAGCCGGGCGATATAGGCGGCATAACCCGTGCCGAGGGTTATAGACGGCAGTATTTTATCGCCTGGCATATCGCCCCAGCCAGAGACCGGCAGCCATTCCAGATGGATACCAAAGATCAGCACCATCAGTGGCCCGAATAGAAATGACGGCATGCAGATACCGAGCATGGCCGCGGACATGGGTAGATAGTCCTGCAGGGTATTGGGGCGCATCGCAGCAGCTACCCCAGCGCTGATGCCGATAATCAGCGCTACCAGCATGGCATAGAGTGCTAGTTCGGCGGTAGCAGGCAGTCCGGCAGCAATCAATTCATTGACCGTACGTCCGGAATATTTAAATGAGGGGCCAAAATCGCCGCGCAGCACATCACCCAGGTAGGAGATATATTGTTGCCACAGTGGTTGATCAAGATTGTACTGTGCCTCAAGGGCTTTAATGACCTCTGGCGGCACCGCTTTGTCAGCAGAGAAGGGTCCGCCCGGCGCCGAGTGAACCAGGAGAAAGGTTGCGCTGATAACAATCAACAGAACCGGTATTGCCTGGAGAAGACGATTGAGAGCAAATCGCAACATTACTCTTTTCCTCCCTGATCTGCTTCGAGATAAATTTCTTTAAATGACGGTTGGTTGAGAATATTGTCATTAAAGTTTTTTACCGACGGATTAACCAGGTTATTCGAGGTGTAAATATAGATCGGGATTACCGGCATATCCTCGAGCAGCAATTTTTCGGCCTGGGTAAAGATAGCCAGCCGCTCGGCGTGACTCTTGGCGGTTGGTGCAGCGTCGAGAATAAGTCGGTCATAGTCCGCATTACACCAGCCTGTACGGTTATTGCCGCCATTGCAGAGAAACATATCGAGAAAATTGTTCGGGTCGACATAGTCGCCAATCCAGCCCGCTCGGGCAATTTCATAGTCGCTGACATTGACGCTATTGAGATAGACCTTCCACTCCTGATTGAGCAGTTTGACATCAATATTGAGGTGTTTTTTCCACATCTGCTGAATGGCAACGGCAATCTTGCGATGCCCCTCGCTGGTGTTGTAGAGGATTTCAGTAAGCGGAAAACCCTCGCCATTGGGATAACCTGCCGCGGCCAGAAGATCTCTTGCAGCCTGCGGGTTAAATTCTAGGTCGCTCTCCGGGTAGTAGCCCATGGTGTTGGGCGGGGTCATGGCATAGGCGGGTATCTGCCCGGCTTTAAGGATGCGCTGAGTGATCTGCTCGCGATCAATGGTCATGCCCAGTGCCCTTCGCACGCGCTTATCTTGCAGCTGCGGGACACGAATATTGAGACGGTAGAAATAGATGCCCAGATAGGGGTCTATATGCAGAGCCGGATCCTTGCGACTCTGGTAGGCGGCAATCTTGTCGGCGGGGACTGTGCCGCTGTAATGCAATTGTCCGGCGCGAAACATGCGCTCTTCGGTGATGGCGTTTTCAGTTGGATAGAAAACGATTTTATTTAACCTGACATTTTCATTGTCCCAGTAGTAGGGATTGCGCTCGACCACAACGCGACGATTAATCTTCCACTCCAGCAGCTGGAATGCACCGTTACCGACTAGGTTTCCCTCGTAGGTCCAGCGCGTCCCGCGCTCATCAGCCGCGCCAAATTTTTCAACCGTAGGGCGATGCACAGGGTAGAGGCTGTAGTGATCGAGAAGCTGCAGGAAGTAGGGGGTTGGGTTTTTTAATCTTACCTCTAAGGTGTAATCATCCAGAGCTTTGACGCCGACTCTGTCAAAGTCTTTGATGCTGCCCTCATAATATTCCTTGGCATTCTCGATAGAGAAATACATATAGGCGTAGAGATTGCCGAGCGCCGGTTGCAGGGCGCGCCACCACGACCAGACATAGTCATGGGCAGTGTGGGGATCACCGTTGGACCAGCGGGCATTTTCTCGCAAGTGGAAGGTGTAGACGCGGCCATCGTCACTGATATCCCAGGATCTGGCGACACCTGGACGCGGTTCTAGGGTTTTGCTGTCTTTGAGAAGCAGCCCCTCCATCAAGGCAAT
>ERZ1048068.2898-NODE-2898-length-11634-cov-6.452802_pt1 | contig 11634 bp, 9 predicted proteins | sample MGYA00383098_ERZ1048068 | MGnify/ENA primary metagenome ERZ1048068 (study PRJEB29581, sample SAMEA5548368) | metagenome | biome: marine; feature: coastal; material: water | depth 1 m | study: Short-term variability in the microbial, nano- and picoplankton... | reverse complement strand
AGTTTTTTATTGGGGCGTCGCCAAGTGGTTAAGGCACCGGGTTTTGATCCCGGCATCGGAGGTTCGAATCCTCCCGCCCCAGCCAATGACTAAACTATGATACTAGGAATCAGCTCGTGGCAAGATTAATGGTCTTCTCTGGAAACGCCAATCCAGAACTGACAAATCAAATCGCTCGACAGTTAGGTGTTTCACCTGGCAAGGCTACTGTTGACATCTTCTCTGACGGTGAAATAAACATCGAAATTCACGAGAACGTTCGTGGTAACGATGTTTTTGTTGTGCAGCCAACCTGTGCGCCGACCAACCGCAATCTTATGGAATTAGTTCTGATGATCGACGCACTGCGTCGCGCATCAGCGGCACGTATCACTGCAGTTGTGCCGTACTTTGGTTATGCACGACAGGATCGCCGAGTGCGCTCAGTGCGCGTTCCCATCAGTGCCAAAGTGGTCGCTGATATGCTTTCAAATGCCGGTGTCGATCGCGTTCTTACTGTCGATCTTCACGCAGAACAGATTCAAGGCTTTTTCAACTGTACAGTGGACAATGTCTATGGCGCGCCCGTGCTGCTGGGTGATATCGAGCGCCAAAATCATAAAAATCTTCAGGTTGTCTCTCCAGACATTGGCGGTGTTGTTCGCGCCAGGGCCGTTGCCAAGCACCTCGGTTGTGACCTGGCAATTATCGACAAGCGTCGCCCCTCAGCCAACCAGACCGAAGTAATGAATCTTATCGGTGAGGTCACCGACCGCACCTGTGTATTGGTCGATGATATCGTCGATACTGCCGGCACCCTGTGTAAGGCTGCTGAGGCACTGAAGAAAAACGGTGCCGCCAAAGTTGTCGCCTACGCTACTCACGCAGTTTTGTCAGGCCGGGCGATTGATAATATTAAAAACTCTATGCTGGATGAGCTGGTTGTTACCAACAGTATTCCGCTGAGTGATGAAGCTAAAAAATGCGGCAAGATCCGCACTCTGCAGCTCGGTAAATTGCTCGGTGAATCCGTCCGCCGCATTAGCAATGAAGAATCTATCAGTGCAATGTTTGAATAAGTTATTTGTTTAAATAAATTGTTTCGCTAAGTCTTCGGATAAGCTGACAAGCACTGCTTTAATCGCCTCAATTCGAGGCATATAAACCCCATTACAGGTCTGGTCGCGGTCTGTTTTGGCATAACTTGGAGACTACTATGTCTACTGATTTTACGTTACATGCGAAAGGTCGCGAGGATACAGGGAAAGGTGCGAGCCGCCGCCTGCGTCGTCTGGCCGGTGAAATACCAGCAATCGTCTACGGCGGCAAGAAAAAGCCAGCACAGATTGCCCTGATCCACAAAGATGTTATGAAAGCACTGGACAACGAAGCTTTCTATTCACACATTATTGAACTGGATATCGATGGCAAGTCTGAAGACGTTATTGTTAAAGATGTGCAGCGTCACCCTGCCAAGGCAGTTGTTCTGCATATGGATTTCTTGCGTGTCAGCAAGAATACCAAGCTGCAAACCAAAGTGCCGCTTCACTTTATCAATGAAGATACCTGTGTCGGCGTAAAGCTCGGTGGTGGTCTGATCGCTCACAGCATGACCGAACTTGAAATTCTCTGTCTGCCCAAAGATCTGCCCGAATATCTGGAAGTCGATATGGAAGCAGTCGAAATTGGTCAGACACTGCATATCTCTGATATCAAACTGCCAAAAGGTGTCGAGAGTGTTGCACTCAGCCACGGCGAAGATCACGATCTGCCAATTGCAGCGGTGAACAAGCCAAAGGCAGCCGCAGTTGATGATGAAACCACTGCTGACAGTGGTGCAGATGCTGCCGATGATAGCGATAAGGATGCAAGCGAAGAGTAATCTTCACACTTGCCCCTCAAGCAGGCCCTGACATTGGACACGCCCGTTGAATTAATTGTAGGGCTGGGAAACCCCGGCTCTAAATATGATCGGACGCGTCATAATGCCGGGGCCGACTTGGTTCTGGAGTTGGCAAAATCCCAGCATGTCGAGCTTAAGCAGGAAAGTAAATTTTTTGGTGACACTGCCAAGATCAGCATAGACGACAGAGATGTCAGACTGCTGATCCCGAGCACCTTTATGAACCGCAGCGGTCAGGCTATTGCCGCATTGGCCGGTTTTTATCAGATCCCCGCAAAAGCTATCCTGATTGTTCACGATGAACTGGATCTGCCACCCGGCACAGCCCGCTTCAAAAAAGGCGGTGGTCACGGTGGTCATAACGGCCTGCGAGACACCATTCAAAAACTGGGAAACAACAAAGATTTCGCCAGACTGAGAATTGGTATCGGCCATCCCGGCAATGCCAAACAGGTCGCCGATTATGTGCTGAAGAAGCCCTCGCCGAACGACCAACAACTTATTACCAACAGCATCGATGATGCATTGCGGGCGTTGCCCCTAGCCATTAGCGGCCAGTGGGAAAAAGCCATGCACGAACTTCACACTGTCTAGCTAGACTACTACGCCAAACAAGTGGCACAAGGAATATACTATGGGTTTTAACTGCGGAATTGTGGGTCTTCCCAATGTCGGCAAATCAACGCTTTTTAATGCATTGACCAAAGCTGGCATCAGTGCCGAGAACTTCCCCTTCTGCACTATCGAGCCCAATACCGGCATCGTGCCAATCCCCGATCCTCGCCAGGATAAAATTGCCGCTATCGTCAATCCCGAGCGTCTGATTCCTACCAGTATGGAATTTGTCGATATTGCTGGCCTGGTCGCCGGAGCCTCCAAAGGTGAAGGCCTGGGCAACCAGTTTCTGGCAAATATTCGCGAGACTGATGCCATTGCCCACGTGGTGCGCTGCTTCGATGATGAAAATGTTATCCATGTCGAAGGCACAATTAGCCCGCAAGACGATATTGATGTGATCAATACCGAACTGGCACTGGCCGACCTTGAAAGCGCGGAAAAAGCCCAGCAGCGGCTGACCAAAGCAGCCAAGGGCAGAGACAAGGATGCGATTGCGCTGCTGGCAGTGATTGAGAAAATACTTCCCCACCTCAATGAAGCTAAACCCCTGCGCGCTCTGTCCCTGACCGACGACGAGCTCAGGTTACTCCGGCCGCTGAGTATGCTGACCCTGAAACCAACTATGTATATTGCCAATGTCGATGAAGAGGGTTTTGCCAACAATCCCTATCTGGACGCGGTTATCGCTATTGCCGAGCAGGAGGGTTCCACTGTGGTGCCTATCTGCAACAAACTGGAGGCGGAAATTGCCGAGCTCGAGGACGAGGAGAGAGACGAATTCCTTGACGAGCTGGGCATGGATGAACCGGGCCTCAACCGTGTAATTCGCGCTGGCTACGGTCTGCTTGGACTGCACACCTACTTTACCGCTGGCCCCAAAGAGGTTCGCGCCTGGACTATTCCGATTGGTGCAACAGCACCTCAGAGCGCAGGTAAGATTCACACAGATTTCGAAAAAGGCTTTATCCGCGCCGAAATTATTGGTTACGATGACTATATCGAGGGCAATGGCGAACAGGGAGCAAAAGATGCAGGTAAATGGCGTCTTGAAGGGAAAGATTATATTGTTAAAGACGGTGACGTTATCCACTTCCGTTTTAATGTCTAACCACAACTACCCTATTCTATGAGCCGAGTTTCCGGACGCTGGAAACTCGGGTTTTTACTCGCCCTGACCACCGCCTGTCTGTGGGGAATTCTGCCCATCGCCCTTAAAGGCGTCATGGCAACCCTGGATCCTATCACCACAACCCTCTTTCGCTTCGCCATCGCCGCGGTGCTGCTGACGCCCTTTATGGCTTTTCGCCGGCGCAGAAAGAGTGCCTATAACCCCCGGCGTTTTCGATCAGGCAAACTTCTATTGCAACTGCTTACAGCCGGCCTACTGCTGACCGGCAATTATGGCCTGTATATTCTCGGTCTTGAACGCACTACCGCCGAGGCCACACAGCTAATGATTCAAGTCGCCCCAATGCTGCTTTTAGTCAGTGGACTCTGGGTGTTTGGCGAGCGCTTTTCGCCGGCGCAGTGGCTTGGATTTGGCACCTTTTTTTGCGGCCTGCTGATGTTTTTCTACCCGCACTTTTACAGTCTGTTTATCGCCGTTAATGCCTACGGCGTCGGCGTACTTATGGTGTTGCTGGCCGCGGTACTATGGACCGGCTACGCTATCCTGCAAAAGTTTCTGCTGCGTGATTTTAGCTCACAGGAAACAATGCTGGTATTTTACTGGATAGGCGCGCTGGCATTTTTGCCGTTCTCAGACTTCACCAGCCTGCCGCAGTTATCCAATCTTCAGTGGGGGCTCTTGCTGTTCTGCGGTCTAAACACATTGATTGCCTATGGCAGTTTTGCCGAGGCCATGGTCCATATTGAGGCGTCCAAGGTGAGTACTATATTGGCCCTAACACCTCTTATCACCGTCGCGACGGTGCACACAATTCCATTTAGCGGTCTGGTTGTCGAAGCTTTAACCCCCCTGTCAATTAGTGGCGCAATGTTGGTGGTAGTTGGCTCTATGGTCACTGCACTCAATAAGGTAAAAGAGTAAGCTATCGATTAAACAACTAGAGGCCGCTGAAAATGATTAAAAAGCTAGCACTTACTCTTGCGCTTATAACAGCGGTACTGATTACGCTAATTGGTATTAAAAGTCCTGGCGGCTTAAGTGGCTTTTGGGTGATTCTCAGCTCTGTCACCGGACTAAACACCACCAAACCTCCAGCTGAAATCTCAAACACCACTTTCCAGCTACCTCCCGGCTTTTCCATTAATCTCTATGCAGAGAACCTCATAGCACCAAGGTTTCTCCTAGCGACTGAGACTGACGATATTATTGTCAGCTCTACCACTGAGGGCTCAATCAAACTTCTAAGGGATGTGGATGCCAATGGCAGCGCCGAGACCATCACTGTCCTGATAGCCGGTCTAAATGCCCCTCAGGGACTGGTGTTTGATGGTGAATGGTTATATTTCAGCGAACGGGACAAGGTCAGCAAAGTACGCTTTAACCATCAGAATGGAACATTGATTGGCCAGCCGCAGCTAGTGATTGATGAATTGCCTTTCGGTCACCCATATCAAACCCATAACACCAAAACCATTGGTATCTCGCCACAGCGCAAGCTCTTTATCACTATCGGTTCACCCTGTAATGTCTGTGAACCGGAAGATCCTCGCTACTCGGCAATTCTGCGTTCTGAACTCGATGGCAGCGGTCTGGAAATCTATGCCAGCGGTCTGCGTAACAGCATCGGTTTTGACTGGACACCCTGGTCTGGCGAGTTATTCGCGACGGTTAACGCACGGGATCTGCTCGGCGATAATTTTCCGCCAGACGAGCTAAACAAGATTATTGAGGGCGGCTTTTATGGCTGGCCCTATTTCAATGGCGATAATATCCCCGATCCAGACTATGGAGATAGACGTCCCGACCTGCTGAACAGTGCCATCCCGCCAGCCTTTAAGTTCCGGGCGCACAATGCCCCGCTTGGCATTCATTTTTTAGACCCCACGGCAGCGTTTCCAACAAGCCTTGATAAGTCCGCACTAGTAGCCCTGCATGGTTCGTGGAACCGCTCCGAGCTTGACGGCTATAAAGTAGTCGCCTTGCACTGGGACAGTGAAGGGAAAATCACCAGCAGCGATTTTATGAGTGGATTTCTATCTGAGGATGGCGTCTCCGGCAGGCCTGTTGATATAACCCAGGATAGCCGGGGAAATCTATATGTCAGTGATGACCTTGCCGGCAGAATATATCGGGTAATGTTTAGATCACAAGATTAGAGCGCAAGAAGAATAACTACCAGCGCGCAAGTTGCTTGTAAAAGATAGGGAAATTAAAAGCGCCCCTGACCGAGACTACCGCAACCGTCACCTGTTACAGGGCCGACAGGTATGTCGAAACACTGAGACTTCTGGACATCCTGGTGTAATCAAAACCCACACATGTCAGCCCCACAGCTTTAGTAGCCCCGATCAAAGGCTGGGGCTATTATGCAAAGCTCGAACGTGAATTTAATGACCTGGATATCAGTACATCATAAGGTGCTAAAGATTTACTAAAAAGTGTGACCCAGGTCATTTTGAATTGTTAACTCTTAAACATCAGAAGCTTTCGGGCATGGCGCCCAACAGGGTTCAAATAGAACCTTATCGGTTCTCAACCTATTGACAAATCACCTATCTCTCGCCAAAATGCGCGCCCTGCAACAGCACTGCATCAAATTGTGGCTACGTAGCTCAGCTGGTTAGAGCACAGCATTCATAATGCTGGGGTCGGTGGTTCAAGTCCACCCGTAGCTACCATAACAGCGCCATCTGCACAGAGAACATTTCCCCACCCTTCCAAGCAATAAATCATTAACTTCTAATGATCTCTATATTGTTGCAATCTTAAATTTAACAACCAGCTGTCGTGGCGACGTTCTGCATCGTAAAAAACTGCCGCAGTAAAAGTTAGCATCGCTAGAAGCAGGAAATGCGCTGCAAAGCTGATACCCATATAGATAACACTGCCAACATAAATACCAAATACAATCGACCACATCCAGGCGAGAACAGTCATTATCCACATTCTGGATAGTGGATCAGGAATATGTCTCAAAGGATTTTTATTGTGGTTCATTACGGCATTGTAGGCGTCATAGAACCATAGGAATGCGAATTTAATTTTCATCTGATTACCCTCTGTAGCAATAATTTTTATAAGTTTTTTTGAACTACATAATTTTCTACGATCACATATTTCTATTGGATCATTACCAAATAATGGCTTTTGAGTATTTTACGCCCATAAAAAACCCCGCCACTCTGCAGTGACGGGGTTTTTGCAGCCATTACTGCCCTAAAAAACTATTTTTCACCTGAACCATTGAGCGCATACCAACCGATATAAATATAACAGAGCATTGGCACCACAAAGCTCAGCTGGATACCAATCATATCTGCCGTAATACCCTGCACAAGCGGTATTAATGCGCCACCCACAATTGCCTGGCAAACCAGGCCAGAACCTTTACTGGTCATGGAACCGAGACCCTTAACGGCGAGGGTAAAGATAGTTGGAAACATAATTGAATTAAAGAAACCAACCGCCAGGATAGACCACATAGCAATGCTGCCTGATGTATTCATACTGACAATGATCATAACAATCGCGATCAGGGCATTAAAAGCAAGGTATTTAGTCGCAGGAACAAAGTTCATCAAGCCCGCACCGACCAGACGGCCAACCATAGCGGCACCCCAGTAGTAGGCAACCATTTCACCGGCATCTGCTGCACTCATTCCAACAATTGCTTCTTCCTTAAAATAGTCAACCAGGAAGCTGCCTATAGAGACTTCACCACCTACATAGAGAAAGATCGCCAGAGCACCCAACACCAGTGAACGGCGGCTCCAGACACTCTCACCGGCTTCCTCGCTCGCTTCAACATGAGCTAGAACAGGCAGCTTAATAAATCTAAATACCAGTGCTGCGGTTACCAGAAGCGCACCCAGCATCACATAGGGCATCTGCACGGCAGAGGCGTCAGCAGCCACCGCACCCAGAATCAGTGCCGCACCTACAATGGGCCCAACAGTTGTACCCAATGAGTTGGCAGCCTGTGCCAGATTGAGACGGCTGGCTGCAGTTTTCTCGGGTCCAAGCGCTGCCACATAGGGATTAGCGGCAACTTGCAAAATGGTGATACCACTGGCTAGAACAAAGAAGGCAAAAAGAAATAGTGCATAGACGTGCACTTCTGCAGAGGGATAAAACAGCAGGCAACCCGCTGCTGTGGTGAGAAGCCCGAGAACAATACCCTGCTGGTAGCCAACCTTATCAATTAGCTTGCCGGCAAACGGCGAGACAATAAAGTAGGCGCCAAAAAAGCAGAACTGTACCAGCATCGCCTGAGTGTAGTTAAGGTCAAAGGACTCTCTTAAAAATGGAATTAAAATATCATTCAGAACAGTGATAAAGCCCCAGAAGAAAAACAGACAGGTCATTGCGATAAACGCAAAGGTCTGTGTACCCTGTTCCTGGCCGCCGGCCGCTGATGCTGTTGAACTTCCCGCAGTTGGACCTGCCATGTAAACCCCCAAATTTCCTGTTAGTTATAATTGTTTGATCAACCATCAAGAGTAGTTTGGCTGTGCTGGGCATGCAAGGCATGTTTTCTACAGATAGGCGCTTTGGTCGCAATATAGCGGTACTTTGTCGTCTTTATGAAATTTGATCGAGCTGCGCGGGGTTTTAGAGCTTATCGGAGGGCACCGCCAGCAGGGTAGCCATGATCTGCTTGAGACCGCTGTGCAGTGCACGCATCTCCTCAAGGTTGTCTGGATCGCTCATCCAGTGATAGACAATTCCACTGACCGCGACGGTAAAGTGGTTGGCAATTAACTCGACATCAGTGTTCGACACCAGCATACCCTCCTCAATGCCCTGCTCAATCCAGCGAATAACATCCATGCGGCGACGGCGGTGAATGCCAAGAATAACCGTTTTAAGTTGCGATTCCGGTGCCAGAGGTTCAAACCATAGACGGTAAAAAGCCTCTACATGCCTGGGAGCGTCCTCACAGAATTGGATATGGGCATCCAGCGCGGCGGCAATCGCCGGGTAACCACACTTGCCCTCTGTGACATTGGTCAGTTCTGCCAGCCATTGATCGCCCACGGACCTGAGCACAAAATCAAACAATCCGGCTTTATTGCCAAATCGATAACCTGCAAGGCCCCGGGAATAACCCGCCCTTTCACCCACATCCTTTAGGGTCAGCTGTCCCGCACCGCGCTCGACAATCAGATCTACCGCCGCCTCAAGCATTTTTGCATCGGAAATTTCCTTGCGTTCAACCTGAGTAAGGCGCAGGGCTTTGGCCATTTGTATATTCTCTGTTAACTGTTGTTTTGCTCTCAAACCGAACTACATGCTTCTGCGATACTGCCCGCCAACATCGAACAAGGCGTTGGTGATTTGCCCCAGTGAGCAACAGCGCACCGCATCCATCAGCACTTCAAAACCATTGCCACCCTGACTGACTGTATCCTGCAAACGCTCTAACATCGCTGCGGACTGCTCAGCATTCAACTTATGAAATTCGCTCAGGCGTTTTATCTGGCTGTTTTTTTCTGCATCGGTTGATCGAGCCAGCTCGATATCGACTTGTTCCTCGTCGGCGTTATTAAGGAAAGTATTTACCCCGATAATCGGCAATGAACCATCGTGTTTTTTATGCTCATAATAGAGCGACTCCCCTTGGATCTTACCACGTTGATAACCGGTTTCCATGGCGCCCAGTACACCGCCGCGATCGGAGATTCTCTCAAATTCCTGCAGCACCGCCTCTTCAACCAGGTCAGTTAGCTCATCAACAATAAAGGCGCCCTGGTTGGGATTTTCATTTTTTGCCAATCCCCACTCCTGATTAATTATCAGCTGAATCGCCAGCGCCCTGCGCACCGACTCCTCGGTAGGCGTAGTAATCGCCTCGTCATAGGCATTGGTGTGCAGGCTATTACAATTATCATAGATAGCAATTAAGGCTTGCAGGGTAGTGCGAATATCATTGAAGTTCATCTCCTGGGCGTGCAGTGATCGCCCGGAGGTCTGGATATGGTATTTGAGTTTTTGGCTGCGGGCATTGGCGCCATAGCGATCGCGCATGGAGGTCGACCAGATGCGTCGCGCCACACGCCCCATTACCGTGTACTCAGGGTCCATACCGTTGGAAAAGAAGAACGACAGGTTGGGGGCAAAATCATCAACCTTCATTCCTCGGGCCAGGTAGGCTTCGACAAAGGTGAAGCCATTGGCCAAGGTAAAGGCCAACTGCGAGATCGGATTGGCTCCGGCTTCGGCGATGTGGTAACCGGAGATAGATACCGAGTAGAAATTGCGAATCTGCTTGTCGATAAAGTACTGCTGCATATCGCCCATCATGCGCAGACTAAATTCGGTGGAGAAAATACAGGTGTTCTGCCCCTGATCTTCTTTGAGAATATCTGCCTGCACAGTGCCGCGTACCCGCCGCAGGGTATCGGCACGCAGCGCTGAGTATTCATTATCCTCTGGCTGGCGACCCTGCTCGGTAACAAACTTGTCGACCTGCTGGTCAATGGCGGTATTTAAAAACATCGCCAGGATTGTCGGCGCCGGGCCGTTGATGGTCATCGAGACAGAAGTCGTTGGATTGCACAGATCAAAGCCATCATAGAGGGCTTTCATATCTTCCAATGTACAGATTGAAACACCGGCATTGCCAACCTTGCCATAGATATCCGGGCGTTTGTCAGGATCCCAGCCATACAGGGTCACCGAGTCAAAAGCCGTAGACAGGCGTTTGGCGTCGGCGTGCTCGGATAGCACCTTAAAGCGCTGATTGGTTCGAAAGGCATCGCCCTCACCAGCAAACATTCGTGCCGGATCTTCCCCCTCGCGTTTAAAGGGAAACACCCCCGCCGTATAGGGAAATTCGCCGGGCAAGTTTTCCAGCATCAACCACTTTAACAATTCGCCGTGATCCTTATAGCGTGGCAGTGACACCCGCGGGATTTTATTGCCCGACAATGACAGCGTATTTAACGCTGTCGTTATCTCTTTACCATTGCTTAAACGATCGACTTTTTGATCGCCAGAATAGGCTTTTAGCTGATCCGGCCAGCGCTCTAATAACTGGCTTGCACGACTATCCATGGCCTGCAGACGCTCAGCGGCCAGCTGATCAATTGTCGAACAAATTGACTGCTGACAATTGATTTTGTCACTGCTTATCAGCATGTCCTTTGCTGCGAAAAGCTGTTGCTGTTCGCGGGCCAGATTGGCCTGCACAGCAACATGCCGGTGATAGCTGCGAACGCCTGCGGCAATGTCAGCCAGATAGCGCTGCCGATCTGCAGGGACCACGACCGTTTTCTGCGAGGGGGTCTTGCAGTCAACCCTGGTCAGGTGGCGCTTAAAATTGCGCAGCCCACGCGCCTGCAACAATTCCACCAGCGCCTGATAGGCAGCGGTAACACCATCATCATTGAAGCGCGAGGCAATGGTGCCATAGACGGGCATCTCCTCGGGCAATTGCTCAAAAGCCTCGCGATTGCGCTGGATCTGCTTGCAGACATCGCGATAGGCATCATCACTACCCTTGCGGTCAAACTTATTGATAATCGCCAGTTGCGCATAGTCAAGCATATCGATTTTTTCCAACTGGCTCTGGGCACCAAACTCTGGTGTCATGACATAGACCGGGATATCCACATAGGGGACAATACCGGCATCGCCCTGACCAATACCGGGTGTTTCAATCACGATCAGGTCAAATCCACCAAGGCGCACGGCGCTGATAATATCGGTCAGGGACTTGGGGACTTCACCACTGGCGCCACGGGTGCCAATTGAACGCATAAAAATATTCTGCTGGTAGATCGCATTCATGCGAATGCGATCGCCCAACAGAGCGCCACCGGTTTTTCGACGAGTGGGATCAATGGCCACAATGGCGATTTTCAAATCATCCCCGCTGTCCTGCCGAAAACGACGAATTATTTCATCCGTCAGGGATGACTTCCCCGCCCCGCCGGTACCGGTAATACCAAGAACCGGGACTGACATCGCTGCAGACTGCGCCTGCTCACGAAGTGACTTAATG
>ERZ1048068.2897-NODE-2897-length-11638-cov-6.711819_pt1 | contig 11638 bp, 11 predicted proteins | sample MGYA00383098_ERZ1048068 | MGnify/ENA primary metagenome ERZ1048068 (study PRJEB29581, sample SAMEA5548368) | metagenome | biome: marine; feature: coastal; material: water | depth 1 m | study: Short-term variability in the microbial, nano- and picoplankton... | reverse complement strand
TATACGATCATATAAGAGGCAACGGTGACTTTACACAAGTAGAAGAAACAGTAAAAATCTTTAAGAGTTTTCCTAATGTAAAGTATGTTGTAGGCGCATGTACTGTGCAGGCAGGCAATATAATGCAACTGCCAGATATTATTGATTACTTTTTAAATACCATGGGTATTGTGTTTTACTCACACAGAGTAAACTATCCAAATGTGTTGAGTGCACAATGTTTGCCTCTAAAATACAAAGAAGTTGTAATAACTCAACTGGAAGAATTACTAAAAAATGTTAGTAACTGGAAATGCATGGATCAACACCCACAGTTATTGCCAATGACAATACAACAGATACAAGACAACATCAATTTTTTACAAGCACGTGATATGAGTGACAAATGGAAACAAACATTAGAGTTCAATCATAGACTTGATAAGAGCAGAGATCAACAAAGATTTGAGGATGTATGTTTAAAGTAGAAAATCGCTGGCCTCATTATGCAGATAGTGTAAAAATAGAATGGAACTTGGGAAAACGCTGTAACCTAGATTGCACATATTGTCCTCCTGAAATACACGACTTAATTAGTCCACATACAAATGCAGGCAAATTATTTGACACTGTTGACGAAATCAGCAAAATACCAAATGCAAGAATTAGCTTTACAGGCGGTGAACCTACTGTGCACCCTGCATTTGAAGATTTACTAGAATATGCTAGACCAAAAATAAAATGGTTAAGTGTTACAACTAACGGTACAAGGACCACAGAGTTTTATGAAAGAATACCTGTGAACTATATTGTTTTTAGTTTACACTTTGAAGATCCTCAATGGGCTAAAAGATTAAACACAGTTATAGATTTTGCAACAGCAAGTACATCATTAGTGTTTCCAAAGGATTATCATATTGCACTAATGGCACATCAGGATCACATGAGCGATGTCAAAAAAGCAGCAGCATATCTCACAGGACACGAAATACCATACACAATTAGAAGAATAAGGTGGACAGAAAAACACGATTGGTTCGACGATTTGAAATATAATCAAACAGACCTAGATTGGATAATGCGCAACAATGCAACTGCACAACCTAACACACTTATAGACGAACACGAACTAAGACATGCAAACGATTTAATAAAAGAACACCTCAATCAGTTTGAAGGATGGAAGTGCATGGCAGGACTAGAAAGCCTAATGATCAACTGGGACGGTGAAGTGCATAGAGCTACTTGTAGAGTAGGTGATAGTTTGGGCAACATATACAATAATACATTCAAAATACCAAAGGAGCCTGTTGTTTGCACACGCAAGTGGTGCACTTGTGCAGCAGATATTAATATTACAAAATGGAAATAGAAGCAATAACATTAGCACAGCCAGAACCCATGACAGTTACATGGGATATAGGGCGTAGGTGTAACTTTGACTGCACATACTGTGAAAGCAGCAGACACAACACTTACAGTGCTCCTACAAGTTGGCACGAATTGTGTAGAACTTTTGATTTTATAAAAGATTATACAACATTGTACAATCAGCCTAATGCAAACATAAACTTTACTGGTGGAGAGCCTACAGTAAATCCTGTGTTTTGGGACTTTGTACAATACATCAAAGACAACAGTAACTTTACAGTAGGACTAACTAGTAATGGCACATGGCCAGAAAAGCATATAACCTCAATAAAACAAAATATTATTGGTGTGACACTAAGTTATCATGCAGAAGCAAAAGATTTCAACAAGCAAAGGACTATTGATAATGCCAAACTATTAAAAGATAATAATATGTGGCTTACAGTTAATGTTATGATGCACACTGATCACTGGGAAGAATGTGTAGAGATAGTTAACATGTTACAACAATATGGTATAACTGTATTTCCTACTATTATTGGAGACGGCAACTTAGGCACAACCGAGTGGTTTGAAGACGACGAAAACGTTTTGCGTAGAACAAGTCATCCTTATACAAAAGAGCAACAAGCCTGGTTCTTTAATTACCACGGTATTGATGCACATACACAAGAACAGATATTAAGTGGTAATCAAATGCCAAGAGGTTGTTGTGGTAATAGAGATATATTGGGCAAGTGTAACAATTGTTGGAGTAAGATTAGTGCTGTAAACACAAACTTTAAAGGATGGTTTTGCAGTGTTAACAAACACTTCCTTCACATAGATCAGCACACACAAAAGGTTTACCATCATCAAACATGCAAGGCTAAGTTTGAAGGAAGAGGTGCAATAGGCAATTTGCGCAACACAGACGGTATACTCAACTACGTTTTAGAAAATAAGGACAATACTATTGTATGTCCAAATAATAGATGCGGATGTGGCATGTGTGTACCTAAAGCACAATTAAGGAGCGTGTATGAAAGCATTACCAAACATACCTCTATATGATCAAGTAACTTGGATATTCCAAGAAAGTAATTTTGATTACATTGAATTAGATTTTCCAATGTTGGATATTAATAAGGTCAAAGCAGAAACAAAATATGCACAAGATTATTATGTAGATCATAGAGACGAAAGCACAGGCGAAGGCTCACACCAAGGTTGGCAGGCTTGTACATTATATGGAATAGACACAGACAAAACCAATCACTGGTGGGTGTACGATTATGAGTTACCTCCTACACACGATTGGACAGAACTTGGCGAATTATGTCAATATATAAAAAACTTTTGGTTGCAATTTCCTGCAGAGTTTATTTACAGAAGCAGATTTATGAAGTTACAAGCAGGAGGTGTAATAGATACACACAACGACAATCCAGGTGACATTGATTTGAGTGCATGGCACACCTTGCAAATACCAATCAACACTGCTATCAATCATCCTAAAGGTTGTGAAATGAAAGTTGAAAATAATGTTGTTCCGTTTGCAGACGGAAAACAGTTTTTGGTAAACATTTTCAAAGACCACAATGTGCATAATCCAACAGATACAGATAGGATACATAATATAACACACATTATTCCTGGTAGTATGCACTTACTATTTGCAAATATTGTTATAAGGAGTTATAAGAAGCAATATGATAAAGTATTCGGGTAAGACCTACAGTAGAGACGATTTTTGTATTGTTATTATAGACGATACACACAAATATTCTGGAATAACAAAAGAGTATGTAAAAAATATTGCAGATTATACTATACTAAATTGTATTAGTATGAATATCGATGTGTATATTACAAGAGACGAGGAATCTACTTTACAGCATGTTGATTATGAAAAAGCAGTTGTAATTAGTGCAGGCACAGAATTTCTATACGGAGATGACTTTTTTAAATACATCCAGGGTGATTACTTTTTGCTTGGCCACATATTAGATATGGGCGATGCATATTACACCCTACACGAACAATGTTATGTTGTTGATTTAGTACAATTGCAATACTTAGAAACTGCAATAGGTCAGACAGAACATTGCGAACCACATGTACAAATAGAGCCAAATCGCAGCAAAGAAAACATACACGACCATTATACACCAAAATGGATTGTACAAGGCGAAAATGAAAAGGCATACAAGCATAAGTTGCACGGATGGAATGTAATATCATATGCAATGGATAATGATCTTATAGTTGAAGTATTCAATGACAACCAACGCAAAAGCAAAAACTATATCTACCCAGATGGCGGTGGTATAGACTGGGTACACAAAAGACAGCACTATGCGTTGACAGAACTATTTTATGAAGAAAACACAGGTAGCGACAGTCTACCTATACCAAAAAACCCTATACAACAATTGGTTTTACCAGCAAGTGGTGATTTATGGAGAAGGCTGGCAGCACCTGGAACTGAGATTAAATTTTTTGATGCTAACCCACTTGCACTGAAAATTATGAGAGAAAAAACCTCTCATCTAAAAAATATAGAATACCATTTGATTGATGCTGTTAGTGATACTGAAGCGTTAATAGATATTATCTATGATATACCCGATACTTATATCGAAATGAGTAACATATTTGCGTTTGAATGTACTGCGGCATTTTACAGTGCAAAATATAGGTTGCAAAAAGAACAAATGTTAATTGATCATGCTAATATTATAAATGCAACCATACACTTTGACCAAAGAGCTGGTGATCTTAAACAGTTGCCTTATTGGCATTACTAATTTGTTCACTAGGTGATTGTAATTTATTTCCGCAAGTTCTAGCACAAGTATATAATTTTTTTACAGTCCAATACTTGTTCCACACAGTTTGATAAGGTTCACTTTCAACTATACTTTTTATACTTTTTTCTAATACATTAGTATTGCCTAAATCTTGTATCAATTCTGAATATTGATCTTCAATGTGCAATCTAATATCATGCAATTTTTCATTTTCATATGGTTGGTAAGGTATACTAGCTAAAAAACAACAAGGAAAAAGTTTCTTATGAGCATCTATGTATATTTCTTTGCTGTGTTGTGCATGACATGAAATATCTGTGCTATCAACAAAATCCTGTATGTTGCTAAGTTCACTATCTGTAAGTTTTGTTAGTTGTGCTTGAGAGCTAGGTTGTAAAAAATACTGAAACTCTAAATTCTTATCCAATACTCCAAATTTATTATCAAATGAAAATCTACTGCTATGTTTCAAATAAAAGTCAACAAAGCCATAGGCTTTTGCTAGAGATTTTGCTTCTTGTATTTCGTGTTCGTTGTGCTTGAATGCAAGAAAACTCCATACAGCATTTCCGCCATTTTTTATAAAGTGCTTGGCATGTGAAAGAACTCTTTGATACTCTGTACCTATTCTATAAAGATGATGTGTGTTTTGCAATCCGTCTATTGAAAAAACAACTTTGTGTTTTTTTGGTAAACAACTAGCAAGTGCACTCCACCATACAGGTGTATGCATACCTCCATTGGTGTGTACTTCTACACTTTTTTGTTTATTTTTCAAATACTGCAATATAGGAAGTATATCTTTGCATATCATAGGATCTCCAAAATTGCCGCAAAGGTAAAAATGCTCTATTTCTGTCCTATCAAAAACATTTACAAACTGTTCTATTGTCCAATCAGCAATGTTAATTCTACTGTTTTCCAATCCGCCATGAAAATTTCTATCGCACATAGGACAACTTGCTTGACATCTATTGGTTAACTCAATGTGTGCTGTTTTTATTTCTTTATAGCGAATCATATAATGCTTTTGTCCTTGCTTTAGGCGCACATATTCCGCACCAACATGATTTCTTTTTGCATACTATTGTATTAGTGGTTCCTAATCTATCTAGTATTTCCTTTGTATTGTTTAATGTACCAATTGGGCCTATACCGCCGTCCCAATTCATCTTACAATCCTTGTTGGTATATACCATTTTGCTATGCTGTTGCACATATAAAAAATGCTTGTCTACACTGCAATGCCAACCTAAAAACTTGTTTTCAACTTTGTCTACACTACACCCATCTGCACAAAGTTTTGCTCCACCACAACAGGCTCTTTTATCTCCTAGATCAAATCCTCTTGTGATCATAGCAAGCAGTTTTTTGTTTAACTTTGTAGGAGATTCTCCACGCAAATATTTAACTTGTTCGGCATTGTAGTTGAATCTAAAATCTAACCAGTGATGATCTATTTCTCTCAAATGATAAGGAACTTTTGCTTTTTTGCACCATTCAACTATTGCAATACATTTTTCCCAATACTTTGGATGCATCATTATATTAACTTGAAACTGTTTGTTGTTGACTTTTAACCCTAGCACATTGTGTTTAAAAATCCTAACCTGCTTTGGTTCTGTTTCTGCATGAAATGTTACTGTATAGTAATCGATATACTGCATCATTTTATGCCACAGGTTCTTTCCTACAACACCATTTGTAATAGTACTGACATTTATGTTTTTACCTGAATCTTTTATCCTGTAATGCAAGTGCTGAAACACATTTATAATGCCAGGTTGGAAAAAACTTTCGCCGCCCTGAATGTTAATACCTGCATATTGCTGATCTATAGGTTTTGTATCTAGTATTTTACTGGTGTATTCTACAATAAAATCAGCAGTAGCCAAACAATCTTGCCAATCGGGGTGTTTGGTATTGTTGTTGTGTCCATCGCCACAATAAGAACAATCAAGATTGCACTTAAGAGTTGTTTCCCATTGTACATCAAACATTTTTGGATTTACAGGTTTTAAAATGTCCATTTTGTTGTCCCCATCTCTCCACTGCACCCACAGTATGATTGTTCACATATTACAGGCTCGTTTCTTGCTGTAAACTTGCTTACAAAGTCAGCATCGTAAAAGTTACAATCATATAAATTCTGTGTGCAGTTACCGCTAATTACACCTGTTCTAAATATAGTAAAAATATCTAGTCCAAGATTGCAGTAAAATCCTACAAAGTTATTGTATCCGTTAATATGAAACCAATTATCATTGTCAAGTTCTATAGTTCCTGTATCATTTTCAACTAGTATTCGTGTTTGCGGCACTCGTGCAGCATTTTTGTACCAATCAATTTCTGGATATCTTTTAACACTGGTACTCAAATATTCTTTTTGTGCTTCTGTATATTCAGCAGAACCTATCACAGGCTTTGCTATAACTGTAAACGGAAATACACTATTTGTCAACTGATCAATTATATCAACACATTTGTCAAAATACAACGGATCCATTAACACATCTGCATTGCATTCTATATTGTGTTGATATAATAAATCTAGCAATGCTTTGCTATGTTCAATCTTTGTGTATTCGTGATGTATGCTAACATTCACGATGTCAAAGCAATCTATGTGCCGTTTCCACCAACTAATGCTTTTGCTGCCATTGGTGCTGATTTTGAAAACTACATCAAACTCTGCTTTGAGTTTTTGCATTATAGATGGCAACCCTTTCCATATAGTGGGTTCGCCCCCAATAAGGTATATTAACACAGGTTTGTTGTAACTGTGTAGCAAATGTCTCAAGTTGTTGTAAAACAGTTGTTCATCAGGCCAAGGCATAGTGCCGCTGTTGCTGTCAGGAAAACAATAACTGCATTTAAAGTTGCAGAGATTGCCCAGCATGATTTCAATGCGTAATCTAGTACTATTGTTGGATATTGACTTTATCATAACAAATGTGCAAGTTCAGGAAATACATCCTTAGCATTTACTCCCCTAATTGCGTCAAGTTTGTTTACATACTCTTTGAAGCCTGGTAATAAATGGCTATTGTCTTGTGCATCCATGTGGTTAAGAATAGCTTCCCAACGGCGCCAACCATAAGGATTCTGTTCCCAGAACACAGGATCTTTGGTATAGAAGTCATATAGGTAACTTTTAAACTTGGTAAACAATTCTCTGATTTCTGCTTTGTCCTCTTTGGGCAATATTTGTATACTCATAAATGTTGGAATGTACAATAAGTGCATATTTACAAGCCCGCCTCCTGCTTTTACCCCTTTAATAATTTCAGTGTTTACTTTTCTAAAGTTTTGTGTGTTTTTCCAGTGTATAAAATCAGGTAAATGTTTGATGTTAAATATTTGTATAGCAGTAGCAATACTAGGACGAATGTTGTCAGGAGTATTATCTAACATATGCAAGTTGCGTTCAACAGTTGCCCAATCTGTCGGATATCTAATGTAGTTGTTTCTTGGGCCAGCAGCATCAATACTTACACCTACTTTGACAAGATCAAAGTGTTTCCACAATTCAATAAGATCTTGATCAACAAGAATACCGTTGGTGTTGTATCTCAATCTAATATGCTCGTTGTGTCCGCTGCGTACTATTTCTTCTATAAACTTTTTATGCTCTTTGATCATTAGAGGCTCACCGCCTGCAAAGTAAACTTCTTTTAAGTTAGGTATTTGCTTGTACAACTGATCCCAGAATATTTCATTTTCGTGCCATTTGTTGTTGAAAGCAGCCTTGTCCCATTGCATTTGTCGCTTTACTTCAGGATCTTCTAGTTGTGGCTCTAGAACTTTCCAATCCTTTACCCACTTGCTGCTGTCATGTGGACTACACATAACACACTTAATATTGCAAGTGTGTCCTAATCGCAAGTCCAAGTATTGAAGTTCTTCTTTGTAAGTGCCGTCTTTTCCTGTATCATTGAGAAGATCTTCAACATCAAGTCCACGCTCCATCCAAGTACCTGTTTCCCACAAGCGTTTGCTGACAACACCCTGTGACTCTTCAGCAAAGCACTTGGTACAACTTGCTGGTACAGCGCCTTCCATCATAGTTGTGCGTACACTTTTCATATAGTCGCTGTTCCACGCTTGCATAGGTGTAATAGTGTTGAAGTTGATAGGGTCACCGTTTTCTTGTTTGACTAATCCTACTGTATGATCGTCGCCTGCGCCACTGGCATTTGCACTGCAACACAATCGCATGTCTCCGTTAGGTCGTGTTGCCATGTGTATCCACGGCAATGCACAAAATGTAGGAGTAGTTTTTTCAGCAATAGTGTTTTGAACCATTGCAATTAAATCTTTATTCATTTGCGTCCTATCAACAAGAATCTATTGTACAGTGGCAGTTTTAATGTATCCTGCTTGTATATATATCTCAATCCACTGTGTGCTGCAAAATCATCTACAGTGTCATAACAGCGAATATGTTCTGGCAAGTCATAGTAGTCGTTGTTTTGTAATACAATCAAACTACTATCAGGTACATTACCTAACCACATGTCATACTGTTCTTGACTAATATGTTCAGTACTGGTATTAATCACAACATCAGGTTCAAACTCATATTCATATGTGCACATGTCAGCAGTAATAGCGGCAAACTTGCCCGACATTTCCTGTTGTTTGCAAATCATGTTTGCTGTTTCTTCGCAGTTTTCATCAATGTCGATACTGCGTATTTGCTCAGGTCTAATTATACTATTAAATAGCATACTAGCAAGAACGCCATTCCAGCCGCCGTGAATAACAATATTAGGATTTGTGCCCATAAACGTATGTAAATTGTTAATTAGCCATTCTTTGCTTTGCAGTTGTCCTTTCCAAAAACTTTCTAATACACCGAAATGATTTTCACTGTTGCGTATAGCATCCATCCAGAACGCTACATCTTTCAAATCTATATACATGTTTTAATCATTTCCTTTCTAATAGATAAAAAGTTTTTTAAGTTGTGCTTTCTTATATGCTTAGTTGCATCATTTAATTCTTCAACACTATATTTGCTAATGCATTCCTGTAAAGCATCTATTGCGGCATCTAAACGATTATTATCATAGAAGTCATCATACTGCTCTTTTATTATACACGAAAATGTTAAAAAGCCAAGAGATTTTAAATACTTTAGTGTGTGTCTAGGTCCTACAATCACAAATGCTTGTTTGCACACAATTGGCTTCCAAGTTTTTTCACTTAGGAAGATATGATGTTTCCAGTTCCAGACTTCTGCATAATGTGTTTCCACTGTGAGATTTATTAGAGCATTGCTGTATATAGCACTGTTATAATCATGAGGACGACTATGTCCTTGACCGTCTACATCTAAGTTATGATGTACACTGCTGACAATGCCTTTTTTTATTAAATCATATTTAATTAATTTGTCAACTACTGCTATTCTATGAGGATGTGCCCTATTGTTTAAACTACAGAAATAAGAAGTTTTGTCATATTTGAATTTTTTAAGTCTGTAATCAAAGTAATTGTCATAAACTCTATGATACCATTCTGGATAATAAAAAGTTTTAAACGTTTTCTTTATATTTTTACTTTTGACCCATTCGCTGTATTCTTTTTCAGCATTTACTAAACAGGTTGTAAAATACACCTTGTCAAAAAGTTTAAACTGATCAACAAAGGTGTGTATTTTTTTAAATCTTCTATATGCATAACCTTCTAATACATCATGTAATATAAGATACACATTTGGATTGTTTTTTACTTGTTCAATTACATATGGATTATCTTTATCTCTAAAGTACAATATAAAAAAATATGACCCTTGTGGATTTTGTTTCCAAGAGTCATATTCCATATATTTTAATCCATATGGATCAGTAATTCTATTGTGTTGTTTGTTACAATAGTTTATTTGATAATTTGTTTCCAATGGTGAATAGTCCTATCAATTCCTTCTTCATATGAAATTTTAGGAGCCCATCCAGTTACTTCAGTAATCTTATTGTGATTGCTATTCAGCCACCAAATTTCTCCATGACGAGGATCCTTTGTATCCCAATTAACAGTACCATTCCATCCAATCTGTTCTGCAATATAATCTGCACAGTGTCTAATCTTGCGTGGATCGTCTGGTCCAATTGTAAAAATGTTGCCCTTGACTTTATCTCCGTTAGTAATTACTGCCATCCATGCGTCAAGCAAATCCTCGATGTAAATAAAGTTTCTGTATGGTTCTGCATAACCTAGATTACAACTATCACCTTTGAGCATTTGACTTATAATTTGTTCTGTAACAAAGAAATCATTGTCTTTGCGTCCATATGCATTTGTTTGTCTAAAACTTGCCCAATTTAATCCATATGCTCTTTCTGCATATTCTAAATATTTTTCACAGCCGTACTTGGCAACTGCGTAAGGTGCGTTAGGGTGAGGAGTAGTGTTTTCATCAAATGCAACATTGTTTACATATGTTCCAGTTTGTTCAACTTCGTCGCTGATAGGTTGCCAGCCATATACTTCCATTGTGCTTGCAAATACAAAATATGGCATAGTGTCTACTGCTCTACATGCCTCAATTAAGTTTACAGTGCCAACATAATTAACTTCGCTAAAACTTACTTGCTCATAAAAACTTTTTTGTACCTCTGTGCGAGCTGCTAAATGCACAACAATATCAGGTTGAATTTCTTTTACTTCTTGTTGAATACCAGTGTGATGTGTTAAATCGCTTTTTAGTTCAAACACTTCACCAATCATTTTCAATCTTGGTAGTAAGTGTTGTCCAATAAACCCGCTTGATCCTGTTAATAATATTTTCATTTTTTGTTGTAAGACTCCATTAGTAATTCATAACTATTTACACATTCCAGATAACCTTCAAACTGTTTATGATAGTTATTTTTAATGTTAAATTCAAGATACTCAATTAGTTCTTTTGGTACAAACTTTTTTGTTTTCAAATGATCTAAATACACATCTCGGTTTTCTTTAGCAATAGACTGTGTAAGTTTAAGCAATTCTTGTTTGTCTATTTTGCAGATTTCAGTTACTTGTTTTACAAAGCCTTCACATCTTTTTTCGTCATCTTCTATACTATCAAAGCTGTAGTCAATAACATTATCAAATAATTTAAATCCTATTTTTTTCAAATATGCATGAGAGTTTGGTGCGCCCCATATCAAAAAAGGTCTTTGGTGATATATAGGTACATATGTTTTTTCTGTAAAAAATAAACAATCTAAATTACTTTCACTTATTATACTAAAAACACTCTTTTCAAATGCATTTTTTGGAGGAACAAAAATATCACACATTCCATCAGTTCCTCGAAAATCTTTTTGAAATTCTAATTTTTCAGGTACCCAGTATTCAAAGTCCCAAAGCGACTTGTATTCCTCATAATCCCATTCGTGCCAACTTATATAACCATAGTCAAACAAACCTTCACCATACAGTTTGTCAATAAACATACTTCTCCACCAATGAGGTCTACCATTCATGCATGTAAAGTGTTTTTCTAA
>ERZ1048068.2894-NODE-2894-length-11647-cov-15.730504_pt1 | contig 11647 bp, 10 predicted proteins | sample MGYA00383098_ERZ1048068 | MGnify/ENA primary metagenome ERZ1048068 (study PRJEB29581, sample SAMEA5548368) | metagenome | biome: marine; feature: coastal; material: water | depth 1 m | study: Short-term variability in the microbial, nano- and picoplankton... | reverse complement strand
TGCCGCTCCGGCTGTTGGCTTCGATATGGCCGACGCTGGCTCATTAGACACCGTCTCGCCGCTGGCTTGCCGGGGACTTAGGCCATCTAGCCAAGCGGCGACCTCCGGTGTGCGGCCAAAGGTGGTGATAAAGTGCGCGCCGGCATCGCGCAACGCCACTACGGCGGCGAGATTGACGGCTTCTTCATCGCTTTGTAGAAAGGCGGTGGGCGTTTTTCCATAGGCGGTAATGGGCCACTGTGCGAGGCGATCGTCAGGTTTGAAACTGAGCGCGCCGTCGTCTTGCTGATGGAGCGCAGCAATATTAGCGAGGCGAAATTCGTAACGCATCCAGATCTCGTAGATCTTGACGTTGGTATGCGTTGGCACGGTGTATTGAAGTTCAGCAATCGAGGGAATCAATACACCGTCAATGCGATCTCCCTCCGACTGGACGGTCTCCCAACTGTCGATATGGACCACCTCCTGAAACAGACCGCCCAGCAAGATATCCCAGAAAGCGACTTGCGCCTCACCGGTTTTCACCAGCCAATCGGAATCGGCGCGTCCTTTGGCTTCATCGAAAAATTCGTGCTGCGCAAATGCTGGGGGGTAGATCACCCCCATGGTAATGGGTAAAGGATCGAGCAAAGGCTCAGGGAAGTTACCCTCAACGATCACTTGCTTTGACGAGCATCCCGCTATGAATAGCGTAAGACAGAGCAGGGCGACTCTTCGCCCCCTGCCAATCGAATCAGGGCCTGAAATTATTGAGACCAACGAAGCTACCACCGTTTCTTAGGGTCAGTTCTCTCATCAGTGTAGCAAAACGTACACCGGTCGCCTGTAACTCGGGCGGGCGAATGAATTGCACCGGAAAACCGACAGCGTGAATACGGACTCGGCGCTCACCGCCGGCCTCCTCAGCATTGAGTTTGTCTACGGTCTGCACCACCGATTGAATAGAGGCACCGGTAAATTCGTCACCGAAGACATAAATCGAGATCTTCTTACCAGGATCATAGAAAGTGCGCACCGCATTGGTGATGCCCTCTACTGGTGAGGAGTTTGAGAATACATTCCAGTTGCGAAGATTCTGCAGGATCAAGCTGCGGCGCGCGGGCGTATCGGGAATCCATTCCCCGCGGTAACGACTGAACAGGTAGTTACCCATATCGTTGAGTACTTGTATGCCCTTGACCTCAGGATAAATGTTAAGCGTGGCCTCCATCTCGAGCAGCATGCGTTCCCACGCATAGGAGAACATGGATCCAGAGGTGTCGATTATAAAAATAATGTATTCACTGTCGACGGGAATGCCACCAATCAATTGGTTTTTCTTTTGCGCGTTACGACCCAATAAACGCAGTTCCTCTTCTGACAGTTTCTGTCGTGCAATGGCGAGTTGTTCACGAATAATGGCGTTAGCGTTTTGCGATAGATTTAGCGCATCATAATTTGATCGTGTCCGAGCGAGCGTGCCCTGCAAAATCGCGATCTGCTCATCATAATCTGAGATCTGCTCTCGTTTGACAGTGAGATCGCGATTGAGAATGGTGGTTTCGCCACGAATCTCAAATAGCTGTTCGGTGAGCTTCGCGATAGCCGCCTCGGCATCAATGGTGGCTTTTTCAATCACCTGTGGTTGCACCGTTTTGGTAATCATGAGTAATAAAATGACGGCACCAAAACCACAGCAAATCACATCCAGAAAGGATAATGAGAATTCAGGTGGGGGGCGTCGTTGTCGCAAGATGATGCCTCAGGGCCAGTCGATGGAGGGTGACAAAAAGCTGCCGCTGGAGGCTTGTGCCAACTGCCAGTATTCCGATGCCGCCATCGGATCTCCCTCCATAGGAAATAGAACGATATTGACCGGCACATTGCTCGGTAGCCGCCGGATAGCGTCACGGAAAAATTTGAGGCGCTGGTTGCCACTGACTTTGCTACCGCGGGGTGGCCGCTCGGCTTGCGTCGGTAAGCCATCGGTCAGCAAAAAAATATTATCAGGTGGTGTGGGCAAGGCGCGCAGCGCTTCGAATGCATTGTATAGGCTCGTCCCTCCAGCGGGCACCCGCTCTCGAAGCGCGGCGCTGATCGCTTCTAGCTTTGGCGTATCCGCTACCTCAAGCCATTGTGTCTGGGTACCAGGGAGCACCGGTGCGGCTTCGGTGTTGAAAGTCATCACCTGAAATTGCGCGTTAACGGGTAACTGGGCAGTCAACCAATCTACGGTATCGAGTGTTCGCGTCCATTTGCCGGCCTGTTTTTGCAGTGCCTCATCCATGCTGCGTAAGCGAATCACGTTGATCAACTGGTTCGCCAGCATACTGGCAGAGGTATCGACCAAAATGACGATGCGATCCCCGCCTAGGTTCAGGCCGGTCAGGTACTGCCGGTTCCCTTCTCCGACGAATTCTCGTGCACTGCGACCAGCCTCGGCTTCAGCCGCTTCTTGCAGGAGTCGGATTTTCTCCTCTAATTGATTGATCTCCGCTTTGAGTTGAGTCACGGCGTCAGTCTCGCTCACGCCCGATTCTTCAATCGAGGCGATCAGGGCTTCGTATTCATCGAGTTCTTCAGTAATGCGGCTTGCCAAGCCATCGGCTTCAACGATCTCGAGGTCTGCTTCATCGAGCGCATTGCGAAGGCGAACCAGACCCGCCTCACCCTCACGAATATCTTCATCCAGCAGATTCACTTCGGCGAGTACCTCTGCGTTGACGGTCTGAATTTCGATTTCTAATGAGTGGTCAATAATGAGAAAGACTAATACAACAGCGCCAAAGCCACAGGACATGATGTCGAGGAAGCTCAGGTTAAAGGTGGATGCTTGGCGTTTGCGGCGTGCCAAAAATCAGCCCTCCACTGAAATGAACAGTACCTCGAGGGTCCCCACGACCAATCGATCTCCAGGTTGAATCGACACCCGGCCCTCGCAGGCTTGTCCGTTGAGGTGAACAAGCGTGTTCGGTGCGATCAATAAGGTGCCGAGGCCTGCCAGCCCAACACCCGGCGCGATGGGCGCTCCAATACTCATTAGCGTCGCGCGGCCTGACACGACTTGATGGGTGGCCTGCGCGGCCTCCTGTGAGGGTTCGGGCTGCAGCGATGATGGTTTGGCGACCGCTGGGGTGCTAGGCGATGTCTCGCTGCCATGCCGCTGGCAAGCCAGCCGCCGTTGAAAGACCAGCTCTCCCTCTGTGGGAACCAGATGAGCTTCTGTCGCATGCCACAGATCACTGGGTGCGACCTCAGTGATGGGGTGGGGGAGTGAGAGTCCTGGTAGGTCTGATAACAACGTGTCGAGGGCAATATGTCCGATGGAATCAGGCAACGCCTGTCGCAACTCGCGTGAGAGCGCCTCGCCAACAGGCCGCAGCGTGTCGGCGTTAATGCGGGCGGTATGATCATCCACCGTGCAGCTGATTTCGCTTTGCGTTGAGAGACTTTTCAGGAGCTCGGGTATCTGCTCGTACAGTGCTTGCTCGGTATCGGCGCGGCGCTGCGGATCAAAACGCGTCTGCGCCACGAATTGCTGTCCAATTGCCTCCGCTAAGTCGTCAAGTAATCCCAGCAATCCACACCCGGGCAGCAGTCCAGTGTCGCCAACGTGTGCTTCTCCGTTGTCGATGCCGATCACGGTGATGCTGGCTTGGTGCAACTGAAGTTCGATATGTGCACACGGTTGGCCAAGATGCGCACCCACTAGGGCGGTACGATGGATGACCGCGCTGATCGTCACTGGCAGCGTCTGTAAAATACCCAGCAGGAGTGACAGTTGTCCCGCGTCCATAGCGCCGGGTATCGCTAACGCAACCGGCTCATCGATGGCGTTGTCAGGGAATAAAGTGGCAAGGTGCGCGTGCGCTAAATCGGCCGTGTGCCGCGCTGGCCCTAATGCCGGGCTCAGCGGCTGAGTCGCGAGTCGATGCCAGTAACGCGTATTCACCTCACGCGGTGCACGTCTCGCTTGTTGCCAAGCGATCTCGCCAAATTGGTAACCCCCGTCATTGAACCAAGCGAGCCCCGGTGACCACTGGGCTTCACCCTCGTGCCAAAGCCTCAGTGCGGCGTCGTTACAATCGAGTAAACGCATCAGTTGCGCGGTACCGAGAGGTGTCTAATGAGGTTGCGGTCGATATAGCGCTGGGTGCTGAGTACCAGCCGCTCCTGCGATAGTTGCAGTTGGTGCAAGGCGAACATGATGAGGATTGAGAGAACCAGGGCCACAAAGGTACTGTTAAAGGCGACGCCCAGGCTCACCGTCACCCCTGAAATATCCCCTTCCACTGCTTTATAGGCCTGACCGAGCGCGTCACCAATACCGCGAACGGTGCCGATAAAACCAATAGAGGGAATCGCCCATGAGATGTAACGCACCATGGATAGCTCAGAGTCCAGACGATCTGCCTCGATATCACACTGCTCTCTGACCGCATCTGAAACGGCGGGAATACTGCCGGTGGTCGTGAACCGGCTCAAGGCACTCGAGAGTGCACGGGGAAGGAGGTAATCCTGCTCTTCGATGGGCAGTGCTTCGAGTGAGCGTGACTGCTCTCTCGCGTCGCGGGGTAGGATACTGGTTCCCTCCGCAATAGCGACTAACTCTTGATTGAGCATCAGGGTCTCTGCGCGCGTGCGCGAGGCCTTAAAGCCCATGATGGCAAGCGCCCAGAGCATGAGAATAAAGCAGGCTTCTTGTTCGAAATCCTTGATGACGATCGCAATCGATCGATTGCCGGTAGGATCCTCGCCCGCCGCTTGCTGAGCAGCCTGAGTCGCCAATTGCGCGTCGGCACTGGGTCGTATCACACCCACGTAAGCGGCGTGTACCACAATCACGGCAATCAGTAGCGCGAAGAGTTGATAAAGGAACTCTGATGGCAGGCGTAGCTTCATAGACAGCTCCTGTCTCGATTAAATATCAACGGGGAAGGACACGGAAAGGTCCTCTGAAATAGATTCACTCGGCTCATATTCCGCGACGCTGCTGGAACTACTGCCTATGGTGGTGTCGGGTGGTGTTACCGGTTCGACCGTTTGATTATCCGCCTCTGAAGTGATGGTGCGCTCTGCTGTATCCTCCTCCACTTGAGCGAACGAAACGGCAGCACAGCTCATGGCTGCAGCGAATGCCACCAAGAGGCGCCGCCACTGCGTCGACGGCTTATTCTGCATAACGTGCAATCCGAAAGCCCAAATCATCTCGTCCTCTTTCCCCGTAATCTCGAAACGTGAGTCGCAATTCCGATAACCGACTCAATGCCCAGCTGCCGCCACGAACCGTGTAGTTATCCCCACGCTGCGCGCCGAGCGGGTCAATGGCAAGCTCGGCGTTAGCGGAGGGAATGCGATAACCGTCGTGAACCCATTCGGCCACATTACCACCCATGTCATATAAGCCGCGATGATTTGGGGGGAAACTGCTCACGGGGGCCGACACGACAAACTGGTCGGTGTAGCCATTTAGGATGCGGCCGGTCACTAGCGCAGAGGTATTGTCCGCCACATTGGTGACGGCTTTGGCCGGCGGAAAAGTGTCGCCCCAGGCAAAGCGCCTTAATTGGTCTCCCTCAACGCGAGCGGTAAATGCCCACTCCGCCTCGCTGGGGAGACGATAGCCAACGCTACTGGGGTTAAAGCCGACAATGATGCCTTGTTGCTCACGATAAAACGGCGCCAACCCCTCGCGCTGGCTGAGCCAGTTACAAAAGCTGGCAGCTTGCTGCCAGCTCACGCCGGCAACCGGTTGGTGGTCGCGGTCGAGGGAATAGCTCTCTATCAGCCCGGAGTCGTGAGCGGCTTCAAATTGTCGAAATTGCGCGTTAGTTGTCTCGGTCGCCGCGATATAAAACGCGCGCCTGAGTTCTACTTCGTGCTCCACTTCATTAGCGCGCCGTCCTGGGTCGCGTCGTGACGCGCCCATCGTGAAGGGATTTTGTGATTCCACCGACGGATCAACCAACACGAGTGTCTGGCCCAGAGGGGTGGTGATAGTGGGCGTCATAGCCGCCTTTCTGGCCGCCGCCTCCGTCAGTAAAGTCACGCTAACTTGCTGTGCGAGACCAGGCCTGGGTAAGACGGAGGTCTCGTAAGAGGCGTATCCCGCCAATTGAATGGTAATACGCTGCGAGACCGCAGGTAGCGACACTGTCCGGCTCCCCAAGCCCATGCCTTCACCGTTAATGATCAGCTCGGCCTCTTGTGGTTCCAGCGTGAAGCGCACTGTGCCCAATTCAGGCGTCAGCACAACTGATTGCCCTGTTGTCTCGCCGCGCGACAGCGAGAGACGAACGGTTTTCGGCTCAAAGCCTGCCTTAGAGAGTTGCAGCACATGGGGCTGATTGGGACTCAAAGGGACGACTAGGGGCGTCAAGCCGAAGAAGGCGCCATTCACCGTGACGCTCGCGCCATTCGGCTGGCTCGACAAGGTGAGTGTCGCATCGGCGGGTGTGAAGGTGATGGTGCCCAAATCTTCATCAACGCCGGCAACGATACTCAAGGCAATGTTTTCCGGTAAGAACCCCGGCGCACTGAGCGTCAGCGTATGCTCGCCTGATAAAACTTCAACACCATTGGCTGTGATGGCAGCAGGCTCGTTATCCACCGCAGCGGATGCGGCAGTGGGAATCGTGGTAAATCGCACTTGCGCCCAATCAGGTGCGAGTGCGACATCAAGTGTCTGGCTTTGGTTGCGGCCGGTGACGGTGACCTCTTGTTGCCACGACTGATAACGCGCCAACTCGGCTGTCACCTGATAAGTGCCCGCCTCAAGAATGACGTCGGTTGCCGGTGACGTCCCAATGGGCGAGTCGTTGACGGTGAGTGCGGCGCCAGTGGGCTGTGTCGTGATCGCGACGACACCGGGTAAGGGGGCAAGCTGAATGTCGATTCGCTGAGACTCAGCATCACCAACGGAAATCGTTTGCGCATACGGGTGGTAACCCTCGGCGCTGATCTCGAGTGCGTAATCCCCTGGACGCACCAGTAGCCGATCTCCAAATGACCAGTGCAGTCCGTCTAGGGCATAAGTGACCTCGCTTTCAGCTTCGATGTTGAGCGTCAGTGAGCGAGCCGTGAACAAAAACAGTAAAACCGTTGCAAAGAGCAGGCCGATAATCGTCATTGCGATCGGTCGCAGTGGCAGGCGTTTCGCACTGGGTGTCGCCTGACTCAGCGGCTCAAATTGCGCAGGCGCTAGCCGATCCGCTGTGGCGTTACTCGTGGTCGGCTCAAAAGCTGCCGGTGTCAGCGCCTCGTCTTGCTCAGTCATCACGCATCCTCAAATCGCTTCGACGCAGCGAACGTCAACGGCATTAAGCTGACCGGGTTTTACCTCAAACTGAATGCGCACGTCACGGAATCCATTGCGCATACCCACCGCCGTGTAGGTTCCGGGCCGTAATGTCAGGATTTGTTGCTGAATGAGTCCCAGTCGTTGAACTCGTAGCACGGTGATGTCAGTTAACCCATCTGAGTTCATCTCTATCGTGACTGGGGTGGTGGCATAATCAATGGTGGAGCTTGCCGCCATGATTTGACGCTGCAATCGTGTGCCGGGGGATGGCACCCTTTGCGCCTCATCGAGTGTTTCCTGCGCGAGGCGCAGCACGCGCCGATCGATCAGTCGATTCTTTTCCGTGACAATGGCCTCGAGTCGCTCGTCGAGATCGGCACGTGGTCTCGCTCTTGCCATGCCTTCATTCGCGTACAAGATGAGTGCATCAATGGCCAGCGCCTCGTTGAAGAGGGCAATGGCATCTTGCCAACGTTCTTCGCGCTCTGCGCGTTCAGTCTGCCCCCTGATGGACAGTAGCCTAGCTTGGGTCCGGGCCTGGTCCAGTTCAGCCAGTGCCGCACTCGGTTCTGGCGCACCCGGCTGCAGTCGCGCCGCCGCCTCAAATTGATCTTTCGCTCGTTCAAACTCAGCCTGAGCCAGCGCAGCGTAGCCTGCAGTCATGGCGGCGGTAAAACGCTGATCAGTGAGTGCCCGTTGTAACTCGCTGAGGCGACGCTGTGCCCGCAAATGCAGTGGGTCAGCTTGCGTCGCGACCTCGGCGTTGTTGACGGCGGCAACATAATCACCTTCGGCCTCAGCTAACGCTGCGGCTTCTAAGGAGCCGATGACCTGCGGTAATGCGCTGACGCGTTCGCTCAAGTCGACGAGCCGACTGTCCGCCGGCGCCATCTCGACCAGCTCGCTGAGCCGCGCTTGAGCAGCCATTAGGTCACCCGCTTCAATGGCTTGTGTCAACGTGGCGAGCAAGGCGTCAATGCGCCCTGGTAAGCCCTGCTCTAGGGCCTCGAGTTGCTCTACTCCGGCTTGATAGGATGCGATCGCTTGCTCAAAGTCCCGCTCCCGGTAAGCCGTATCCCCCAGTGCGGCCTGCTCGAGCGCATCGCCGTAGGTCGTCTCTGCCCATCGCGCAGCGCCAAGTGACTCTAATGCGCTCTGCTTGCTGAGCAGCGCTTGCAGTATCTCTTGCGCTTCACGCCTGAGCGCGCTTTCCTGCGCCTCAGCAAAGGGACTGCGCCCCTCGCCGACGTCAGGCGTTGCACCGGCAGTGCTCGGGTATGATGAGCCCTCCGCTGTGCCTGCGTTGTTGTCTGTTATGGCTCCTACCTGGGTCGGATCATCCGGTGCAACGAGGCTGGGCAAGACGAAAAAGACAAACAAGAGGAGGAGCCCTGCGAGCCCTAGGCCTAGAACGGCCGGTCTTTGTACCGCTTTGGTTTCCTCTGTTGCAACGCTACTGGCCGCAATGGGTGCAGGCTCAAAGGTTGTTGCTGAGAGAGGTTGTTCTTTGTGTTCGCTCACGGGTCCTGCGTGTCAGGAAGCAGTGTGGGGGAGGGGGTCTTAGGTTGTGGCGGCTCGAGGGCGGCTAGTTCTGCGGCGTAGATATCCGCTAGCAGTTCGCGCCATTGGTCGTATTGATCTTCAACATTGCCGGTTAAGCGCACGGTTCGATCTTCTAACTCGATGACGCGGGGGGTGATCTCAGCGTCGAGCGACTGGCCGAGTTCCTCCAACGCTAAGGAGTGGATGTTCGATTCGGCGCGTTTCTCGAGTCCTCGCTTGAGCAATGCGCCGCCACCAACGACACCGATCGCGCCAGCGCTTCGCGTCATGCGGCTTCCAGAGCTTTGCGCCACGATGCCTGCGAGTATCGCGGCGCCGCCTGCAATCATTTCACGTTTGGCCTCGTTCTCGAGTTCCCGCAGTGCGACCGTCTCCTCGTAACTCGCTTTGCGCCACTCCTGATACGGGGTGTACATGTCGTCAGAAAAGCCGGTGTAGTGGCCCTGGAGCGTATCGACAAAGACGTAGTGCCGTTGGCGCAAACCGCGCACTCGCGCCAGCATGGGGTCTTCTTCCGATGGCAACCGGCGCAAGGTCACCTGCCCAGAGGGATCTTCGTTAAGATAATCCGCGAAGGCGCCACTGGCGAAATCGCGCGCAAATCGCATTTCAGCGACTCGCCGAATGGTGGTGCGTTCTTCGGCAGGCAGTCGCTGAAATGCGGCCAGCATGTCATTGGCGATCATCCGATAGACCGATAGGAACGGGTCTTGCTTGGTGCGAGTGCCTTGTTCGTAAGCGTAGCGACTGGTGATGCCGGTATAGCGTTTATCGAGCCACACGGTGCCGCGCGCGTCAGACGCGCGTATTTTGAGTTCCAGCGCCTCACCGTCAGACTGCAAGATCGTGCCGCGCACCAAAAGATCAGAGAACTGCCGCTCGTCAGGCACCACCCTGACGGCGCCCCAACCCCCTTGCTCGGCCAGTACATCGGCTAGCTCGGTGGCCATGAAGGTGGCTTCGGCTCGACGGACTTCTGGGTAGACTTGCTCCTCGTCCTCGACACTGCTGATGCCGGGATCAAGAATCACGACGCCGACATCGAGTAACTCGGCATCAGGAACAGGAGTGTCTGGGGCATCGAGCACGGGAACAGACGTTGATTTGACGGTTTCTGTGACACAGCCGGTCAAAAGACTCAGTGCGAGTAGCACACCAATTAAGCTTCGGGTCATGACGCGGGGACCTCGATGCCTTTGTATTTGCGATACTCATTCCACAGCTTTTCGCGAACCTCAGGATCTGCCTCGCGCATGGCGGCCTCGCGCAGTTGTCGCGCGACCACATCGTCATCGTTGCCAGCGGGTATGTCACCCGGCGGTGGGTATTTGGCGCCATCGGTTGGCGGCGCGTTACCGCGGCTCCCCCCAATACCGCCGCCCACTGAGCTGTTGCCCGTACTGGCAACGCTGCCTCCAAAGGTGCTTTCCTCGTCTGCTGCGGTGTTGGAGTCTGCCGACGATTCGCTGGTTTGAGTCGTCCGTGCCCGATCGGCGTCTCGCTGGCGTTGTTCTTCGTCGTAAATGATGCCATCGAAATCTCGGGTGCTCTCCTCCAGTTGACGATCCAATATCGCAACGCGCTCAGCCGACGTCAGTGGCCCTTCAGCGCCCCTATTCGAGTCCATGCCGCCGCCTGCGCGTGTCCCTGTTCCTGTTCCCGATGACGCATTGCCAGATGCGCCCGATGTGCCGCTCGTTGTGGCGGTTTCTGAGCCGCTGTCTCCATTGCTGCCCTCACCGCTTTCTTCCGCGCCCGGCATCGAGTTATCGCCGGCTCCGGTGGCGCCATAGTCTTCATCGAAGGTGGGTAAGGTATCGACCATTGAGGGTAGGTCGGCACTGCCGGCGACGTCACCGAAGCCCGGATCACCGGCCCCTGCTTCGTTGCCAGTCTGCCCCGCCCCTGCCGATGACGACGCATCGCCGGTGCTAGGTGTGCCGGCTGTACTGCCGGTTCCCGCAGGCGGGGAGGCACCACTTGCGCCAGCCGTGCTGGGACTGCTCGACCCTGCGCTACCGCTAGAACTGCTGCTGGAACTGCTGCTGGAACTACTGCTGGAACTACTGCTAGAACTACTGCTGGAACTACTGCTGGAACTACTGCTGGAACTACTGCTAGAACTGCTACTAGAAGTACTGCTAGAGCTACTACTGGAACTACTGCTGCTCGAGCTAGAAGGCGAAGAAGGGGGCGTCGGCATCGATGGGGTTGTCGGCGTGGTGGGTGTGCTGGCCGAGGGGCATCCCATCAATACCAGCATGACCGCCATCAGTGCTGATGCCATGGTTAGGCGCAGTAAGCGGGTCACGGTCATGATGCTTATCGGTGAGCGGGTATTCATTGCGGTTGCAGTCCCATTGCGTCCCTGTTGGTGGCGTTTAGATCAAAAGACCATGTCAGTATATCAGTCTCTACCGGCACACCCGCCTCGTATCGAGGCCGAAACCGAGTGCGCCGTATGGTCCGTAATAAGCGGTCCACCTGAGCCTTATTGTGCACCTCGGGCGCACTATCTGACGCCGTGTCGGGCACGGCATTGATCTCGGCGGCTGTGTCCACCTCAGTCGTCGTGTCGTCGCCCTCTTCTCTTGCGGTCTCCTCTGTTACGACCTCGCTGGCGATCACTTGTTCCAGCAACGTGATTTTTCCCATCTCATTAATTTGCAGCTGCACGACTACGGGCCCTGAGTCGTCTCGGCGGAAGGGTGGCAAGCGGCGCAATTGCTCGATATCTGGCAGAGGGGTCACCGTTTGAAACAGCGCGGCGCGCACCAGAGGGTTATCTTCGGACAAGGGCGCCTC
>ERZ1048068.2890-NODE-2890-length-11659-cov-6.412789_pt1 | contig 11659 bp, 13 predicted proteins | sample MGYA00383098_ERZ1048068 | MGnify/ENA primary metagenome ERZ1048068 (study PRJEB29581, sample SAMEA5548368) | metagenome | biome: marine; feature: coastal; material: water | depth 1 m | study: Short-term variability in the microbial, nano- and picoplankton... | reverse complement strand
TACTCATGGCGGTAGCGGTATTTTTTAAATATGCTGTCGTCTGGAATAAAGTAAACTTGGGTTCCATTGCGCTTTGAAGATGAAAGAACCGCTGTTTCTTCTTCAAGATTACCTTGGTTGAAACGAGCTTGCTTCATCTGGCCTTCACGGATGGAATAGACCGTAAACTCATTGGAGAGTGCGTTAACTGCCTTTGTTCCTACACCGTTTAGTCCAACTGATTTTTTAAAGGCACGGCTGTCATACTTACCTCCCGTGTTCATTTTGGAAACCACATCAACGACCTTACCTAGCGGGATGCCACGCCCGTAGTCACGTACGCCTACCTTGCCATCTTTAATGGTGATTTCAATGGTTTTCCCAGCACCCATTACAAACTCGTCTATGCTGTTATCGAGTACTTCTTTAAGTAAAATATAGATGCCGTCATCTGGTGAGGAACCGTCTCCAAGCTTTCCAATATACATCCCAGGACGCATACGGATATGCTCCTTCCAGTCGAGGGATCGTATATTATCTTCGTTGTATTGGGTTTGGTCCATGGTTTGCTAATTTAAAGCATCAACCCATAAAATTAAAGCCTACTTAAACAAAGAAATTAACAATTAAGAAGGGGAATTGTTGAAACATCCTAATCGTTAATAATATAAATATTTTCGGATTTGTTTTTGACAAATTCTTAAATATGAAAAGTGCTCTTCGACAAGCTTAGAGGGCATTCTACAAGCTCATGGTTCAGAAAGACCATAGAACACCCCACAAAAAAAAGCACCTGCCCTTCGACAAGCTCAGGGATCAGGTGCATGTCGAAGGGCAGGTGCTTCTATAAAATTTTATGCGTAGCTACTGTTTATTTAACAGGTGGCTTTGCAGCATAAACAAAGAATCTTGCGATTTTGCCATCCACAATTTCTCCATCTATCATATTGAGTTCTGACATTTCTTCTCCGTTGACAGTTGTAGTAACATTATGCCCTGCGATTACCCAATCTGCACCACTTGGAACAGACTTATAAGGCATGGCCCAGTAGGCATCCCATTTTGGATTTGCAACAGCAAACCACTCGGCGAGGACAGTTGCTTGTTGTTCTTTGGTGAAAATTTCAGATCCATCTGGGCTCAAAATATAAATAGAATCTGCACTCATAGATTTGATGGTCTCAATGTCTTGGTTGTTATGTGCATCTAAATATTTCATCCACACATCCAACACATCGTCAGATCCAGCAATGAATTTTTCATCTGGCATTGGCTTAAAAAAGCCAACACCCTCCACTGCAGCGTCGGATCCAGAAGGAGAAGCGCAGCTTGCCATGGCTAAAACAATGGTTACTAAAAGTATTTTTTTCATGTTTAATTGATTAAAAGTTATTAGGATAAAATTAGTTAATTTTCAAATACAATAGCGCAATAAATACAATTGCGATATTTTCAATATCTTTCAATTATGTTTTATCCCAAATTTTTATTGTCTCTGTTATTCCCTTTGCTATTAAGTGCACAAACGGTGCCTTCTCTAACCCATAACAAATTGAAGCCTTTACTCAATCAAAAGGGGGATAAAATTTACGTGGTCAACTTTTGGGCCACTTGGTGCGCACCTTGCATCAAAGAACTGCCCTATTTTGAGGTCATAGACCAACGAGAAGATGTTGAAGTGCTATTGGTGAGTCTTGACTTTCCCAAACACAAGGAAAGTAGGTTATTGCCTTTCATCAAAAAACATAAACTTCAAGCAAGGGTTGTACTCCTAGATGATGCAGACGAAAATTCTTGGATAAACGACATTCACCCCAATTGGAGTGGTTCGCTACCTGCTACGCTTATTTACACCAAAAAGCAACGTGGTTTTTATGAGCAATCATTTACAGCATCTAGACTTGATAAAATCCTTAAACTTTTTAACCCTCAACTATGAAATCAGTCCTAATCCTATTTAGTTCTCTTTTGTTATTTACAGAAAACCACGGCTATAAGGTTGGTGACCTTGCCACTGACTTTTCACTTCCGAATATTTATGATGAAATGGTGTCTCTTTCTGACTATGATGATGCCAAAGGCTTTATTGTAATATTCACATGTAACACCTGTCCTTACTCAATTGCTTATGAAGATCGTATCAACGCCTTAGACACCAAATACAAGTCTAAAGGCTATCCTGTTATTGCCATCAACCCCAACGATCCGGCTGCACAAAATGGAGAAGAGCTCAACGATATGAAACAACGCGCCGAAGACAAAGGCTTTACATTTCCCTACCTCCAGGATAAGGGGCAACAGATCTATCCAAAATACGGCGCAACCCGAACTCCACATGTATTCATCTTAGAAAAACAATATAAAGGCAATGTGGTGCAGTATATTGGTGCTATTGATGATAGTTCACGTAACCCAGACAAAGTGCAAAAACACTACGTGGAAGATGCGGTAGATGCTTTGCTGGCAGGTCAACTACCTAAAGTTAGCACAACCAAGGCTATTGGTTGTTCTATTAAAACGTTGTAGTTACACATTAAACCTAAATGCATAAAAAAAGTGGTGCATAGATTACTTAGTTGCTGATTGCGCAATTAGGTAAATGGCCGCCCAATAAGAAAAAAGAATTATAGGCTGTGCAAATGAAAAAGTAACATAGAACTTATCAATTGCAATCAGCGCATCAGAAAAAAGAAATAGCGAAACACCTAAGCCTAAAAAACGGATGTTTTTAAGTTGTGTGCTAAGAGATAAAGCCCAGCCCTGCCAACTCATCAATACAATAACGATCAGATAAATTAGTACTGGATAAAACAACAACTCAAGTTTTGGAGAAATCAATAGAAATAGCGCGGCGGCAATTAAAACCAATAGGGTAATGATTATGGATGCCTGCTGTAATCCCTGTAAACCGATAAAGGCAAAAAGAAAAAACATATGCCCAATTAAAAATGAAGCTAGACCATAAGCAAAGTATGCTTCAAATAACAAAAAAACATCTCCCACCAAACAAAAAAACAAACCTAACCCAATACGCGTAACATATTTTTTTGTCGAAGGATTCTTAAAGATAATGAGGTATGCAAGGATTGATATTGTTGTTAAAGGCTTGAGCAGATAAAAAGCAGTTGTGTCAAAGTTTAGGATAGCAATAGAAACAACCCCGAATATTAATACTCGAAGAAGATTTTTATTAATACGCATCATTTAAAGATATCAAACATTAAAGCGGAAATGCATCACATCTCCATCTTGGACGATATAGTCCTTGCCCTCAACCCTAGCCTTACCTGCTTCTTTGGCTTTTTGTTCTGAGCCATAGCTGTCATAATCGGCATATGAAATCACTTCAGCACGAATAAAGCCTTTTTCGAAGTCGGTGTGTATGACACCTGCAGATTGCGGTGCTGTAGCCCCAGCAAGAATAGTCCATGCCCGCACCTCTTTTTCACCAGCAGTGAAATAGGTTTCTAAATTTAACAACTTGTACGCAGAGCGAATCAGTTTGGCAGCACCAGGTTCATCTAAACCTAAATCCTCTAAAAACAATTGTCGCTCTTCGTAAGTATCCAATTCGTTTATGTCTGCTTCTGTAGCAACTGCCAATACCAATACTTGCGCATTTTCATCAGCAACATTCGCTTTAACCTGGTCGACATAACCGTTTCCAGTGGCGGCGGCGCTTTCGTCAACATTACACACATACAAGACTGGCTTGTCAGTGATAAGTTGTAAGGGTTTTACAAAAGATAATCGATCGTCATCGCTTAGTTCAATAGCACGCACTGAAACGGCTGCTTCAAGCGATTTATGCAAAACTTCCAATACTGTCAATTCTTTTTGTGCATCTTTATCACCCGTACGGGCAGCACGTTTGACCTTTTCCAAGCGTTTTTCAACAGCTTCAAGGTCTTTTAGTTGCAATTCTATATCAATGGTTTCTTTGTCACGAATTGGGTCAACAGAACCGTCTACGTGTACAATATTATCATTGTCAAAACAACGCAAGACATGAATAATGGCATCGGTTTCCCTGATATTGGCCAAAAACTGATTGCCGAGGCCTTCGCCTTTGCTTGCGCCTTTTACCAATCCAGCGATATCGACAATTTCTACCGTAGCTGGGATGACTTTTTCGGGATCAACCAATGTTTCTAGGCGATTTAGCCTTGGATCTGGAACATTAACAACTCCTATGTTGGGTTCGATAGTGCAAAAAGGAAAGTTTGCACTCTGTGCTTTGGCACTAGACAAACAATTAAATAAGGTTGATTTGCCCACGTTTGGTAGGCCTACGATTCCTGCTTTCATGTTAGTCGGGATGCATAAAGCGTTGCTTGCCTAAAAGTACTTCCTCTGTTTCTACATGGTCTTCATCTGGAATACAGCAATCAACAGGACATACAGCAGCACACTGTGGTTCATCGTGAAAACCCTTACACTCGGTACATTTATCAGGAACAATAAAATAAACCTCATCCGATATAGGTTCTTGCAAGTTTTCTGCATTCACAGCATTGCCGTTGGGAAGCACTACGTCACCACTCAAAGAAGTTCCGTCTCCGTATTTCCAATCAAAAGCGCCTTCGTAAATAGCCGTGTTTGGGCATTCGGGTTCACAAGCCCCACAATTAATACATTCGTCAGTAATGATAATAGCCATAGCAATTCTTTAACTTTGCAAAAGTAAGGTCATAAACACTCTAAACCAAACCATGACAAAACATACACAAAGTATACAGGCTTTTTCTGCCTTGGGCGAACTCCTAAACGATTATACTTTTAAAAACAAAAGAGCCGATGGCTGGATTGAAAAGCTTGACAATGCAATTGTTAGCGCCTCCAATCAAAACAAATGGTTTACAAAAGAAAATCTTGACTTTTGCATGTCTGTCTGGGGACAAACCCTAAATGAAAAAGACATTACTGACTGGCTGGTCACCTATCCAGAGCCACATGAGGCAACGCGACTGGCCTTGGTATTGGCAGGTAACATCCCGTTGGTTGGCCTACACGACGTTATTTGTGGGCTCGCTAGCGGCTGTAGTATTGAGGCAAAACTTTCACCAAATGACACCTTGCTACTTCCTTTGGTCGTAGATTTTCTTACCTCTGTAATGCCCCATTGGAAAGATAAGGTTCATTTTACAGAAGGAAAGCTCGATACTTATGACAAGGTTATTGCAACAGGAAGCAACAACACCGCTCGGTATTTTGAATATTATTTTAAAAAGAAGCCACACATCATACGTAAGACAAGGAACGGTATTGCCGTGCTGGACGGCAATGAGACCCAAGAAGATTTGGCTGCATTATGTCAAGACATGATGCAGTATTTTGGATTGGGTTGCCGCAGTGTTTCACACCTTATGGTACCAGATGGCTATGATTTTAATGAATTGTTTTTGGCGCTTTATGAGCACAAAGAACTTATTCAACACAATGCTTACGCCAATAATTACGATTACAACAAAGCAGTTTATTTGATGCAAGAGCAAGAATTATTGGAGAATGGTTTTATGATGTTTAAAAAAGATGAAGGGTTAAATTCCCCCATTGCCTGTGTGCATTACAGTACTTATACAGATTTAGAAGTGGTTAAACAGCGTTTAAACGATCAGGAAGAACACATTCAATGTGTGGTTAGTAATTGTTTGGAAAACACATTCCCTTTTGGTCAAACACAGCAACCAAAACTGGGAGATTACGCCGACCATGTTGATACCATGGCTTTTTTGTTGAAAAAGTAACATTAAAAAAGGTGTGTAACAGCAGACGTTTTTGTTACTTTGCCCTCAAATTAATTTGAAAATGAAAAAGCACAACTTTAGTGCTGGTCCCTGTATCCTCCCACAAAAAGTGATGCAAAAAGCGGCCCAAGCAGTTGTCGAACTAGACAATTCAGGATTATCCTTAATAGAAATATCTCACCGAAGCCCAGCTTTTATCGAAATAATGGAGAAGGCAACTTCGCTTGCACTCGATTTATTAGGATTAGAAGGTAAGGGTTATAAAGCCATGTTTCTTCAAGGAGGCGCCAGTCAGCAGTTTTTAAATGTTGCCAATAACTTTCTTGAAACCAAAGCGGGTTATGCCAATACCGGTACTTGGTCTACAAAAGCCATTAAGGAAGCCAAGCTGTTGGGTGAAGTAGTTGAGTTATCATCTTCAAAAGATGCCAATTTTAATTATATCCCAAAAGGATTTGACATCCCTTCAGACTTAGACTATCTGCACATCACAACCAACAACACCATTTTTGGAACGCAGTACAAAGTCTTGCCTGAAACAAATGTGCCGTTAATTTCGGATTCCTCTTCTGATATATTTTCTCGTTCCTTAGACTTTAGCAAGTTTGATTTGCTATATGCTGGCGCACAAAAAAATATGGGTCCTGCTGGAGCTACACTCGTTGTTGCAAAAGAAGATGCCCTTGGAAAGGTTTCTAGACAGATTCCTTCCATGTTAGACTACAAAATTCATGCTGACAAAGACAGCATGTTTAACACACCACCAGTGTTTGCTGTTTATACCTCTATGTTGACCCTACAATGGTTAAAAAACAAAGGTGGTATTGCAGCTATTGAAAAAGAAAACGCCGCCAAAGCAGCATTGATGTATGGTGAAATAGACCGCAATCCGCTATTTGATGGTTTTGCAGCCACAGAAGACCGAAGTACCATGAATGCAACTTTCACGCTCAACGACGCGTCACTAAAAGAAAACTTTGAGGCCATGGCCAAAGAAGCTGGTCTCAACGGAATTAATGGGCACCGTTCTGTTGGTGGTTACCGTGCATCCATGTACAATGCCCTGCCAATTGAGTCCGTACAAGTATTGGTAGATGTAATGAAAACTTTAGAACAAAACGCATAATATAACATATGAACATTCACGCAAACGATGGGATTTCCCAATCTGGAGTAGACGCATTAGCTGATTTTGGCTTTACGCTCACAACAACAAACGTAGCCCAAGAGCAGCTTGCTAACTATATCAACGAAAACAATATTGCTGGCATATTGGTTCGCAGTGCCACAACCGTTCGAAAAGAACTGATTGATGCCTGCCCAGGATTAAAGCTTATTGGCCGCGGTGGTGTAGGTATGGACAATATTGACGTTGCCTATGCACGTGAAAAAGGATTGCACGTTATCAATACGCCTGCTGCCTCTTCTTCGTCAGTAGCTGAATTGGTATTTGCCCATTTATTTGGCGCTGTGCGTTTTTTGTATGATAGCAATCGTAACATGCCTCTCGATGGAGAAACCAAGTTTAAAGCCTTAAAAAAGGCCTATGCTGGTGGAACTGAACTAAGAGGTAAGACGCTGGGTGTTATTGGCTTTGGTCGTATTGGACAGGCTACTGCAAAGATTGCTCTAGGTTTGGGTATGGACGTTGCTGCTTATGATCCATTTATGGACGAAGCTACTGTTGCTGTTGACTTCTTCAACGGACAGTCTGTAGATATTAATATCAAAACACGTTCTTTTGACGACGTATTGGCGCAGTCTGACTTTATTACGCTGCACGTACCCGCACAAGACAAACCGACCATAGGCGCAGCCGAAATGGCTAAGATGAAAAAAGGGGCTGGTTTGATAAATGCTGCACGTGGAGGAGTTGTAGACGAACAAGCATTGGTCAATGCGCTTGACAGCAAACAATTGAGTTTTGCTGCCCTTGATACTTTTGTAAATGAGCCTACGCCTGCCGTAAAACTCTTGATGCATCCAAGTATTTCGTTAACACCGCACATTGGTGCTGCTACACACGAAGCACAAGATCGCATAGGCACAGAGCTAGCACAACAGATTAATGACTTACTCGGTTAATGAAACGCCTAAAAGAACGTTGGGGCATTTATTCCAATTTCCAATTGGTCATGATACTTATTGTGTTTGCGGTGACAGGTTCATCAGCTGCACGATTGGCAACTCCATTCACGAGTTTTTTAGGAATCACTGCAGATAATTTTTCTGCATGGGTGTATTGGCCAGCAAGAATTCTTTTAATTTTTCCCATCTATCAGGTGCTGCTTGTATTTTTTGGGTTTATGTTTGGTCAATTCAAGTTTTTTTGGAACTTTGAAAAGAAGATGCTTAGCCGGATGGGTCTGGGTTTTCTGTTTAATTCAAAATAAGATGCACAATAATATATTTGTTCGCTTACTTCTGGTTGGGTTTTTATTTCTCCCTACCCTAGTGCAGCATACACATATATTTGCGCATCACGATCACCCTGTTTGTGACGACAGTAAATTACACTTACACGCAATTGACACCTCATGTGAATTGTCGGATTACTTTTTCGAGTTAAACTCACTATCCCTTTTTGATGGGCTTGCAGTTGCTGCATTAAATTTTTCTTTTGAGTCATATGCACTCTCGCAAGCTGTTTTTAAAAATAAATTTAGTTGTAAATTATTAAGGGCACCACCCAAGTAGACCACACTTCCGTCTATTTACCCATATTAATCAATTAAATTTATAAAAATGAAAAAAGTATTTTTTTATGCCTCTATGGCATTATTATTTGTTACAGCATCTTGTGACAAAGATGAACCAGAAACAATCCACGAACACGAAGAATTTTCAAGAGTAACATTGAAAGTTACAAATGAAAACGATTCGTCAGATGTTACCACATATACGTTTGAAGTCGAAGATCACGACCATGATCATGGCGGCGGCGGCGGTACTCATGATGATCATGCTGAAATTGAACTTGCAGCAAATTCATCGTATCTTTTTGAAATTCGTTTTTACAACGATAAAGATCCTAGCAATCCGGAGGATATTACACTTGAAGTTATCGAAGAAGCAGATGAACATCATGTATTCTATGAATTAACAGATGGCGCAAACATTACAGTTGAATCTGGAACAGGCGATACCATGGATAGTAATTCTAATCCACTTAATCTGATTACAAAGTGGACAACGACAGCTGCTGGTGTAGCTGATGTAGAAGCTTATTTGATTCATGAGCCAACATCAAAAACAGGCACTTCACGTAATGATTTTGGTGGCGCTACTGATGTGGAAATTGAATTTGAAGCACATGTAGAATAACTATTGCATGCTACTATTATTTTGAGCAACTGTAATTTAAATACTGTCAGGTTTAAATACTTGGTTTGTTCAACTCTTTTCAAGGCGGTAGTCAGTATTTTCATATTGACTACCAGCTTTGCTTTTTCTCAAAAGTGTAATCTTATAGTTGATGGGAAAATAATAGACGTTGAAAACAACTCACCGCTAGAGGCAGCAGTGATACAAGTTATAGGAACACCTTTAACCGCTGTTTCAGATGCTAATGGTGTTTATGTACTTAGCAATCAATGCAAAGGAAAGCTAACATTAAAAATATCCCACCTAAATTGCGATCCTGTTTTTAAAGAGATTAACCTAGATAAATCCAGTTCGTTTAACTTTCAATTGGAGCATAAAATTGAAAACTTAAGCGAAGTTGTTATTTCTAAACTGATAGTTCATGAGCTTTCAGCAACAAGTAAAATACATTCACTCACCGAATTACAGAAAGATCGTTTTAATACAAAAGGGCTGGCAGGTGCACTTGAGCAAATTAGTGGTGTTTCTGTCCTATCAACGGGAAATAGTATAGGGAAACCTGTTATTCACGGCATGTTTGGTAGCAGAGTTGGCGTTGTTTACGACGGTATCATGTTAGAAAATCAGCAATGGGGACAAGATCATGCGCCAAACGTAGATTTAAATACTTTTGAAAAAATACGTTTAATTAAAGGTGCTGGTACACTCAAATACGGAACCACACCAGGAGGCGTGGTCATTCTCGAATCCACATTGCCAAAAAATGTGGATTCATTATATGGAAAAACAATATTGAGCGGTATGTATAATGGCCGCGGCTATAGCGCCACTAGTAGTTTGGTGAAATCATACAAAAGCGGCACATATATTAAACTACAGGGAACTTATAAAAGAAATGGGGATTTCACTGCCCCCAATTACAACTTAACAAACACAGCTAATAAAGAAAATAATTTCTCTATTTCACTTGGTAAAAATGGACTTCAACACAAATGGAAAGCATTCTTCAGTTATTTTGATTCCGATATAGCAATATTAAAGAGCGCACATATTGGCAATGTTAAGGACTTGTTGCGCGCTATTGAATCCGATGTTCCACTAATCATAGACCCTTTTAAAAATGAAATTGATTTTCCTAAACAGGCAAACAATCATTACACTGCCAACGTTGAATATACAAATACAAATTTCGCCAACGGGGAATTGCATCTTAAATACAGTTGGCAAAGGAACAACCGAAAAGAATTTGATATAAGAAGAGGTTCGTTAAAAGACAAACCTGCTCTTGATATGAAATTAGATACGCATAACCTAGGCTCAAATTATGAATGGAACACAGGACTAGGAAACTTTGACTCAGGTATTTTTGTTCAAGTTCAAGACAATTTCTCAAACCCTGAAACAGAAATTAGAAGATTAATTCCAGATTATTTAAAATCAATTTTAGGAGGTTATTTTACAGCTACTTTTGACAATACTAAAAACTTTCTTTTTGAGTTTGGCGCGCGCTATGAATACCACAATAATGAAGTTCAAAAATTTTATAAAAACAGTCGTTGGAACTTAAAAAATTACGAAGCTCCGTTTAGAAAATACGTTATTAGAGAAGAAAAAAGTCAGAAATTAGTCAAAAGAACACTAGAGTTTAACACCTTTTCATTTAATGCGGGGGGGCGCCATAGCTTATCACCAGCCTACAGCATAAGCTTTAATTATAATCATACACAACGCGCTCCAAACATAGCTGAAATGTTCAGTGATGGCTTGCACCACTCCTTGGCTTCTATTGAATATGGAAATCCTTTTTTGGAAAAAGAAACTACCCACAAGGCCGTTCTCGATTTTGAAAAGAAATTAGGTGATTTTCAATTCACCTTTACTCCGTTTATAACCGTTGGAAAAAACAATTATATTTTAATTGAACCCACTGGAGTTGAGAGTACCATTAGAGGAGCATTTCCCGTTTGGGAATATTCGGCAGCAAGTGTGTTGTTTAAAGGAGTTGACCTTGATTTTTCCTATGCATTTAATACAAATACGCAGTTTAGAAATACAACTTCATGGGTTGATGCCACGAATACCAAAACAGACTTACCACTTGTTAATATTCCACCTTTGACCATTAATAACCAGTTACAGTTTTCACTACCCAATTGGGAATCCTTCATTGTGCTGCTAAACAGCAAAGCCGTTTTTCAGCAAAATCGGTATCCAGACAACAACTTCACTGAGGACATTATTGAAGATGGCAAAATTGTGTCTAAATTGGTGGATATAAGTACGCCACCAAATGGATATCATGATCTGGGTCTTGAACTAAACTGGGGTCCGTACCCCCTACGCTCTAGTAAAATAAGCATGTCTTTAATTTTTGACAACTTGCTAGATGTTTCTTATAGAAATTACCTAAATAGGTTGCGTTTTTACGCTGATGAAGTTGGCAGAAACGTTATGCTACAAATCAAGATACAACATTGATTGATGAGGAGCTATTACTTTGAATGTATCAGTTTCAAAAACTCATTCCGCGTTTCCATAGCTTCAAAAGCACCTAAAAATCCTGATGTAGTTGTCATGGAGTTTTGTTTTTGAACGCCTCGCATCATCAT
>ERZ1048068.2886-NODE-2886-length-11664-cov-8.144026_pt1 | contig 11664 bp, 10 predicted proteins | sample MGYA00383098_ERZ1048068 | MGnify/ENA primary metagenome ERZ1048068 (study PRJEB29581, sample SAMEA5548368) | metagenome | biome: marine; feature: coastal; material: water | depth 1 m | study: Short-term variability in the microbial, nano- and picoplankton... | reverse complement strand
TGGATTTATCCAGTAGTAGATGAAAATATTGAAATTGAAATAAATGAAAAAGATTTACGTATAGATACTTATAGATCAAGTGGAGCGGGTGGGCAGCATGTGAATACCACAGATAGTGCAGTCAGAATTACCCACTTACCATCTAAAATTGTAGTTCAATGTCAAAATGAAAGATCACAACATAAAAATAAAGATACCTGTATGAATATGCTTAAAGCAAGATTATATGATTTTGAATTAAAGAAAAAAGAAAAAGAAAGTCAAACTGTAGAGTCTTCGAAGTCAGAAATTGGGTGGGGACATCAGATTAGATCTTATGTACTTCATCCATACAGATTGGTAAAAGATAACAGAACTAACTATGAAAACTCAAATCCTGATAAAATTTTAGATGGTGAGATCGATGATTTTTTAGAAAGCTCATTATATAAAGTGAAATAATGAAAAGAATAATCAAAATTTTTACAATACTAACAATAGTTCTTGCTACTCTTGTCATTTACTTAAGCTTATATGGAATAAAAACTGAAAAGTTTAATAATGAAATTAAAAAGAATGTTTCAAAAATTAACAAAAAAATTAACCTTTCATTAAATGAGGTCAGTTATTTATTAAATCCAAGAAATTTTAGTATTAATATTTCAGCAAAAAACCCAACAATATTACTAGAAGACAAAAAATTAAATTTAAGTAATATTAAAACAAATATATTATTAAAATCTTTAATAAATGGTCAATTTTCTATTGATGATTTAAAGATTTCTACAAAAGAAATTCAGATCAAGGATCTAATCTCATTAATACGAACTGTTAAAAAATCACCACAACTTTTTGTTTTAGAAAACATTACCAAAGAAGGATTAATTTCTGCAAATATAGATCTTGTGTTCGATTTAAATGGGGAAATAAAAAATGATTATCAAATAAATGGAGCCTTAAAAAAAGCAAAATTTAATATTCTGAACAAGGTAGAAATTGAGAATTTAGACCTTTCATTTGATTTAAGTAAAAATCAATTAACATTAAGAAAAATAGAAACAGACCTTAACAGTGTAAGATTAAAATCACCTTTAATTAAAATTGAACAAAAAAAAAATATATTTTTCATTAACGGAAAGATAGTTAATGATCAGAAAGATTTTGATATTGATAAATTAAATCCTATGTTTGGTGATTTACTGAATACCACTGTTGCAGAAAAAATTGATTTTAACTCAATAAATAACTTTTCTTTCAATATGAATAAAAATTTAAAATTAAATAATTTAAAAGTTGAAACAGATTTAGATTTAAAAAATTTAAATATTATTAAAAATCCTGTTAATTTAAAAAACTTTTTACCCAATTATACTGAACAAGTTAAATTTGAAGATCATAAGATTAAAATTAAATACATAAAGGAGAAACTAGATATTAAAGGAGAGGGAGACGTTTACATTGGAGATAAGCTTGAACAATTATCTTATAATATCAACAGTGACGATGAAAGAATAAGCTTTGATACAAAACTTAATATTAGAAATAATCCATTAATAATAAATTTTCTAGATTACGTAAAGAAAGATAAAAATAGTTCTGATGTTTTAATAAAAGGTATTTATAAAAAAAATAAAGAATTAATATTAAATACTATTTCTATAATAGAAAAGAATAATCAAATTTTAATTAAAGATTTGATATTGAATAAAAATTTTAAAATTAAAAATTTTGATTATGTTAAACTTGATTATAGAAATAAAAATGATCTTCTCAATAAAATAGAATTAACAAAAAATAAATCTAATTTTTCTATAAAAGGCAAAAGTTTTGATGCAACAAAGTTAATTAATAATAGTATGAATGACGATGAAAATGCTACAATTTTTGAAAATTTTAATTCTAAATTTGATATTAAAATAGACACAACTTATATAAATAAAAATGATTATACAAAAGATTTAGCTGGAAACTTCACTTTTAAAGACAATAAATTAAATAGATTAAATCTAGCGTCTACTTTTTCTAACAACAAAAAAATGAATTTATCTATTGAAACTAATAAACAAAAAGAAACGATTACAAAATTCTCTTCTAACTACCCAAAACCTTTAATTAAAAGATATGATTTCATAAAAGGATTTGAAGAAGGTTACCTAAATTTTAATTCTATAAAAAAAAATGGTGTTTCTAATTCCATATTAATTATTAATAACTTTAAAGTTAAAGAAGTACCTGTTTTTGCTAAGCTTTTAAGCCTAGCATCCCTTCAAGGAATTGCAGATCTTTTAACAGGTGAGGGAATAAGGTTCACTGATTTAGAAATGCGTTATTCAAGTAAAAAAGGCTTAACTGAGATCGATGAAATGTATGCAATTGGACCAGCTATTTCTATATTAATGGATGGGTATATAGAGACTAAAAAATTGGTCAGTTTGAGAGGAACATTAGTGCCTGCAACAACTATAAATAGATCAATAGCTTCAATTCCGCTGCTTGGTAAAATATTAATTGGAGAAAAAACGGGTGAAGGTGTTTTTGGAGTAAGCTTTAAAATAAAAGGACCCCCAAAAAACTTATCTACAACTGTAAACCCAATTAAAACCTTAACACCAAGATTTATTACAAGAACATTAGAAAAAATAAAAAAGAACTAAGTTAACTCAACTTTAATATGTTTTTTTTTACCAAGAGAAAGTTTAATTAATTTGTCTTTAAATAAATTTTCAGTGATTAAAAACTTTTCATCAGAAACTGCCTGACTGTTTATCTTAATCCCATTACCTTTAATTAACCTTCGAATTTCACTCTTAGAATTTTCTAGTTTAGATAAAATTACTAAATCTAAAATATTTATATTACCATCTAACATTTGTTTATTAATTTTAATGGTCGGCAAGTTATCACCCAATGAATTTTCAGAAAATGTTTGTTTTGCTGTTTCTTGACTTTTTTTTGCATCTTCTTCACCATGAAGCATAGATGTAGCTTTATTAGCAAGTAAAATTTTTAGTTCATTAATGTTATTATTTTTAATATTTTCAATTTCATTAATATCAATATCTGTAAAAATTTTTAAAAATTTTAGTACATCACGATCATCAATATTTCTCCAAAATTGCCAGTAGTCATATGCAGAAAGGAATTTCTTATCTAGCCACACAGCGCCAGATTCTGTTTTACCCATTTTTGCACCCGATGCTAAAGTTATAAGGGGTGTTGTTAATCCATAAACATGATTATTTGAATATCTTTTTATAAGATCAACCCCGTTAACAATGTTACCCCATTGATCTGATCCACCTATTTGCAGCATACAGTTTTCTTTTTTATTTAATTCTAAAAAATCATAAGCTTGTAAAATCATATAGTTAAATTCCATATAGCTTAATGATTGTTCTCTTTCTAATCTAATTTTAACACTATCAAAACTTAACATTTTATTGATTGTAAAATGTTTTCCTACATCTCTTAAAAAAGAAATATAATTTAAATTTTTAAGCCAACTATAATTATTAACAAATATAGGTTTTGTTTTTGGGTCTTTATCATCTAAAAAATTTTTTAGAATTTTTTCAATATTATTGATATTTTTTTCAATTTCCTTTTCAGATAAAATTGTTCTAGTTTTATCTTTTCCAGATGGATCACCTATTCTAGTGGTGCCACCTCCCAACAAAACTATTGGTTGGTGACCATGTTTTTGCAGCAATCTAAGACACATAATTTGCAACAAACTACCAACATGAAGACTTTCAGCAGTACAATCAAAACCTATGTAGGCTCTAATTTTTTCTTTGTCTAGTAATTGAGATAGGTTTTCTTCTCCAGTACACTGGTAAAAGAAACCTCGATCTTTAAATTCTTTTAAAAATTTATTCATAAATATGCTATCAAGAATATACAATATTTACTTAAAAAATAAGAATGGAAAAATTTTACACTTCTTTAGGGTTAATGAGCGGTACATCTATGGATGGGGTGGATGCTTCAGTTATCAAATCAGATGGTGAAAATAACTATGAACCGGTATTTGACAAATATTTTGAGTATGATGATGTAATTTATTCAGACTTACTAAATTTAAGAGATAAAATTAATTCAAAAAAAGATCTAACAACTAATTCTAGTCAAATTAATGAATTAGAGCGAAAAATAACATTATTTCATGCAAAAATTAGTGAAGAAATCATCAGAAATGTAGGTATAGACGTTGATTTAATCGGTTTCCATGGTCAAACAATTTTTCATAACGCTCAGCAGAAAATATCAAAACAAATCGGTGATGGTAATTTATTATCAAGTCTTTTAAAAAAAGACGTAGTTTATAACTTTAGGGAAAATGACATCTTTAATGGAGGGCAAGGTGCTCCGCTAGCATCAATCTTTCACAACTTACTTATACAACAGTGTCAAATAGAAAAACCAGCCTGTATATTAAATATAGGAGGTATTGCAAATATTACTCTTGTTGTGTCTAAAAATAATGAAGAGTTAAAAAGTTTTGATGTAGGACCAGGCAATTGTCTCTTAGACGAATGGGTTAGAAAACACACAAAAATGAAATATGATAAAAATGGAGAAGCATCAAAGATTGGAAAAACAAGCGAGATTATTCTAAATCAAGCAATTGATAATTTTGACAATATTAATAATCAAAAAAAACTTTCATTCGATATAAAAGATTTTGATTTAAATTTTGTGAAGGGACTTTCATATGAAGATGGTTTATCAACATTAGTAGATTTTACTGCAATAATAATTTATCAATCAATTCTAGAATCAATTAAGGTTAAAGAAAATGAAAAGCTAATAATAATAGTTTGTGGAGGTGGAAGAAAAAACCTATCTTTAATTGAAAGTATAGAAAAAAGACTACAAAAAAATATTTCTTTAAAAATAATAGATGATTATAAAGTTGATGGAGATTTCATTGAGTCTCAAGCTTTTGCTTATCTTGCAATTAGATCTTTACTTAAAAAAGATATCTCATATCCAAACACTACTAACGTACAAAAACCTTCTACAGGTGGAGTTTTGGTTAAAAATTACTAAGGTTAAAATAAAGCAGATTCTTTTTTGATATATTTGTCTATGCTTTTTATTAACATATCTTCTGTCTTAGTAAAAAAATGATTAGCTTCATTTATAGCTTGAAAGTCAACTTTGATACCTTTTTGGGCACTTAGCCTTTTATCCAAATCTGTAATATGTTCCAATGGAACTAACTCATCTTTTTTTCCATAAATCATTAAACCCGAGGTAGGACACGGAGATAAAAATGAAAAATCATATACGTTTGGCTGTGGTGATATGGCGATGAATCTATTTATCTCTGGTCTTCTCATTAATAATTGCATAGCTATTAGTGATCCAAAAGAAAATCCTGAAACCCAACATTGTGAGTTGTCAAAATTTTCACGCTCTAACCAATCTAGGGCAGCAGCTGCATCAGCAAGTTCACCTTGGCCATTATCAAATTCACCATCACTTTTTCCAACACCTCTAAAATTTACTCTGCATACAGAAAAACCATTTTCCATAAAAGTATGAAAGGTATCAACTACAACTTTATTATTCATTGTTCCTCCATATTGAGGGTGAGGCTGTAATACCAATGCTATCGGTGATGTAATTTTTTCACTTTTGTAATACTTGGCCTCCATTCTTCCAGCAGGACCAGGTATAAAAACTTCTACTATTTTATTATCCATAAATGATATTGATTATTATTCTCAAAAAAAAATACACATATCACAACTAAGCGACAATATGTTATCTATTTTTATATATTGTATACTTGACTAATTTAGTCAGGTTTGTATAAAAAGCCCTATTAAATAAGGGTAATATGAAACTTACATCAAAAGGTAGATATGCAGTAATGGCTTTAGCTGATCTTGCTAAGTTTAATAGTATCAATCCAGTATCTTTAAGAGATATTTCGTTAAGACAAGGAATTTCTTTGGATTTTTTAGAGCAAATTTTTTCTAAGTTAAAAAAATATAACATCGTAAAAAGCATTAGAGGAACTAATGGAGGTTATATTTTAAACAAAGAACCGGAAGAAATTAAATTAGCAAACATACTTAGTGCCGTAGATGAAGAAGTTAAAACGGTTCAATGTAAGAAGGAGTCAAAAAAAGGATGCAATAGCAAGACTACAAAATGTATCACTCATAATTTATGGGACGAACTTGAAGTTCATATTAACCATTTCTTTGAACAAAAAAATTTAAAAGATCTAATAGGGAATTCTTCAGAAAGTAGAAATTAAAATGGATACAAGAGAAAAAGAAATAGAAAAATTAAAAGATTATAAATATGGTTTTTCAACCGATATAGAAAATACTAAAGCTCCTAAAGGTTTAAGTGAAGAGGTAGTAAGGTTTATTTCAAATATTAAAAAGGAACCACAATGGATGCTGGATTGGAGACTAAAAGCCTTTGAAAGACTAAAACAACTAAAAGAGCCTAGTTGGCAAAAACCAAAATATCCTAAAATTGATTACCAAGATCTTTATTATTATTCTGCACCAAAAAGTATGGATGATAAACCAAAAAGTTTAGATGAGTTAGATCCAAAATTATTAGAGACCTACAATAAACTTGGAATACCTCTTCAAGAGCAGGCAAGACTTAATGGGATAGCAGTTGATGCTGTATTTGATTCTGTTTCAGTTGCAACAACATTTAAGGGTGAGCTAAATAAAAAAGGTATTATTTTTTGCTCTATTTCAGAAGCGATACGAGAGCATCCAGAGTTAGTAAAAAAATACTTAGGTTCTGTAATTCCAATATCTGATCATTATTTTGCAACACTCAACTCAGCAGTGTTTACTGATGGATCGTTTGTTTATATTCCAGAAGGAGTAAGGTGTCCGATGGAACTTTCTACTTATTTTAGAATTAATGCTACAGAAACTGGTCAATTTGAAAGAACTTTGATTATTGCTGATAAGGGAAGTTATGTAAGTTATTTAGAAGGATGCACAGCACCAATGAGAGATGAAAATCAACTACACGCTGCAAACGTAGAGTTAGTTGCACTAGATGATGCTGAAATAAAATACTCAACTGTACAAAATTGGTATCCTGGAGATAAAGATGGCAAAGGTGGAATCTATAATTTTGTAACTAAAAGAGGCTTATGTAAGGGAAAAAATTCTAAAATATCTTGGACACAAGTAGAAACAGGGTCGGCAATTACATGGAAATACCCAAGCTGCATATTAATGGGTGACAATTCTGTTGGAGAATTTTACTCCATAGCAATTACAAACAATCATCAAAAAGCAGACACAGGCACTAAAATGATACATTTGGGAAAGAATACAAAAAGCAAAATAATATCAAAGGGTATTTCAGCTGGGTTTGCAGACAATACTTACAGAGGATTAGTTGATGTTGCAAAAAAGGCAGATAATGCAAGAAACTTTACTCAATGCGACTCTCTTTTGATGGGTAACAAATGTGGTGCACACACAGTGCCATATATAAAAAATAAAAATTCTAGTTCAAATATTGAGCATGAAGCAACCACATCTAAAATTAGTGATGAGCAGTTATTCTATTGCAATCAAAGAGGTTTAAATCAAGAAGAAGCTGTGAGTTTAATTGTTAATGGTTTTTGTAAAGAAGTTCTACAACAACTACCAATGGAATTTGCTGTTGAAGCTCAAAAATTAGTTGGAATTAGTTTAGAAGGGAGTGTTGGTTAATGCTAACAATTAAAGATCTTAAAGCGAATATTGATAATAAAGAAATTTTAAAAGGGTTAAATTTAAAAATTAACCCAGGTGAAGTCCATGCAATTATGGGTCCTAATGGATCTGGGAAAAGTACTCTGTCAAATGTTCTGTCAGGCAAAAAGGGATACACAGTTACCGGTGATGTAAAATATTTTAATGAAAATCTTTTAGATTTAGAAATTGAAGAAAGAGCTCATAAAGGAATATTTTTAGCATTCCAATATCCTTTAGAGATACCGGGAGTTAATACTAATATATTTTTAAAAACGTCTTTAAACGCAATTAAAAAAGCTAAAGGTGAAAAAGAATTAGATGCCATTGAATTCTTAAAATTAGTTAAACAAAAAGCAGGTGAATTAAAATTTGATGAAAAAATATTAAGTAGACAATTGAATGTAGGTTTTTCTGGAGGAGAAAAGAAAAAAAATGAAATACTTCAAATGTCTATATTAAATCCGAGATTGTCTATTTTAGACGAAACAGATTCTGGACTTGATATTGATGCTTTAAAAATAGTCTCGGAAGGTGTTAACGCTTTGAGAAGTAAGGATAGTTCATTTTTAATCATTACACACTACCAAAGATTACTTGATTATATTAAGCCAGACTTTGTTCACGTTCTAATTAATGGGCAAATTGTTAAATCAGGAGGATCTGAATTAGCAATTGAATTAGAAAGCAAAGGATACGAAACACTTAGTTAAATGATTGAACAATTAAAATCAGACTTCAATAAAATGACAGAAAATTTAAAATTTTCTGAAAGTAATATTCAACTTAGAAAGAAAAATTTAACAAATTTTATTGATAAAGGGTTTCCAAATAAAAGAATTGAAGATTGGAAATTTTCAGATTTAAATCAAATCATATCTTCAAATATTGAAAATTTAAGATTTTATAACGATGAGATAGATGTACTTAAAGATCAAACATCTTTAATTAATAAGTTTGAGCATAATAAGATTTTTTTCACCAATGGAGTTATCTCAAAAATAGATATTAAACATGAAGATGACGCTAAAGTTTTAATAACCAATGATTTAAATTTAAACAAAAATACCAACGAAACAAACCCATTAGTATCTTTGAATTATGCTCTAGCTAGTGCGCATACCAGTATCGTTGTGAAAGAAAATTATTCATTAAATAAGCCTCTAATTTTATACAATATTACTACCAAGGAGCTTAATTCAACTGCACTAAACCTTAGAATTAATATTAAATTAGAAAAAAATAGTACCCTCAAATTAGTAACTATTTTTGACGATCAGTCACAAAACAATTTCATCAATATAACTCAAAATTTTGATATTGCTCAAGATGCAATTCTTAAAAGCTACAAGATTGATCACAAACCTAATTCTAATATTAAATATTTTTATAATAATATAAATCTTGAAAAAAACAGCATTTCTGAAAATTTTATTTTTTCAACAGGATCCAAATTTATCAAAAACGAAGTAAATTGTAATTTAAATGATCAATACGGCTCAGCTTTTATTAATGGTGTAATAAATTTAAAAAATTCACAGCATCATGAAATTAAAACAAACATAAATCATTTAGCAGAAAATACAAAAAGTTATCAATTAATCAAAACAGTTTTAAACGATCAATCCAAAGGCATCTATCAAGGTAAAATTTATGTTGATCAAAAAGCACAAAAAACAAATGGTTATCAACTTAGTAAAGCTTTACTTTTAAATGAAAATACAGAATTTGATGGTAAACCTGAACTTGAAATCTATGCAGATGACGTAAAATGTTCACACGGATCAACTTCGGGAAACTTAGATGAAGATTCTATATTTTATTTAATGTCACGAGGACTAAGTCACCAACAATCAAAAGAATTATTGATCAATGGTTTTTTGATGGACGCAGTTGAAAAGATCACTGATTTAGAAATCAAAAATTTAATAAAAGATATGATGGGAGTTGTAGAGTGAGTATAGCAAATATAAAAAAAGATTTTCCAATATTTAATAACAAAGTTCATAATAATGACCTTGTTTATCTTGATAGTGCTAATTCGTCTCAAAAACCACAATCTGTAATTGACAGAGTAAATGATTTTTATACAAATGAATTTTCAAATGTAGGTAGAAGTGTTCATTATTTATCAGTTGCCGCAACCAATCTTTATGAAAACACAAGATCTTCTGTTCAAAAGTATATTAATGCTAAAGATAAAAACGAAATTGTTTTTACTAAAGGTGCTACTGAGGCAATTAACCTTGTAGCAAATACCTATGGTCAAAAATTTTTAGAAAAAGGAGATGAAATTATTATAACAGAACTCGAGCATCACTCTAATTATGTACCTTGGCATTTTTTAAGGCAATCCAAGGGTGTAAAGATAGAGTTCGCAGAGATTAACGATGATGGAGAGATTACTTTAGAAAGTATTGAAAAAAAAATAACATCAAAAACTAAATTAATTGCAATTACTCACCTGTCAAATGTAACTGGATCAGTCCTACCTGTTAAAGAAATAACAGAACTAGCACATTCAAAAGGAATTGCTGTTCTAGTCGATGGATGCCAAGGTGCTCCTCATTTAAAACTTGATATGCAGGATATTGACTGTGATTTTTATGCTATTTCTTGCCACAAAATGTACGGACCAACAGGTCTTGGTGTTTTATATGCAAAGAAAAAGTGGTTAGAAGAATTACCACCTTATCAAGGCGGCGGAGGAATGATCAATGATGTTAAAAAAGATAGTATTTCTTATGGCGATTTACCTAATAAATATGAGGCTGGAACCATGGCAACTGCACAAGTCATAGCATTTGATCAATCTATAAAATTTTTAGAAAAAATTGGAATTGAAAATATGATAAAGCATGAGCAAGATTTAATTCAATATGGTCAAGAAATTTTAAGAAAAAACAATTCTGTTAAATTAATTGGCAACCCTAAACATAGATCAGCAGTTTTATCTTTTACTATAGAAGGTGTGCATCCGCATGATATAGCTACAATATTAGATGAAGATGGTGTTGCAATTAGAGCTGGACATCATTGTTGTCAAATTTTACATGACAAACTAGGAATACCTGCAAGCGCACGTGCTTCATTAGGCGTTTACAATACAAAAGATGATTTGGATCAACTTAATAGCTCTATTAACAACTGTAAAAAAATTTTTAACCTTTAATGAATATAAAAGAACTTTATCAAGAAATAATTTTAGAGCATGGCAAAAATCCACGTAACCTAAGAAAAACTGAAAATTTTAATAAAGATGCGATGGGCAAGAATCCTTTATGTGGTGATAATGTGCATGTATTTTTAAAACTAGATGAAAAGAAAAAGGTAGAAGATATCTCATTTGAAGGTAGTGGATGTGCAATTTCAATGGCTTCAGCATCGATCATGACTGATTTGATTAAAGGAAAAGAAGAAGCTGAAGTTAAAGAAATAGTAACAGATTTTTTAGGCATGATTAAAGAAAATCCTGAACTAAAATCTAAAAATTTAGAAGAAGATGAAAAAACTAAATTAATGTGTTTGTCTGGGGTAAAGCAATACCCAATGAGAGTAAAATGTGCAACTTTATCATGGCATACTTTAATTTCTGCAATTGACAATACTCAAGAAGAAATTAATACTGAAAAATTAGATTAAATTATGGATTTAAGAGAACAAGTAATAGCCGAAATTAGAAAAATTTATGACCCTGAAATACCGGTTAATATTTATGAACTTGGTTTAATTTATGACGTTAAAGTAAACGAGACTAAAGCTAAAATTATAATGACCTTGACTACACCAAACTGTCCTGTTGCAGAAAGCTTACCACAAGAAGTTAAAGATAGTGCTATGCAAGTAGAGGGTATTGAAGAGGTTGATTTAGATTTAGTTTTTGAGCCACCGTGGGAAAAATCAATGATGTCAGATGCTGCTAAGTTGGAGTTAAATTTATAATGAA
>ERZ1048068.2884-NODE-2884-length-11665-cov-26.257795_pt1 | contig 11665 bp, 11 predicted proteins | sample MGYA00383098_ERZ1048068 | MGnify/ENA primary metagenome ERZ1048068 (study PRJEB29581, sample SAMEA5548368) | metagenome | biome: marine; feature: coastal; material: water | depth 1 m | study: Short-term variability in the microbial, nano- and picoplankton... | reverse complement strand
AGATTAGGTGGAACCGTAACAGGTTCCGTCTGACCAAAACAATCTACATGAAACTAAAGTGCTTCGCACTTATTAATTAAATATATATGTGTTGAGTGATAACGAAAACACAGATGAACGTTAGTTCATCTTATAATAACTAAATACATTATACACTTGGAACAACTCTAAATGAAATTATCTGATTTATTATTTGAAGCAAACATACTATTAGAAGAAGAAACTTTTGTTGTAAGGAAAACACCTGATGGAAGACGTTGGGCTGTATATAATACAACATCGGGTTCACCTGTGTTTATATCAGGTCATAAAGCAAAAAGCGGTGCTGAAAGAGCAGCAGAGAGATTGAGAAATCCAGTTCCTCCTACTCCAAGAAATGATGATACTCCGTCTGATAATAATAATAGAAGAAGAAGACGAAGTGGTAATAGAACTCCAACAGCTACTCCTGATCCAGAAGCACCTAGCGTTGGCAACGAAACTGGTCAAAAAAATATAAGACAAGGATTAGTTCAACGAGGTAATAAGTGGACACTAGTACTTCCAGATGGTAAAACTATTATAGAAAATATTACCAACGAAGCAGATGCTGAACGTTTGAATGCTCGCATGATAGAGATGCAAGGGCAAAATAAAACACCTGAACAGATTACCCGTGAATTTAGAAATCCTAGTAGACTTGCAGCACTGGGTATTACCGGTCAGCCAAGAGCAACAGAGTTTTCTTTAAAAAGAAACATTGCTAACTATAGTTTAAATGAAGCAATAGCCAAAGTTGGTGTTAGAAACGGTCGTGTTGCTCAATGGTTTACTACTGCAAGAGGACCTATGCGAGCCATTGGTACTATAGGCGGCAGTAGAGTTGCTGCTAGTATTGCTATTTTTTACGGAATGATGGTAGCAATAGACGAAATAGACGCCGAGATGGAAGAACTACCACCAGGTAGTGATGAACTAAATGAACTTCAAAGAGAAGCTGATATCATTGCAGGACAAGCATACCTTTCTCTTACAGCAATTATTTTAACTTTCTTTTTAAGTTTCAATAGACTTAGAAAACTAGTAAGAGTGTTAAAAAACACCGTACGAGGAGTAGCAGTAGCAGCAGGTGCAGCAGGTGGATCGTTTGTACCAGTTGCAGGTACCGTAGCAGGTGCAGTAGCAGGATTTGCACTTACAGAAATTGCCAGTGCTGGCCTATTAATTATTTTATCTCAACCTTCCACACATAGATGGTTTGCAAAATATATTACTGATACTATTTTTGGCGATGCATTTCAGTTTGTTGGTAGCAATGCTAACGCTGCATTGCAAAAGGTTGCTTCAATTGCCGGCAATGCATATGGCACAGGATTTTTATTAAGATCGTTTTCAACAGAAGCAATGCAGGCTGGAGGAGTAGAAGGCGAGTATTATTCAGATAGTGAATGGGCTAAACTAGTTTTTGGCACACTGATGTTTGGCGAAGGAGAAGATAGTAGACTAGTACCTTATATTACTCCTTCAAGAAGAGAACAATTGTTAAATGAAACATTGGGAATTTCAGAAACACCAGAAGTTAATTCTCCTCGAGCAGCACCAGGTGTTAATCCTGAAACTTCAAGCGAGCCGGGACTACCTGTAAATCCTGATGCTCAAGCAGGACCACAATAATTACAACAACGGCATTTTAGATGCTTTTGTATTTTCGATGTTTTCTTTTATAATATGAGACATGATTTCTTGATCTTCTAAATCAATATCGTACATAAGCTGATCAAATGTGACGCCGCCTCTCATGTACCATGCCATTCTATAACAACCTTCTTTAATTTGTTTTATGTCACCTTCTAAATCCTTGGCTAACGAAAGTACTTGGTTGTCTTCTAGTTTCGTTAGCCTTTTGCGAAAAAATCCGAACTGTCCAGAGATACTCTAAGTTTTTCTTCGTTGCCACATGCTTCGCACTTTATATCTTCTAATGGCAATTGCCACTCAGTGATATTAATTTCAATTTGTTTTTTAACTGAATGAAATAATGCTGCATCTTGGTTGTTTAAAAAGTTAGCAATTTCTTCAGGATTGGTTTCAATTTCGCCATCTACTTCAACTGACTTTACCTGATTGATTATACTTGCTAGAGTAAGATCGTTTATTTGATCTACAATACTTTGTATTATCTTTTCTTTTTCATTATCGTCTTCGATTTTTAGAACTTGAAAATTTAATGCACGACTAAATCCTGTTTGTCTTTTTTGAATGTCTGTCCATTGTCTATATGTTAATGGATGTAATTTTATAATAAAATTTTCATACTGCAATGTATCGTTGTACGATTTGCTAGAGTACATATCTAAATATTTTTGTAAATCAATCTCGTATGCATTTTCTTCACTGCATTTACTGCATGTACTTGCTACTGTCATATGTTGTCCATAGGTTGCCATACGAATTGCTATAAGAATACTATCTGTATCAATGGTTCTTATATTCCACGGATCTAATATTGCTGGAATACAACTTTTTACATTACGTACTGTTGATTCACCTGTCACTAATGCATCCGGCGTTTTAAATCCAATTTCGTCATTGGCTGTCATGCTAAAAACTGCAAGATTAGATGAAGTTCCTTCAGACACTATATTTTCATCATACCATTTTCCGTTGCTGGGCAAATCGATGTATAATTTAGGCTGTCTTTGAAATTGTCGCAAAGGACTATTTGAATTTTCCATGTGTTTTCCTATTAGGTAAATACTATAGTATATTTATTCGAGGATAATATAGGAGTATATCGATTTGGCAGAAGAAACATCAGCAGGTCTGTTTGGGGGCGATTTATCAAACCTACGCAAACAATTAGGTGGCACAGCTAATACTGCTATTGGTCTGGGCGGAGCATTACTCACCGGTCAACAAAACCTTACTGCATACAGTGGAGCACTAAAAGACAATACTAAAGCGTTTGGTGTACTTGGCGGCGCAGTTGGTAAAGTTGTTGACGGACTTGCTAATTTTGCAGAATCGAGTTTAGCAGAATACCAAGCACTTACCGGACTTGGTGCAACATTTAACAAAGAAGTTAAAGATATCAAAGTTGCTGCTGCTGAATTAGGTATGACAGTTGAAGATATGACGGGGTTCTTGAGAAAGAACGGCGAAGCTTTAAGAGCGTTTGGCGGTACAACTGATACAGCTATTGCTAATTTTAAAGCATTGTCTAATACCGTTCTTGACAGTAGAGAATTAGGCACTGAGCTGCGTAGATTAGGGTTTACTACCAAAGATATTAATGAAAATCTAGCATTGTATGGCGAAATTACAGATGCTAACAGTAGAACTGATAAACTAAGTGTACAAGAACAGGCTGCAAGTGCCAAAGAATTAATGGTACAACTTGACGGACTTGCAAAACTTACAGGTAAAAACAGACAAGAGCTTGCAGATGAAATGCGAGCACGTAGACGCCAAGGTGATGTAAATGCATTTTTAAGTGGCAAGAGTGCTGAAGAACAACAGGCATTTATGGAGCAATTAAACGATATGCAAGCAACAATGGGCAAAGACGCTGCTGATGCATTTGTTGATATTGCATTGCGCGGCGCTCCGACCACAGAAGCAACACGAGGTGCTATGCTTGCAATGGGCAGCGGCGCTGATCAGTTGTACGAAGCTGCTGATCAATTTAACAGTGGCCAGATTAAAGCATTTACTAAATCAATGGTAGATGCACGTGGTGCTGCTCTTGACTATCAAGACACAGAAGAATTTAGAAACACTGCTATATTAGGCGGTGTCACAGGCGTTTCCAATGCATTTGCTGAAGCAAGTGGAGCAGCTTTTGATTTTAAAAATGCAGTTGATGCAACTACAGGCGCAGGCGAAAGTTCTGCCCAAGGCGAAGCAGAAATGCGTCGACAAGTTCAAGAACAACAAGTGCATCAAATGGAGCAAGTCACTGGTATATTTGATAGAACTATTGATATACAAGAAAATTTACGTAAAGTTTCTACTACTGTTATGGAAAAAACAATCGGCAAACTTGAAGATGTAGCAATTGGTGCATTAGACAGAATGTCAGCAGCAATGCCTACGGCAGAAGATATTGCAGCAGGAATTAATAAAGGTGTTGATGCATTATTTGATGTAGCCGGAATTGAAGATGCAAAAACTGCTAACTCAAACCAAATGGCAACAAACAATAGTTTGTTAGAAGGATTGCCTTCAAGCCTTGGACAGTTAGGCGAAGACATTATTGTATCAGATACAAACAGAGCAGCTGAAACAGACGCTACTATAAATGATACAGCTGAACAAATAAGAACACGTATACAAGAATCACAAGATGAAATTGCATCTACACAAGCAAGACTAGAAGAAGCACAAGCAAGAGTAGCCGAGTTAACTGAGCAAGGATTTACAGCATTAGATCCTCCGGTACAACAAGCAGCCGAAGAAGCACGAGCAGCAAGGATAGCAGCAGAAGCTGCCGCTAATGCACGTATGCCCCCTATCGCTCCATCAAATAATGCTGGCCCATTTGCCAAAGGCGGCAATATCGGCGCAAACGAATATGGATTGGTTGGAGAAGCTGGACCTGAGTTTATTAGTGGACCAGCAAATGTTATGAGTGCTAACACCAGTATGGGTGTTATGCAAACACTTATGAAAAGTATTAAATCTTTGGATAGCAATGTTCAAGAAGTGCAATCAAACGTGGCAAATGAGATAAGTACTAGTAGTGCAGCACAAAGCCAGTCTGTGAACGGTGAAAAATTGGATACTATGATAAATTTGCTTGGACAATTAATTACAGTAGAAAATATGGCCGTTGGCACACAAAGAAAAACAATGAAAGCAACAAAAGGTCTATCAGGCAACATGTTGAGAGGTGTATAAATGAGTTGGAAAAAATATTTTACCCCAGTTCCAACTGCGGATAATAAAAGTGGTAGTTATTCACCATTTAGTTTAAAAGGCAACAACGGTGTAGGACCTGCGGCTGCAAACTATTCATCTCATTTGCCTGATGTATATGTTGGTTCTCCTAATCGCATCGAACGTTATAATCAATATAATACTATGGATAGCGATAGCGAAGTTAATGCTGCACTGGATATCCTTGCAGAATTTTGCAGTCAAAAGAACAAACAAAACGATACACATTTTAATATTGACTTTAAAGGGTCAGCTACCAACAGTGAAATACAAGTTATCGGACAATACCTACAACAGTGGTGCAAATTAAATCAATTTGAAACCCGTATGTTTAGAACAGTACGTAATGCATTTAAATATGGCGATCAGTTTTTTATTAGAGATCCAGAAACACAGAAATTGTTTCATGTTGATCCTAGTCAAGTCACAAAAATTATTGTAAACGAAAGTGAAGGTAAAAAGCCTGAGCAGTATGTTGTAAAGAATATAAACTTTTCTTTTGAATCATTGCAAGCAACACCTCTTAATACTACAAATAGTTATGGACCTGGTGGCACTAATGGTTATCAACAAGTTCAAAGAGGAACCGGTGTAGGAAATAATCATACACCTAGTGGAAATGGAAATAGATTTTCACAAGAACATGACGAAACTTATGTAGATGCAAATCATATGTTGCATTTAAGTATGAGTGAAGGACTAGATCAAAACTATCCTTTTGGTAATAGTTTGTTAGAAAGTATTTTTAAAGTATATAAACAAAAAGAATTGCTTGAAGATGCAATTATCATCTATCGAGTACAACGTGCGCCAGAGCGCAGAGTATTCTACGTTGATGTGGGCAACATGCCTTCACACCTTGCTATGCAATTTGTGGAGCGTGTAAAAACGGAAATACATCAAAGACGGATCCCATCCAAGACAGGAGGAGGAACAAATGTTATAGACAGCAGCTACAATCCTCTGTCAATCAATGAAGATTACTTTTTCCCTCAAACTGCTGAAGGACGTGGATCTAAAGTTGAAACACTACCAGGCGGTACAAACCTTGGAGAGATTGATGACCTTAGATATTTTACTAATAAGCTCGTACGTGGCTTACGAATTCCTAGCAGCTACTTACCTACAGGAGCCGATGACGGTGCAAGTCAATACAATGACGGACGAGTGGGTACCGCATATATACAAGAATTAAGATTTAACAAGTATTGCGAACGTTTGCAAAACATGATTGAAGAAAATTTTAATAAAGAATTTAAACTTTTCTTAAGTTCAAAAGGTGCAAACATTGACTATAGTATGTTTGACTTAAAGTTAACACCACCACAAAACTTTGCAGCATACAGACAAGCAGAACTTGATAATAATAGAATTAGCACATTTACAGGAATGGCAGCAATACCTTATATTTCAAATAGATTTGCACTTAAACGTTTCTTAGGATTAAGCGACGAAGAGGTTGCCGAGAACGAACGTCTATGGCAAGAAGAAAATGATGAAAATCTAACAGACTTAGTCACAGACGATATGGCAGGCGAGATGCGCGGTGCTGGATTAAGTGGAGCAGATCTTGCAGGTGACTTAGGTGGATTGGAAGATGATCTCGGAGGTGACTTAGGCGGTATCGATGGCGGTGAAGGCGAAGGTGTAGATACAAATACCGAACAAGATTTAGGCGCTGATTTAGCCGGCGGTGATGAAACAGCACAAACGATATAAATACATTATGATACTTAGAGAACTATATTATTTTAACAAAGAAACAATGGAACCTGAAGAAGACGAAACATTTGATTCTTCTGAAGATAAAAGTGTGATCAAAGTTGATGACGAACGTAAGAGTCGGTTAACTCTAAAAGATATCAATCGTGCTCGTCGAGCAAGTGATAGCCACCGAGATCAAAAAGCAAAAGATTTAAACTACATTAGACAAATGTATGGATTAGCAGCACAGGCAACAGCTGGTGGAATTTAATGACCAAAAAAACAGCGTTTGTACTAGGCAATGGTACTAGCCGCAAAGAAGTAAATCATCACAATTTAAAAAAATACGGTACAGTTTATGGGTGCAATGCACTATTTAGAGAGTATGCTCCTGATCATTTAGTATGTGTTGATACTAAAATGGTGACAGAGATAAGCACAGCACAGTATCAAACCAAGAATAATGTTTGGAGCAACAGAAATAAACTAACCGAACGTACACCTGGAATTAATATTATAGATCCAAACAAAGGATGGAGCAGTGGACCTACTGCATTATTACTAGCTAGTCAACATGGTCACAGAGCAATATACATATTAGGATTTGATTATGTAGGCTTAGGAAAACAAAACGAAATAGTAAACAACATATATGCAGGTACTACCAACTACAAAGGTGTAAACGATAGAGCAACGTATTACGGTAATTGGCAAAGACAAACTATGATGTGTGTAAATCAATTTCCAAAGACTAAATACTACCGAATAACAAAATCCGCAAGTGATTACATTCCTGATCATCTTAAAGATTTAACTAATTTATCGCATATCACAGTGGATGATTTTGCGAAAAACTTCCAATAATCATAAAATGGGTCGTTTTGACCCCGTTTTACACGCATATTTGCAAAAGAGTGTAAATATAATAGACAGCCTTGACAATAAAGGAGAATGACATGACTGATCGCAACAAGTTTGAAGAAATGCTTGAGCGTCTTGTAAATGAAGACAAAGAAGGTGCAGAAGCATTATTCCACGAAATCGTAGTGGAAAAATCAAGAGATATTTATGAAGGTCTACTTGAAGACGAAGAAGTAGAAGAAACAACTGATGAAGAAGTTGATGAAGCTACTGACGAAGAAGTAGATGAATCAGATGAAGACCTAGACGAGTCAGATGACGAAGATCTAGATGAGTCAGACGAAGAGTTAGACGAAGCAGACGAAGAAGTTGACGAAAACTTTTTTGACGTAGCAGAAGCTGACCCAGTAGATGACATGATGGGTGACATCGAAGAGCCAGAAATGGGCGGTGACATGGACATGGAACCAGAAATGGGTGACGATGACATGGGCATGGGCGACGAAGACGGAGACGTTGAAGATCGTGTAGCAGACCTAGAAGACGAACTAGAATCACTAAAAGCAGAATTCGAAGCAATGATGGGCGACGAAGAAGGCGCAGGTGAGGAAGACGGCGAAGATGCAGGCGACATGGACATGGAAATGCCAATGGACATGGATGCAGAAGCTGGCGACGACGAAGATGAAATGGAAGCGTTTGAAGCTACTGACGAAGAAGTAGATGAATCAGAAGCAGAAGAAGTTGAAGAATCAGCTAAATCAGCAACAGAAATCATGCGTGAATACACTGACAAAGTGTCAGCAACAATGGGCGACAACGGCGCAAACGCCAAGTCAACTGTAGCTGGTAAAAACGACATGGGCGGAACAACTGCTAACATCGCAAAAGGCGGTTCAGAAGCAGGCGTAGAAGCTAACAAAGGCAACCTTAAAGGTTCTGCACTAAGTGATCAGAATGCTAAGGACATGAATACCAAGAACGTAAATGTTCCTGGTGCTAAAGGGGCGACAAAAATGTCAAACCAACCTGGACACGGCGCTGAAAAGAAGTCGAAGCCAGAGACTGCTGACAAAGGTGCAGGAAGCCCATTAAACGGCGCACCTAAGAGAGCAAAGTAAGGACTGAAGAATGAAACTACTAGCTGAACATCTAAGCTTCGATGCTGCTAAAATGGTTGTTGAGTCTGCCAACGATGGTAAAGACCTTTATATGAAGGGAATTATGATCCAAGGCGGAGTACGCAACGCTAATCAGCGTGTATATCCCGTTAATGAAATTGGCAGGGCTGTCACCACACTCAGCGAACAGATTAGTGGCGGCTACTCAGTGCTAGGCGAAGTAGATCATCCAGATGGACTTAATATTAACCTAGACCGTGTATCTCACATGATAAGTGAATGTTGGATGGACGGAGCAAATGGTTATGGTAAACTAAAAATACTACCAACTCCGATGGGGCAACTAGTTAAAACAATGCTTGAAAGCGGCGTTAAATTAGGAGTTTCATCGAGAGGTAGTGGTAATGTAAGCGAAAGCGGTAATGGTGAAGTTTCAGATTTTGAAATTATTACTGTAGACGTTGTGGCGCAACCAAGTGCGCCAGGCGCATACCCAACACCGATATACGAACATCTTATGAATAGCAGAGGCGGTTATAGGGCGTTCCAAACATCAAGGGAAGTTCAAGGCGATAAACAGGCACAAAAATACTTAAAAGAGAGCTTATTAGATGTAATAAGCAAACTCCGCTAACTAGGAGAGGATATAAAATGTTAGATGCACTAAAATCACTCTTCGAAAATTCAGCACTATCAGAAGAAGTGCGCTCAGAATTAGAAGAAGCATGGAACGCAAAAATTAAAGAAAATCGTTTGCAAGCGACTGCGGAACTACGTGAAGAATTTGCTAAAAAGTATGAACATGATAAGTCAACAATGGTAGAAGCCATTGATGCTATGATGACAGAAAAACTTAGCGAAGAAATTGCAGAATTCCAAGACGATCGTAAACAATTATCTGAAGCAAAAGCAAAATTTGCTATTGCACAGCGTAAAAATGCCAATCTAATGAAATCATTTGTTAGTGAACAACTAGCAGTTGAAATCAAAGAATTACATTCCGATCAAAAAGCAATGGCTGACAAGTTCGTTGCTCTAGAAGAGTTTGTAGTAGAGTCACTTGCAAAAGAACTTGCAGAATTTTACGAAGATAAAAAAGATCTTGCCGAAACAAAAGTACGTTTAGTACGTGAAGGCAAAGCTCATGTTAACAAAGTCAAAAGAGACTTTGTACAAAAGAGTGCAAAATTGGTATCGGAATCAGTTGCTAAAGGTCTCAAAAAAGAGATTGCAGCACTTAAAGAAGATATTGATCAAGCACGAGAAAATGATTTTGGTCGTAAGTTATTCGAGGCATTTGCAAACGAATACAGTCACTCGTATCTAAATGAGAAGAGTGAAACTTCTAAGTTAATGAAAGTTGTTGGTGCTAAAGACAAACAACTAGCAGAAGCTAAAGAAGCAGCGGCTAAAGCAATTAAACTTGCAGAAGCACAATCGCATCAGAATAAATTGATGAACGAAAGTGTAAAACGCAAAGACACAATTAACGGAATGATTGCGCCACTAAGCAAAGATCACCGTGAAATTATGATAGACTTACTGGAATCAGTTCAAACTGCAAAACTACGTTCTGCGTTTGATAAGTACCTACCGGCAGTTATTGACGGCAATACTCCAGCAAAGAAGAAGGCAGTACTAGCAGAGGCAAAAGAAGTAACAGGCAACAGAACACAAAACAATGACATCAAAGCAAGCGTTGACCACAATGTGGTTGATATAAAACGTCTTGCAGGATTATAATAAGGAGAAACCAATGTCAGAACTATTAGAAAGTCGCTGGCACGATACAAAAAGCGCACTTCTTGAAGGCCTTCAAGGCAATAAGAAAGCAGTAATGGCTTCAACGCTAGAAAATACCCGTAGGTATTTGGCTGAAACTGCAACTGCTGGTGCTACATCTGCCGGTAACATCGCAACCTTAAACCGCGTCATCCTTCCAGTGATCAGACGTGTTATGCCAACCGTTATTGCTAACGAGTTAGTTGGTGTACAACCAATGACTGGACCAGTTGGTCAAATTCACACGCTACGTGTACGCTACAGCGACACAGCAGGCACAGGCGCAGCCGGTGCAACAGCTGGTGAAGAAGCACTATCACCATTTAAAATTGCCGAAGCATATTCAGGTAATGCAACTACTAATAAAGCTGATAACACAGCAGCATTAGAAGGTGAAGCTGGAAACAGACTAAGCATTCAGATCTTGAAACAGACTGTTGAAGCGAAAACTCGTAAGTTGAGTGCTCGTTGGACATTTGAATCTGCTCAAGATGCTCAGTCACAACACGGTATTGACGTAGAAGCAGAAATTATGGCTGCTCTTGCTCAAGAAATTACTGCTGAAATTGACCAAGAAGTATTAGCAAGTCTGAACGGCCTAGCCGGCGCAGCAGCAGATACATATGACCAATCAGCAGTATCAGGTACAGCAACATTTGTTGGTGACGAACATGCAGCACTTGCAGTTCTAATCAACCGTGCTGCAAACCGCATTGCACAACGTACACGCAGAGGCGCAGGAAACTGGGCTGTTGTATCACCAGCTGTATTAACAATTTTACAGTCTGCTACAACTTCAGCATTTGCACGTACTACAGAAGGCACATTCGAAGCACCAACTAACACTAAAATGGTTGGTACATTGAACAATGCAATGAAAATGTATGTAAACACATATCAAGCAGGCGACGATGTGTTAATCGGATACAAAGGTACTAGTGAATCAGACGCAGCAGCGTTCTATTGCCCATATATCCCACTTATGTCTTCAGGCGTTGTACTTGATCCAGGTACATTCGAACCAACAGTATCATTCATGACACGTTATGGATATGTTGAGTTGAATAACACTGCATCATCGCTAGGTAATGCAGCTGACTATCTACAGAAGGTAGCAGTTACATCTAACAACTTAGTCTTCTCATAAGTTAATTTAACAGTTAACAAAATAGGCCCTACGGGGCCTATTTTTATGATAACTAATTGTATGGACATTAGTGTAGAGAAAACCCCTAAACAAAAACTAAGTCAATATGCAATTGATACTGCTTCAAGTGTAA
>ERZ1048068.2882-NODE-2882-length-11672-cov-4.522080_pt1 | contig 11672 bp, 9 predicted proteins | sample MGYA00383098_ERZ1048068 | MGnify/ENA primary metagenome ERZ1048068 (study PRJEB29581, sample SAMEA5548368) | metagenome | biome: marine; feature: coastal; material: water | depth 1 m | study: Short-term variability in the microbial, nano- and picoplankton... | reverse complement strand
GGATTATCCTGATTTCGTGCCAGCGCAACAGTAAAGGCATCAGCGGCAACCGCCAGATCACCGTTTTTCAGCGCAAATTGCCCGACCATAAATGCCGCTAATCCCGAACCCTGATATGAGCTATCCCGCGGTTGTTTTTCTGTTATATTGCCAGCAATTGAAAGCGATGTTGACGGGGCAGTACAGCCAGCCATGAAAAGCATGACTGTACCAGCCGTGATCATTTTACCCAGCTTTGCCGCTATCATGCCTATCCGCCTATATTAATGATGACCCTGTCCATCATGTTATTATGGATGGGTTTACGGATTATGCCAAACTATAACCGTGTGACCATTACATATTAGGATAGGCCGGCCCGCCGCCACCTTCGGGGGTTACCCATGTGATATTCTGGGTGGGGTCTTTGATATCGCAAGTTTTGCAATGCACACAGTTTTGTGAATTGATCTGCAAGCGGGGATTATTGCCATCATCATCACGGACAATTTCATAAACACCGGCCGGACAATATCGTTGTTCCGGTGCATCATAAAGCGCCAGATTATGATCAATGGGAATGGACGCATCCTTAAGCTGCAAATGAACAGGCTGCCCATCTGTATGATTGGTGCCAGACAAATAAACAGATGAATTGCGATCAAAACTAACCACGCCATCCGGTTTCGGATATTCGATTTTTGGCATTTCAGCGGCTGGTTTCAGCTGATCATGATCGCTGTGATGTTTGAATGTCCATGGCGCCCGTCCACGCAGGATATAGGTATCAAGGCCAGCATATGCCATGCCTAACCATAATCCACGACTGAAACCGGGGCGAATATTCCGCACCCGATGCAATTCTGTCCAGAGCCATGATGCTTCGATTTTTTCGCCATAGCTTACCGGTTCAACCCCTGCCGCATCATCGGCGATAGCATCAAACACCGCATCAGCGGCCAGCATGCCTGATTTCATTGAGGTATGGGTGCCCTTGATTTTTGGCACATTAAGAAAACCAGCAGTGCACCCGACCAGACAACCACCGGGGAAAGTCAGTTTCGGGATAGACTGGAAACCGCCTTCGTTAAGCGCGCGCGCACCATAGGATACGCGTCTGCCGCCTTCGAATACATCTTTGACTTTGGGGTGCATTTTAAACCGCTGGAATTCATCAAACGGGGATAGATGCGGGTTTTTATAATCAAGGCCGATAACATAACCCACAGCAACCTGATTACCGTTGAGATGATAGAGGAATGATCCGCCATAAACATCACTTGATACAGGCCAGCCAACCGAATGCCAGACTTTACCCGGCTCGGATTTAGCAGGGTCGATATCCCATAATTCTTTGATACCGATAGCATAGGTTTGCGGGTCCTTGCCTTCACGCAGATCATATTTGTCAAATAGGGTTTTGGTCAGATGCCCACGACAGCCTTCGGCGAAAATGGTCTGTTTGCCCAGTAATTCCATGCCCGGCTCAAACGCATCGGTGGGCTCACCGTTTTTATCACGTCCCATATCGCCGGTGGCAATCCCGCGAACATGGCCGTTATCATCATAAAGAACTTCTGCTGCTGGAAACCCGGGATAAATCTCAACGCCCATGGCTTCGGCTTGTTCACCAAGCCAGCGGCAAAAATTACCAAGGCTGATAATATAATTGCCATGATTATTCATTTGCGGCGGTGTTGGCAGACGGAATGCGCCTGTTTTGGTCAGATACATGAATTTGTCATTTTTGACAGGCGTATCAAGTGGCGCGCCTTTTTCTGCCCAGTCAGGGATCAGCTCATTAAGTGCGCGTGGTTCCAGTACAGCACCTGATAGAATATGGGCGCCTATTTCTGCGCCTTTTTCAATCAGACATACATTGATCTCGCGACCTTCTTCTTCGGCGCGTTGTTTTAGCCGAATAGCGGCAGACAGACCGGAAGGCCCTCCACCAACAATCACTACATCAAATTCCATCGATTCGCGTTCCATCAGACCCTCATCCCTTAGTATATCTGTTTTGCATATCCGGTTTTAACCTTTTGGCCATGTTTATTTCAAACTGGATATTGTTTTTCCTGAATAACTCCATACTATTTATAATGGATATAAAAGGAAAATAAATAATATGGTGTCGTCAGAAAATAATACATTTTCGCCATCTCAGCCGAACTTGTCGCCAGAAACGGATCAGAACATGCGTATTCATGATCAAACGGATGATCCCAGATATTTGCTAGAAGCCTTACGCTGGCAGGTTGATATGGGCGTAGACGAAGCCATTATGGATACGACAGATCATCTGAGCCCTTCATCACCTGATACACCCGCCGATACATCGACGGTTAAACCGTCTGATAAAACGCCAGCCAGCCAGCCAGCCAATCAATCCCCCAATACATCAGAAGCCCAATCGGCCAGCCATTCCGCATTGCCGGATGTATCAGCATGTCAGACATTAGAAGAATTGCGCCATGCGGCAGAAAAATATGACGGTTCTGATTTGAAACGTACAGCAACACAAATTGTTTTTGCAGACGGTAATCCGGCATCGGATATCATGTTTATTGGCGAAGCACCGGGGGCTGACGAAGACCGGCAGGGAAAACCGTTTGTCGGGGTCAGCGGCCAATTGTTAAACCGGATGCTGAGTTCCATTCATATGCCGCGTGAAGATATTTACATTACTAATACCATATTATGGCGGCCACCGGGTAATCGCACGCCCACCGCGCAAGAAACGGCGCAATTCATGCCTATTCTGCGGCGGCATATTCAACTTATCGCGCCTAAAATGCTGGTATGTCTGGGCGGGGCGGCGGCCAAAGCATTGCTGGCAACAGATCAGGGTATTCTCAAATTGCGGGGGCAGTGGCATGAATATGATGCTGGTGATGGTCATATTCTGCCTGTTATGCCGACCCTGCATCCGGCCTATTTGCTCAGATCGCCACAACAAAAAGCACTAGCATGGAAAGATTTTCAGTATATTGCCAAAAAGATGCAAGAATTCCGCCCGTGATTTGTGGTAAGGTTTGATTATGGATATTTACACCCCCTTGATTAAGATGCAGACGCGTCTGTTGCGGATAATTTTACCGATTGTTGTCTTATTGATCTTACCGGTCATGGCAACAGCAGATGTTATTCTGCCACAACCATTATCTGCCGCTGATATTGATCGCTACCAACAGATTTTTGCGCTTCAGCAAGATAAAAAATGGAAACAGGCAGATAAAATTATCAAGACACTTGATAATGATCTGCTGATGGGGCGCGTGTTATCGCAACGTTATCTGCACCCGACAGGCTGGCGGTCAACATATACCGAATTGCGGGACTGGATGGCCAAATATAATGATCATCCCTCAGCAACACGCATACACCGTCTGGCTAAAAAACGCCGTCCGGCAAATTACAAACATCCGCAAGCCCCGAAAAAAGGATATCTCAACGGATATGGACGCACCCAATCTGATGGCGGCTATGTTTCTATTCCCATGAGCCTTGAGAACCGGTCATCCGTATCAAAAACACGCGCCATTGCCCGTGACGTTCGCCGCAAGATACGGTCAGGTTTTCCGACCGGCGGCGTTAAAATTCTGGCTGATAAAAATAATCGCCGCTATCTGACAAAACAGGAAGAAGCCGTGCTTCGGGTTGATATAGCTCATGGCTATTTTATTTACGGCAAAGATAAAGATGCCATAAAACAGGCTGAAAAAGCATTACAGCTAGCAGGCGCGGATATTGTTCCGCGCGCCTATTGGATTGCTGGCATTGCATCCTGGCGTTCAGGACATATGGAACAGGCATCTGTCTATATGCATATGCTGGCTGATCTGGATAATGTCAAAAGCCATTCTTTAGCCAGTGCCGGTGCATATTGGGCCAGTCGTGCCGATTTGCGCGCTGGTAATGCCAATCAATCTATCACTTATCTGACCAAGGCGGCACGATATCAGGATACATTTTACGGCATGCTGGCGGCCGAAGCGCTGGGGCAGGATATCACCCTTGATTTTTCTTTGCCGCAAATTGATCAGGACTATATCAACTGGCTAAACCGTATTCCGGGTGGCCAGCGGGCTTTCGCTCTGTTGCAAGTTGGTGAGACACATCATGCCAGCCGTGAGCTCCGTTATTTATGGAATGAACATAGTGAGCAGGACAGAAACAAGCTCATGGCATTAGCGGCAGAAACCCATATGGCAGGTCTGGCTTTCCGGACAGCGGGTATTTTGCGTGATGATACAGGCAAGCATTGGTATGGTGGGCTGTATCCGGTTCCCGATTTTGATACCAAATCCCCGATCAGAGTGACCCAGCCATTATTGCTGGCCATTATGCGACAGGAATCCGGTTTCAATCCACGGGCAAAATCATGGGCTAAGGCCAGTGGGCTGATGCAATTAATGCCCGCCACCGCCGCATATATTGCCCGTGATGGGGGATATCGTAACGCGAAACGGCATGATTTGCTGATCCCTGACATCAATATCCGGCTAGGCGAAGATTACATTCTCTATCTGCTTGAATCGCCGATTGTTGATGGTGATCTGATCAGATTGCTGGCGGCTTATAATGCTGGCCCTGGCAATTTGAAGAAATGGTCAGCCAAGGTTAATCATGGCGGCGATGAGCTGATGCTTCTGGAATCGCTGCCGGCGCGTGAAACCCGTTTCTATGTTAAAAATGTGATGACCAATTTGTGGATTTACAGCAAATTGACTGGTAAGGATTCCAGTATGGTTGCCGCATTGGCGGCTGGTAATGGGGCATTGATTCAAAGTCTGGATCAAAGCGATTGCCAGATTACCAAATTATCTGACATCTGCCCGTAAGAGATATAACAATGGGAATTGATACGGCAACACCATTTCAGCCAGTATCCATAGCGGTTTTAACAGTATCGGATACCCGAACCGCTGATACTGATAAATCCGGTGATATTCTGGTCAATCGCATCACCGATGCCGGACATGTGCTGGCAACTCGCGGTATAGTGACAGATGATATTGCGGTGATAGCAAAACAGATAACAGACTGGTCACGTTCAGATCATATTGATGTTATTATTACCACCGGCGGCACGGGGCTTACCGGACGTGACGTTACCCCCGAAGCGTTACAACAGATCATGGATAAACCGATAGAAGGCTTTGGTGAGGCGTTTCGCGCAATGAGTTATCTGAAAATCGGAACATCAGCGATGCAAAGTCGGGCGATGGCATGTGTGGTTAATGGCGTATATGTCTTTGCGCTACCCGGATCGCCATCGGCGTGTCGGGATGGCTGGGATGAATTGCTGTCACTTCAGCTGGATATCCGGCATAAGCCATGCAATTTTGTGGAAATCATGCCACGGCTAATGGAACAGGGTATTGGTGGCCGCAGCGGATGAGCCGCTATCCTGATTTTAGCTTTGAGCGTGAGAGATTAGCAAAATATCCCGATGCAATGATTATCGGTATAGATGAAGCTGGCCGTGGCCCATGGGCGGGGCCGGTTGTTGCCGGTGCCGCGTGGATATCCCCTGATGTGGTGGCGGATTTACCAAAAGGTCTGACCGATAGCAAAAAACTGACCGCGCCGCGCCGCCAGAATATGTATGATGACTTGTTGGAGCTGGCGAAAAACAGCGCATATCTGCGACTGGCAACCGCCGCAACAGATGCCACGGATATTGATGATATGGGCATCTTGCCCGCGACGTTTCAAGCCAGGCAAAAAGCATCAGATAAATTACTATGTGATACATTACCGCCCGCATCACCGGCCGCTGATATAGATCATGTGATGTTACTGGTCGATGGGTCTATCCGCCCAGATTTATCATCACCGGCAAAAACAACACAAGTAGAAGCCATCATAAAAGGTGATCTGAAAGTGCTGTCTATTGCGGCGGCATCGATCATGGCAAAAGTCACGCGTGATCATATGATGGTTGATCTGGCCAATGTTCATCCGGAATATAGCTGGGAAAAAAATAAAGGCTATGGCACGGCAGAACATCAATCAGCATTGGCCAATCACGGGGCAACGCCCTATCACCGCATGTCTTTTCGGCCATTAGCGCAATATAGATAGGGTGTTTTATAACATTGTCGTAATATTGAATATTAGATTTATATTTAACATTTGACTGTTAAATTTACTTATATTATATAAGTATTTACTTTTTACACATATTGCGACAATGTTATGTTACCTTATCAACAGAATAATGATGGTCTATGGACGCGCGATACCCTGCTTCATGCATGTGATCTAGCCAGCGATGCGGCAGGTTTGAAAAAACTGGAACGGTTAACATTGGACGCCTGGTATTTTCCGCCATTGATTGATACAACAGAAGTAACAGATGAAGACAATCATCCTGTTCAGAAAAATCTGATCCAAGCCGAAATGAATATGATTAAATCGCGGCGCGGAAAATATGTCATTGTCCAGCTATGGCAGCCGGATCAACGGCCAGCTATGATTTGCGCGCATGATGGTCGTGGTGCCAGAACATGGCGCTTTGCCAATAAAGACCAAAGCGGGAAAGAGGCTTTGCAGGATTTTATCCATATGCTAGCTGATAAAATCACCCAGCCATTATTATTATGCCTGCACGCGGAATTAGCGGCTTTTCGTCATGAGCTGATCGTACCAAAGCCGCTTCAAATCGCGTCTATGGCATATCATGAGCAATATCATATTGCCATTGATAACCAACTGGTTCCGGCAAAACCGGCGACACCTTTATCGCATCTCGACCGGCTTGAAGCCGAAAGTATTGAGATTATGCGCGAAGTCGTGGCAGAAACCGCAAATCCCGTCATGCTTTATTCTATCGGCAAGGATAGCGCAGTGATGTTGCATCTGGCGCGGAAAGCATTCTGGCCAGCGGTGCCACCATTTCCGTTATTGCATGTTGATACTGGCTGGAAGTTTCAAGCCATGTATGAATTCCGTGATCAGATCGTGGAAAAGACAGGAATGACTTTGCTGGTGCATAAAAACCCTGATGGCGTAAAGCAGGGCATAAACCCCATTGATCATGGCTCTGCCCTGCATACAGATATCATGAAAACCCAAGGATTAAAGCAAGCGCTGGATCATTATCAATTTGATGCGGCATTTGGTGGGGCAAGACGTGACGAAGAAAAAAGCAGAGCTAAAGAACGCGTGTTTTCGTTCCGAACAGCAAATCATCAGTGGAATCCCAAAGACCAGCGGCCAGAATTATGGAACGTGTATAATACCAGAGTAGCCAAGGGCGAATCCATTCGGGTGTTCCCATTATCAAACTGGACAGAGCTGGATATCTGGACATATATCTATCGCGAACAGATACCTATTGTTCCATTGTATTTTAGCGCGCCACGTCCGGTTATTGAACGTGATGGAACAATGATCATGGTAGATGATGATCGTCTGGTACTGGGCCAATCAGAAAAAGTAGAAATGAAAAGAGTACGTTTCCGGACGCTTGGTTGCTATCCGTTGACAGGTGCTGTGGAAAGTCAGGCAAACAATATCGAAGACATCATTCTGGAATTGCTCACCGCGCGGACATCCGAACGGCAAGGGCGAACCATAGATAAAGATGCTCATGCCAGTATGGAAGCGAAGAAAAAAGAAGGATATTTCTGATATGAACGACACGATTTCTGTTGCGGCTTATCTGAAAGAACAATCCGAACTAGATACGCTCCGCTTTATCACTTGCGGGTCAGTGGATGATGGGAAATCAACATTGATAGGCCGTATGCTTTTTGAAGCAAAAGCATTGTTTGATGATCAGGTTGATGCCTTACAAGCGGATTCCAGAAAACATGGCACACAAGGCGAAGATATTGATTTTGCGCTGCTTGTGGACGGATTATCAGCAGAACGGGAACAGGGGATCACCATTGATGTGGCCTACCGGTTTTTCACGACCGATAAGCGCCGGTTCATTGTGGCGGATACCCCCGGCCATAGCCAGTATACGCGGAATATGGCAACAGGTGCATCAACCGCCGCTCTTGCTATTATATTAGTAGATGCCAGACACGGGATTCTGGAACAAACCCGCCGCCATTCCTATATCTGTCATCTGATGGGTATTCGCCAGATCATTCTTGCCGTAAATAAAATGGATCTGGTGGATTATGATAAACATGCGTTTGATAGCATTGTCACGGATTACCAAGCATTTTCTGCCGACATGAACTTTGCCGATGTAACGGCTATTCCCATATCCGCGCTTAAAGGCGAACATATTAATAGCCGATCAACGGTAATGAGTTGGTATCAAGGCCCGACATTAATATCAAAGCTGGAAACAGCCCCTAATCAGACCACCGCCGATGCCGATGGTTTTGCTATGCCGGTTCAATTGGTAAACCGGCCGAATTCCGAATTCCGTGGTTACAGCGGCGTTATTCTTCGGGAACATGTGTCTGTTGGGGAACAGGTTCGCATAGCACCATCCGGCACCGTGACCAGTGTTAAACATATCTGGCTGGCTGGCACAAAACTGGATCAGGCAAAAAGAGGTCTTTCTGTCACTCTTGAATTGGCAGATAATGTTGATATCTCACGCGGTGAGGTCATTGCCTCGCATAATCAACCGGTAGAAGTCGCAGATCAGTTTGAAGTTGATCTGGTCTGGATGAGCGAAGATCATGGCATGGTTAGCCGTGGCTATCAGCTTAAACTGGCGGGGCAAACCGTATCGGCAAGCCTGCTATCCATTAAACACAAACTGGATATTAATACGGGAAATAATCTGGCGGCTAAAACGCTTCAGCTGAATGATATCGCGCGTGTAACCATAAATTGTCAAAAACAAATCTGTTTTGATGCCTATAACCAGACACCGGAATTAGGCGCGTTTATTCTGATTGATCCAGTAAGCCAGCAAACCGTGGCGGCGGGCATGATCCATTTCGCCTTGCGGCGCGCCGGTAATATTTATCGCCAGAAACTGGATGTAGATAAAACAGCCAGACGCAGTCTTAATGGGCATACATCAAAAGTGTTCTGGTTTACCGGTCTGAGCGGTTCTGGAAAATCCACTATTGCCGATGCAATGGCAAGCGCTCTCCATGCCAGAGGTATTCGCACCTATTTGCTTGATGGTGATAATATCCGTCACGGATTAAACAAGGATTTAGGATTTAGTGATGCCGACAGGATTGAAAATATCCGGCGTGTAGCTGAAATGGCAAAACTGATGGTTGATGCAGGTCTGGTTGTTCTAACAGCCTTTATTTCACCGTTTCGATCCGAACGTGATATGGCAAGGCAGATGTTTGAAAGCGATGAGTTCATAGAGGTTTTTGTGGATACGCCGCTGGATATATGTGAACAACGTGATGCTAAAGGGCTGTACAAAAAAGCAAGAGCAGGTGATATCCCTAATTTTACAGGCATAGGATCACCATATGAAGAACCCGAACATCCGGATATTACGCTTCATCCGTCACAGGATATGGAAGACATGATAGCGAAACTATCGGCATTTCTGTCTGAATAAGCATCAGATCACCGGTTCATCAATATTTTACTGTTGTCATGGCCACAAGATAGGGAATCCCTTTCCTGTCTGACCACTATATATAGATTACGAATCAATTTCTGATTATAAGTCATTGACTTATTATATAATTATAAGAATATGGTAATCAATTGAGTAGGTTATTCTGCGCAAATATGAGCAACAGATCAACAACAGATCAATAATAGATCAAGGAAAAGGGTGATCAGAATGGTCAAAGCCGGGCAAGATATGGTGATGCGCGGTGATTGCATTGATGCCATGCGCCAGCTGGATGATGCATCCATTGACATGATTTTTGCTGACCCTCCTTATAATATGCAATTGGGGCAATCTGTCCTGACCCGACCTGATCATTCCCGCGTCGACGGTATCGATGATGGCGATACATGGGATCAATTCGGCAGCTTTGCCGCTTATGATAGTTTTACCACCAACTGGATGACCGAAGCACGGCGTATATTGAAACCAGATGGCACAATCTGGGTCATTGGGTCTTACCATAATATTTTCCGGGTTGGTGCTGTCATGCAGAATTTGGGATTCTGGACGCTGAATGATGTGATCTGGCTGAAAAGTAACCCCATGCCGAACTTTCGTGGGCGCCGGATGACCAATGCCCATGAAACGCTGATCTGGGCATCACGCCAGCGTAATTCCCGCTATACGTTTAATTATCAGGCCATGAAAACATTTAATGATGATCGCCAGCTTCGTTCAGACTGGTGGTTACCTATCTGTTCTGGCAATGAGCGGCTGAAAAGTGATGGCGTTAAAGCGCATCCTACCCAGAAACCTGAAGCATTGCTGGCGCGGGTCGTGATGGCATCAACCCGTCCGGGTGATGTGATTCTTGATCCGTTTTTTGGCACGGGAACAACCGGCGTGGTGGCTAAAAGGTTGCGCCGGCACTGGATCGGGATTGAGGCTGATCCCGAATATGCAACACTGGCCGAACAACGGATAGAAGCCACTCGCGCGGTGGGTGATCCTGATCTGCTAGAAATGCCGGAACGCCGGGCTGAGGTGAAGATTCCGTTTGGTGCTTTGCTTGATCAGGGTCTGATTAAAGCGGGGGATAAACTGACTTGCGAAAAAGGCGATTATAAAGCCACGGTTCGCGTCGATGGCAGTTTAAAAGCAGGTGATGATAGCGGATCAATCCATAGCCTTGCCGCAAAATTGCAAGGCCGACAAAGCTGTAATGGATGGACATTCTGGTACACGAAACAGAACCGCAAAACAGTAATTATTGACGCGTTGCGGCAAGAAGCCAGATCAAATCTGGGGCTTTAAGCCGCGCCAACTCATCCAGTTAAAAATCATATTGCTGGACGGCGTGCACATCACCGGTCAGATGCGCGCGGCCATTACATCCGGTCAGCTCAATCAACACCAGATTGGCGGCCACTATACCCCCATGATCAGAAATGAGCTGATTGGCGGCGGCGATAGTACCGCCGGTGGCCAGCAAATCATCAACGATAACGATGGTTTTGCCAGCAATATCACGATCATTCTGAAGCGCTAGCGTGGCTTCTCCATATTCTAGCGCATAGGATTGCTGGCACACCGCGCCCGGCAATTTGCCTTTTTTCCGGATCATGATTGCGCCAGCATTCAGCGCTAGCGCAACTGGCGTTACAAACAGAAAACCACGGGCATCAAGCCCGACAATAAGGTCTGGTTGATATGGCCGTGCCAGATCAGCCAGAACATCAACACAGGATTTCAAGGCATCGTGATTTTCCAGCATAGGCGAGATATCATAAAATGTGATCCCCTGTTTAGGGAAATCAGGATATCGCGCAATATGCTGATCCAGATCAAACAATGGAATAATGCCTATTTTGCTTTCAGCTCAAGCCGGCGGCGGTGCAGAACAGGTTCGGTATAGCCGGATGGCTGGCTCCGGCCTTCGAGTACCAGATCACAAGCGGCCTGAAACGCGATGGACTGATCAAAATGATCTGCCATAGGATGATAATCGGCATCACCGGCATTCTGGCGATCAACGACACTTGCCATGCGTTTCATGGTTTCAACGACTTGTTCTTTATTGGTGATCCCATGATGCAACCAGTTAGCAATATGCTGGGCAGAAATACGAAGCGTTGCTCTGTCTTCCATGAGTCCGATATCATTAATATCCGGCACTTTG
>ERZ1048068.2881-NODE-2881-length-11680-cov-3.915871_pt1 | contig 11680 bp, 11 predicted proteins | sample MGYA00383098_ERZ1048068 | MGnify/ENA primary metagenome ERZ1048068 (study PRJEB29581, sample SAMEA5548368) | metagenome | biome: marine; feature: coastal; material: water | depth 1 m | study: Short-term variability in the microbial, nano- and picoplankton... | reverse complement strand
AACTTGCCCGCGGTGATGCGATGGTCGGCATCGCTGGCGACGAGCAGCTGGAGCTGGCAGTGCGTGGTCGTGCGGGCGGTGCCGCCGCAGTCAATGAAGTCTTTGCGCACGCGACCGATTTCGGTGACATGATAGTGAGCAGGCACGATGTCGTCATCGGGGAGCACGATATGGATGCTGGCGTCGGGATGAGCGCGCAAAGCGGATATGAAAGGAAGGGTGGTATTCATGATATTGAGTAAATGGATGATTTAGGTAGGGCGTGCTCGCCGAGCGCGCCGATGGGAAATTTGGAAACGAAATTTGAGGATGGAGAGGAGGTAGGATTGGCGCGCTGCGGCGAGTACGCCCTACCTTTCGGCTTAACAGCAAACGCCGGCACTGAGTGATTCGCGGTCGGCTTGAAGTTGAAGATCGGTGCGAGCCAGAAGATCGACCGTGCCGAGCACGCGCTTGACCACGGGATCAGTGGTCCGAATGAGGCGGTAGTGGATAAACGTCCCTTCGCGTCGCTCCTGGAGGAGGTCGACCTGTTTTAGCACGGAGAGGTGGCGCGAGATTTTTGACGGGATGTAGCCCGTGATGGGACCAATGTCGCAGCTGCACAGCTCCGCTTTGGCTCGCAGCAGATTGAGGATGCGCAACCGAGCTGGGTCGGCCAAAACGTTCATGAGTTGGGCGGCACTACGCAGAGATTCTTCAGGATTCGTTTTCATCTAATGTTTCGAATTTGCGGAATAACAGAAATAATGAATATCGAAAGTCAAATCGAATATTGATTTTTACAGAAGGAAACGAAGAGAACGAAGACTCCGAGGCAGGACTAAGTTAACCGAAAATTGCGCAGATTAACCCAGATTTTGGAGGGAATGGCTCGGTTCTGCGGTGGAGTAGCTCTGCGTTAATCTGCGGTAACTAACTCAGGATTCAGCTTCAAAGTGCCGGAGGTGAGGATTTGGGCGCGGAGGCCGCCGCGCCCTTTGAGGAAGGCTTCGGCTCCGGGGGCGTAGGCTTGGTCCATCCAATAGCAGGGGGAACATTCCCGAGTGCCAAAGAAACGAATGCCTTGAACTTCGAACTCCACGCCGATCAGTGCATTTAAATCGGCGCCCGCGGTGATTATATTGCGTCGGAGATCTCCAGGACTGCGCTCACTGAGCCGCAGGTGTGCACAGAGATCGGAGAATACTTCTTCGGCAAAGAAGGTGATCTGTCCTTTATAGTCTTCTTTGTAGTCGAAGAAACGGTCGCCTCGAATGCCGCTACCCGCCACGCACTTGATTTCATCCACTTCGATAGACGGGTTACTCCCGGCGGGTTTCCCGTGGTGGCCAAAGTAGTTGTGGCCGGATGATATGAAGAAGCGGCGCAAGTGCACGCGCCCAGACTAGGAGGAGATTTTCGGAGCCAGCAACTGCAGAAGGAAAGAAGCGGCGGCGGGCGCTTGCACCGCGTGGGGTAACTTGGGCGGCAAGTGCAGGGTGTCTCCCGAGTTAAGCTGATGGGTTTTCGCGCCGGCGGTCACGGTCACGGAGCCGGTGAGCCCGCAGAGGATGGGGTGATTTGGGTTGGTGTGTTCCGAGAGTTCCTGGCCGGCGTCGAAGGAGAAGACCATGCATTTACCTCCCGGCGCATGGAGAAGGGTGCGACTGGCCACACCACTGGCAGGAGCTGACGGCTGGTCGGCGAGAGCGATAAAAGTGGAGCATGCGGCAGCGGGATCGAAGACAGAGGAGGACATGGTAAGTTGGGATCAGAGGCCGCCGAAACGGAAACGTAGGCCGATGTAGACGAATAGCGCGGAGATAAAGGTCACGGGTATGATGTGCCATGCGAGTGCCTTGAGATTATCGGGATCGAGCCGCGGGATGAGGCGTAACCGCGCATCGATGGCGAGGCCGGCAGTCAGGGCGAGTAGGCCCAACTTAATCAATGCGAGGCGAGCAACCGGATTGTCCCACTGCATCAAACCGTGGCCTTGGGGGAAATACCGTAGCACCAACAAAACACCGGTGACGATCTGGATGCCGAGGTCGGGAATACCGACTCGTTCAAATCGACTCTCGAATGTGCGAATGGTATCCACATCGGAGTTACGCAGAGCTGTAGGCAAAATGCTCAGAGCCAGAATAAGGTGTCCACCCGTCCAGATCGTTGCCCCCAGAAAATGGAGCAAAAGTAGCGTCGAATGCATGGCCCTACGATGGCATCATCATGGCCGCGCCGCCTTGCAGTCGGTCGGCCATGGTTTCGGCAATATGGATCACCTCGTTCGCGAGTTGAGTTTCAAGCCTGATGCGGCATTGGCGTCGCCATAGATCGAGCCAGATTTCGAAATGCTCGGGCTTCAGGTGTAGTTTAAGATGGGCCACCATCATGGGGCCCGAATACGAGATTGGGCCGCCCGTGACGGTGGTCCAAAATCCGAGGATGTTCTCCAAATGGGCGGGCCAGTCTTCGACCTGTCCAAGAAAAATGGGCCCGATCACATCATGCTGCCGCACATCCGAATAAAAGTGCTGCAACAAGGGTCGCAACGTATCGTCACCGCCAAGGCGTTGGTAGAGGGATGTGATGGTTTCGGACATGGATGCAGTGAATGGAAGGGCAAGAATGTCGCGTTGGATTCTTCAAAAATAGAGGGTCGGGTCTTCGCAATAAGATAAAAAATAATAAATTATCTTTAATTAGAGATACTCCGCTTCTCGCGATGAGCGCGATGTCCAGATGCTGAGTCCAATCACACTTAACGCGCTAGCGAAGGCCGCTCCGAAAAGCTGCGGAAAGGGTTGGGAAGAAGGGAAGAAAGCCCCAGGGGCCAACCGATGAGGAGGAGCTGGCCAACCAGGACGCCGATCAGAAATACGCCGAGCCACCCGTTTAGAGTAATCTTCACCCGCAGCCAACTGGCATGAATCGCGATTGCTAAAAGCGCGGGTGTCACGATGCCAAGGAACACGAGGTGAAGGAATGCGATGGCGATAAAACGATGGTTCACCAGAGAGTTGAGGGTGGGCCACGCGGCGGCAGTTTGGAGGGTATACTTGAGCAACCAGCTGAAGAGTGCGACCCCACCAAGCAGGCGAATGGGGCCCGACAGCAGGCGAATGCCAGGCCAGACTGCGCGAAGAAAATAGCAGCAACCGACCAGTTGAGCCAGTCCCCCCATCGCTGCGATTACGTTGATACCCACCGGAGGGTTTAACAAGAGGGTAGATTGAGCAAACGTGAGTATTACTCCGGCCCCAAACCACCAAGCGGATCGGCGAGCGTGCGCGATATTTACATCATGGGATTGTCCTAAAATTTGAAGCACCGTTGCCTGCAGAAAAAACATAAACCACCCGTTATACTGAGCATGTAGGTAGAAGTAGATCGAGAGGGTACAACCGGGTGAATTCCGCAGATCCATGGCCGCGAGAGGGCCAAGAGCCAGTGGTCCCAGCCCTGAAACCACCATGCAAAGCAAGCCCATCAACAGGTGGAGGCGAGCCGCCGCATTGGCGTTGTGATCTCGCCATAACCACCAGGCGAAAACAGCCGCGGCGATCATATGGAGTGTTGAGAATGCGATGCTGATCGAGCCGTAGCCTTGGAAGGGGTAGCTGCCCAACATACCGAGAACTGCGATCTGCAGAATGATGAAAAGGCGCTGCCATGCTCTTTGGGTGTCTGGAGGCACGAACCATTGCAGGGCGATGGCGAAGAAGGCGTTGAAAACCCATCCCAGAAACGCCAGATGGGAATGGGTGTGCAGCAGATGGCCGTAGTTGAATCCGGCTATCGGGTGCACAGTGAGAAACCGTAGAAACGCTCCCAGCACGGCACTGGTGGCGAAGAAACCCATCGCCACGCGGAATGCCGACCGTGCCGCCAGCCCGGTCGCGCTGGATGCTGGTAGGGGGACGGCGGGCGAGTCATGACCAGGATTTAACCCTGCCTAGCGCTGATGTTCAATTCGTTAGGGTTTAGGGAAGGGGGCAGGTCGCCGTAAAGGGGTTCAGGTCGTGACTAAATTGCTAAAGCAATGCGTCTACGACCTGACCCCGCGGGCGCAATTGGCGGGCCGTTTGTGACTCTTGTTACTTGATACCTGATACTTCGTGCGCGAAACGCACGCCTACATCCGTCCTTCTTCGATGTCATAGACGTCGAACCAGACGCGCACGACTTTCCCGGCGGGGATAAATTGGGGGATGTAGTCTTCGAGGAACATCTGTAAAGGCAGAGGCATATCACTGAGGCGCATGTCGCGCATCTTGTTGTTCCAAGTAACGAGCTCTTCGCGGGACTTCACTTGGGACTGCTCGTCGATCCATGCACCCACCGCATCGTCGTCAGCACCGGTGGCGACAAAGTCTTTGAACTCATTGTGGTCGATGCCGGTGAAGTCGAAAAAGAAGCGATCAAGCGGACAGTTGTAGTGGTAGCCGTCCGCCGTATCGGCGATCACCGCCCGGCATTTATCGAGCATCCGGCCCGCGTGCACATAACCACCCACCAGCGCCCGAGGGCTACGAGGGAATTCTTTAGAGAAATCAAGAGCGAGTTCGGAAACAGTTGCCATGGTAGCGCGAGCATATGCCAAAGAGGTGATCCATGCAAACGCGGGAAGCCCATGGCGAGTCGCCCCGGAGCAAGCTGATATTGGCCACATAATGCACAAAATACGCAGAAGAGGATGAGTCTGCACTCTTTCACTACGCTGACTCTTGTGAACCCTGTGCCTTATGTGGCCATTTTGGAACACAGTTGGGCGGCTTTATTCGAAGTCCGATAAGCTCCACCGCGTTTGATATATCGCGGAGGTGTGGTCGTGTTTGTTGTCCGGGTTCCAGGCGGGCTTTTGATAGTAGAAGGTCAGGATCTCGCCGGGACTGGTTTCGATAGAAACGGGGTAGCCGAGATCGTGGTTGGGGGCGTCGTCGCGGAGAGTAATTTCGGCGGCGTGATTCCACGTGATGCCATCTTCGCTGATCATGGCGCGTTGACCGAAAGGAGCGGCTCGGCGGCCATAGCTACATAGCAAGCGGCCGTCACTGAGAACTAGCAGGTGAGGGGGGAATCCCATCATAGGTGTAGGAATGGGATCGGACCAAGTCGCTCCGTTGTCGTCGGAGTAGAGCTGCCACATGAAGAGGTTCTTTTTGCGGTCGTCGTAGGGGCGGGCGGTTGCGCGCATCATGATCACGATGCGGCCACCCGGCATTTGAGCGATGTGAGGTTCGCCAAACCGTAGATTCGGGGCGGATGGTGAATCGACGGTGCGCAGGTGTTTCCACTCACTGCGGGAATCCGCGGCGTGGTAAATTCGAATCGAGTCACCTTCCTCGCGGTAGGCGGTGACCATAAGTGAACCATCCTGTAGGGTGATTCCTCCGTGGATACTGTCCGGCCCCCAGCCGATGTGCTCCCACGATTTGCCGTGGTCGGTGGAGGAATAGACATGGCTGCCATTTAACTCCTCGGCCGCGAGATAGTCGGGTTCTTCGACTTCGGCCATCCACTTCTCGAGCCAATTGCGTGGGTAGGCTTCTGGTCCGAGGGCATCGTAGGTTTCGGCTTTCCAGAAAACGGATCGCACGTGCAAAAGCAGTTCGCCCTCCGGAGCCATCGTCAACCCGCCTTCGCGGTCATCGATGACGGTATCGACGGCGTCAGTGGATTCACTCCAGGAGCGGCCATGGTCGCTCGATCGCATGAGGGTAACCGCTCCGTTGGGACTCATGTGTTGCTCGGTGCGAATGAAGCTTAGGACCAGATCTCCGTTGGCCGCGCGAGCGATGGCGGGCCATGCGGAGTAGACTTCGGGATCGTGATAAAGGATGCGGTGTTCTGGTGCGGCACGAGCGAGAAGTGCTGCGGCCGAGAGCAGGACAACAGGTAAGAGACGACGGATCATGATTCGATATCAGGTGAGATTGACGACGACTTCGCGATTCACCTGCGGTGCGGTCAGCGAAACCTTATTTCCCGAAATAGCCGCGGTGACAGGGCCGTGGGGTCCGTAGAACGTCCACCCGGTGGGGGTTTGGTTCCAGCGGTTTGGGCCGTCGAAGTCAGCGGCGGCTCCGGTCGCGAAGAGGGTGAGTAACCGGCAGCGTCGGTTGGTCAAGGTGGCCTCTACGAAACTTTCGTTCCGTTCGTCCAACAGGGTGCCGGTGCGGTCCCGATCGTAGGGGCCCGCGTAGGCATGGTTGTGGCGTTCGATCTGCAGATCCCCGTGGCCGAGATTCGCGATACGGCCTACGGCGGCCGCGCCACCTTTGCTGACGACGAACGAACCGTCCTTCTCGGGTTCGGCCTGATCGATTGTGTGCCAACGTAGGGAAATGGACTGAGATTGTTCGAGTTCGGCGTCGTCGAGCACGAGGATATATCCTGGCCAAAGATGCAGCACGGTGCGGCGGAAGTGTTTCACGCCAGTATAAGCCGGGGACAGTTCCATGCGCCAGGCGGTGCCTTGGTCGGCCTCATGCCACCAGTGCTCCAGATTGCCGGAGATCTCTTTGGAAAGGATGGGCTCGCCGCGTTGGCGAATCGGGTAGCGTTGTTCGCGGCCGCCAAACATGAGCGTGTTGTGACCGCGGATGGAGGCGTTGTAGTATTTCCAACGCGTGGCGCCCTCGAAGAAGTCCTTGGGATAACCTGAAGGGGAGCCGAGGTCGACGATCAGGCGTTGTCCGAGCGTATCAAAACCCACCACGCCGAGGTCGTTGTGCTCGTGGTTTTCTTCGCGGCCAAATTTGCTGAAAACGATACAGTCGGTGCGGGGCTTTTCCCAAGACGTGCGACTCACGATCATGCCGCCATGGGCCTTGAAGGCGATAGCGAGCGGTTCGCGACCGGTTGGTGGCAAAGGCTCCACGCGGGCATCGTAGAACAACAGGTTGATCGGATGGGAGTGCTTGTCCGAGAGAGTGCGTAGAAAGAAGTCCTGCAGCACAGGGTCTTGATTGGCCGCGGCGACGGCGGCGACGTAGCCGGTCATGACATCGCGCTCGGGCCATGAGTCGCCGAAGGGAATGAGTTTTTTGTCGTCCAGGGTCCCGTGCATCACCCAGCGGCACATCTGGGAGAAAGGCCATTCGCCAAGGCGGTCGACATTGCCGCCGGTCGAAAAACGCAACGCGTTGAAATAACCCACCGGCAGTCGGTTCGCTCCGGCGTAGGCGACAGATTCGTTGAACTCGCCGTCGGGGCCGTAGGTTTCGAGATAGGCGTTAAAACGCTCGGTTGCGATATCGATGATGAACTGAGCTTTTGGGTGGTGCTCTTGCATCGCCATCGCTGCGACCGCGACGCCACCTGCGATAACCGAGATCCAATTGTTGAGGTCTTCCATCCACCATGCCCCTTGATCAACGGACGTAAGGAAAGGTTGGATACCGCGACGATCAATGCCTTCGCGAATTTCGGCACGCTCGGTTTCGGAGAGGGAATCGTAGAGCCAGTCGTAGGCGAGGGCGCAGTCCTGTGAGAGCATGCCGGTGCGCAGATCGGCGGGGTGACCAAATCGAATATGGGCCTGGTCGATCCAATCGGGCCATTGCTCCGGATCGAGCAGGGCGTTGAGTTGGCTCTTGGCGGCTTTCAAGTATGCGGCCTTGCCGGTCACAAGATGGGCGAGGGCGAATCGGTTCAGGCGGGCTCCGGCAGCGGCGCAGATGTAGTAATCGGGGTTCTTGTCTCGGATCATCGACATCGGACGATCGGGCACCATGGAGTCGACTTGCAGGTCCGGGAGTTTGGCTTCCACGTCGGCTTGCGCGATGAGTTCGCTCCACGCTTTGCCGAGGAATCCGCCAGCTGCGATGGCGCGACGGAAGTCTTCGACCGATTGCAGCCCGGGTGAGCTCTGGGCAGCCAGAAATAAGCGAGGATGTGCCGGGATCGAAGATCTATCCTGGGCAGCTCTCAGCTGCGGAAAAAATCCCCAGGCAGCGGCGAGAGTGGCAGAGTCACGGATGAACTTACGGCGAGGCTGGAGCATGGGAAAATGATGATTTCGTGGTGAGTGGCGGGATCAGTTAGAGGGGCTAATTCTAACTGAGTGTTTGGCGGTCGAGGCTGCTCTCTTCTCGATTAGGTCGACGCGGTAAACCTGTTCGCCCCAGATACTGATGAGGCGAGTGTCCGTGATATCGAAGGAGGTGATACGAGCTTCCATCGCATTGGAGTCGTAGGTAAGCTCAGCCCCCCTTCCCGTTTCGCTGCTTGGGAAACGTCCCAAGCGGACTACACCGGGTTCTGCAATGTCGATTTCGCGGTTGGTGACGAAGTGGAGCTCCTGTGATGAAGTGGCTTCGCTGAGTTTGTAGTCGTCTGAGATGATCAGCGCATCTCCGCGGACGAGTTTGATCTCTCGATACCATGATTCGATGCCGGTCTCGGAGGTATAGACGTCGCTGAGTTGCAGGCCGAGGGATGCGTGCGCATCGGTCGAGTGATAGCGAACATCCTTGGCTGCAAATGTCCGTCCCGGGGCTTGCTCAACTCCGTTGACGAGAGGCACGTTGTGCCAGGCTGATCGCATGGTCCAAATTTCGTAGCGCTGTGGGCTGAATGTCTTGGCGGTGTAATACTCGGGTCCGACGTCGATGATGAGGGGCTGACCATCGAGGTAGGCGATGAACGAGCCGACGTCGTTGTGATTGTGCGACTCGTCGTTGTGGCCGCCCTTCGCGGTGACGTAGAGACCGTCGGTCGAGCCACCCTTATCGCGGGCGGTCATGAGTTGTAGATCGGGCAGCCAGCCGTCGCGGGGTAGTGGGTTGGCCGCGGTTTGATGGGAGAGTTCGGCTGCTAGGAAAAGCTCGGGTATGATACGCCCAATTGAACGGTTGGACGGCGGCTCCTGGGTTTGATTACGTTCCCATAGCCATACGCCGTAGGCGGCCAGTTCTTCATCGTTGATGGCTTGGCCGTAGCGATAAACGAGAGCACCTTCGACCGCGGTTTGCGCCGTGGCGTCGGCGAAATTCATATACCATTTTTCGGCGATGTGGGCCGTCAAAATGTAGCGTCCCATGCCGGTGATCAGGGGGTCGTCGAAGATGGAAATTTTTCCGTCGCTTGCGCCATGCATCCAGTCGAGCGCTTCAAATGTGCTGGCCCCGGCGCGTCCCCAGTAGGAGGGGCCTTCATCGCAGCCGCCATCGGCGGGGTAGCTGTTCAGGAACAGATCGAGCACACGTTGGGCTTTCTCGACGTGGCGGGCCCGCAGCTCCGGGTCTTTTTCGATGAGCAAGGCCGACGACAACCAGTTGGCGACGATCCACGGGTTCCAATTGTTGATGGGGTGGCCTTGGGTGTCCCACGCCATCCACCAGAAGTCGGCGCGATCGAGGCAAGGTTTCAGGATGCGTTCCTGCACCTCGTGGCTGAGGCGTTTACGGGTCATCTTCGAAACGTCGTCGAGTTGCGGTCCGAGCAGATAGTCGATCCACGCGACGAGTGCAGCGGTTTCGCCGACGCCCAGATCTACGACGTGTTCGGTCGTATCGGGAAGATCGGAGCCCGCGCGCTGCATGAAGATATGCGCCGGATAAACCCAGGACGTTTCCTCAAATAACACCCAGAGGCCGTTGGTGATTTGATCGATGAACCGGCCTTTGCCTTCCGTACACTCGGCGAGCACCAAGGCGATCAACCGGTTGCGACGATCGGACCACGGCAATTGATAGGACCGCCGATCGCCATTGCGCATGTAGTCGAGGTAGGTGGTCGCGGGTAGCACCTCCCACGGCGCATCCCATACGGCTTCGCCCTTTTTGATGAGATCGGCGCGGGTGGACGCGTCCAGTTCATTCCAAGTGGCGCGATCATCGGCGCGCGGGAAAGGCTCCCATTCGCCGTGAGGAAGCAATGCTGCCTGGATGCCCGGAAGATCCTCGCCGAGTTGGTGGAGTTCGTCGGGGCCTGAAAGCAGATTGCGCTGCGGGTGGACGGAGGTCGTGGTCGCTGTGACCGATAAGGCCATTCCGATTGTGAGGAACATGAGTGCGGCGCGACGGACGCGGGTGAGCGGTCGGGAGCCCGAGATCGAACGGAGTGTTATTTCATCCATGGGGTAGGGGAGACGTCCCCGAGGGGAACCCCATAACCCTTTGGTAACAAGCGTGAACCGCTCGTTATTTGGCCCGAATTAGGCATGAAATTTCATCACCCCCTTATCCAGTGTTCGAAGCGGATAGGGCTGAACGGGTTGCACCGGTTGGTGAAATTTCAGGTCGCGAAAGAAATGCAGACCACACCGGTGCTTAAACCGTGATTTAGAATGTATAAACTGTCTGTAGCCAGAATTTGGTTACATCGGGGCGGCTAGAATCGCCGTCAAATACGGCGCCTTTTAGCAGGACGTTCAGGTTGAGTCCGAAGGCGCGGGCGGCGGAGTAGTCGAGCTCGTGGCCCCAAGTTTGGCCGATGACGTCGGATTGGAAGCGATGGTAGACCACCGCACCTTTGATGTTTTGCGGAAGGTTAGCGGTAACTTTTGCGTAGAGGTCCTCGAGGCCCGCGGACGGTGTGCCGAGAAAGAGGTCGGCCCAGCCGTTGAAGGCGTGGGCGGTCGCTAGAGGTGTTTTAAACGCAGTGCCATTGTCGGAGCCCAAGACCTCGCGACCGAGGGTGAGGCCGCCCTTTTTATTCTTTAGTCCAAGTTCGAGTAACGAGTAGGTGGACTCGTAGTTTAACGGACTGTTGTCGTGTTCGCGTTGGAGGGCGTATTCGGCGCGATAGGTGAGTTGCTCTGAATCTGAAATGGGGCGCGATCCGGAAATGAAGAGACCGTGCGTTACCGTGCTGTTGGCGGCCGCGTTTTTAAAGGAAAGCAGATAGGAATATCCGGTAAGGCTCACGTCTTCGTTCACCTTCCAGTTTAAGTTGGCGAGGTGTGAATCGGACTTCCATTGGCCGGCAGGGTGATCGTCTCCGAGGATGCGATTGATCTGATCGAGGTAAGCGTAGGTGAATTTGATGTCATCGCTCGTCACTGAAGCTTGGAGCGCGTCGAAGGTCTGCATGTTCTGCCGCCAGACGACGTTGCCGATGAAGCGGGCGTTATCGAGCACGAGGGCTTGGCGACCGAGCTTCACTTGAATGCCGTCGGCGGCGTAACCTATCCACGCTTGATTGATCTCGGTGCCCACCGGGTCGGCAATGACCGCTCGATTGGCCGAGCGGGGATTGAGTCCGGCCGGATTGTAGGAGTCCTCATCCAGAGCACGTGTGTCTTCAGCCTTTATCGAGAACGTGAATTCTTCACTCACCGCCTAGGTGTAGCCGATGTTAGTGCCGAGAGTGAGGGCGTCGGAACTACGCCGACCGGTTTGTTACGCTGATTCGAATCGGGGAGTCAGCTCGAGGCTAAACTTTCCGTTTTCCGAAAGATCTGCGCCGACAGTTGTCGTGCAGATTATGAGCGTGAGAACAATCCCCCCTGATCGAGAAACAAGTGCTTTCATGGCAAAACAGAGGGTAGTTTAGATATAAATAGAACAAAAGATAATAAAATCATAAATAGATATTAAAATACATAATGATCTTGATTTCCAGTCGCCTCCAGGCGCCAAACTGACTTCACTTCCTAAATGAGTGTCCGTTTTGGAAAAGTCGCGCAGGTTGCAGTCGCTGCTATGAGTTTGTTGGCCGAGCGTTATGATAAGGGTAAGACCAAATT
>ERZ1048068.2878-NODE-2878-length-11690-cov-5.923249_pt1 | contig 11690 bp, 11 predicted proteins | sample MGYA00383098_ERZ1048068 | MGnify/ENA primary metagenome ERZ1048068 (study PRJEB29581, sample SAMEA5548368) | metagenome | biome: marine; feature: coastal; material: water | depth 1 m | study: Short-term variability in the microbial, nano- and picoplankton... | reverse complement strand
GTTTGGGAGTTATTTGATGATAATTAACGCATGAATATGATTTTCAAAATCAATTCCTCAAAAATAGGATGTAATTAAAAGGCCGTATATGGATGATTTATATGAAGATATTTTCAATACTATTCATTAATATGAGACGAAAATCTTAAAATTAGTCTTTCCAAATGCAAGTTTAAGCAGATTCATTAGTTTGGTTCTGGAGTATTAATTATTTTTAAAATTTTTTTCGCTAAAATTCAGGTTCTGTTGAAAAAGCTAAATCCTTTTTAATAAAACGAGAGTTTATTTGTTAAAAAAAATTTATTTAATTAGTTGTTTACATTTCAAAAAAGTATATTGTGTAAAAATTTAAAGCAAACAAATATGAGAAAAATCAATTTTATTATGTTGTTTTCGGTAATCGGTTTAGTCCTTTCGAGCTGCTCACAATCTAAATTTATTATAGCTCCGCCTTTTACAGATGTAGAAAAGATCTCAAAAATCGAGATCGGACAAACAAAAGAGGATGTAAACAAAACACTTGGCATTAGTCAGTACGATGTTTTATATTTAGCGGCTGGAGATTATATGTGTTACTATAATTATCGATTGGTTGATAGAAAAATCATTATCGACAATTCCGATAAAAACATACAAAAGGGTAGTGGGGCAACTCTATCATCTCAGGAGGCGCAAACTGCAGGAGAACCGTTCTTCACAGAATGGCGTAGAGTATATGTGAATTTTACAGATGGAAAAGTTTCACATTATACAACAGATGCTGGTCTGGAAGGGGCAAATTACATTCAATTAGTTAATGGGGTCATAAAACTGCTGAATAAAGAGGATTTGAAGTTGTCTAACTTCTATCAATATCAGAGTGAAGCTGCCGGTATTACTATAAATAATGAAAGCACTGAAGATAATTCCTCAGAAGCAATAGATCTGGAGAAAATTTTATTTCAATTGAAGTTGAATGGAAAATTCAAAAAAGCTGATTCACCAAGAAAGAAAAACAAAGAATAACTGAATTAAGATAAACAAAACTTTTAGATAAAATATTATGAAAAATTATATTTTTTTAGTGGCGGTCTTTTGTGGGCTAGTCCAATTTAATGCCTTCAGTCAAAAGGATTATGGTGATTATGATGAATATACTAATTACCAAATGGATTATCTTTCTGATGGAGAGTTGCCAAATTATAGAGTAAGAAAGAAAGGAGATAAAGCACTTAGTTTATATTATTTTGTTCCTTTCGATTGGTCTGCTGTAAATGCAGAAATTATTTCTGATTCCAATACAATTATTGACAATAAGCATAGGGTGACGGAAAATCTTATTCCGAATTTTAAGTATTATTTATCTGATCAGTCCAACCTAGTCTTTGGAGTTTATTTTAAGCGAACTAATGTCAAATATCTTGGAGTAATAGATCAAAATATTGCACCCGGTCCAATATCCAATGAAAAGGAACAGTTTATCCAAACTGGTGTTTATGGGCGCGTTGGTTATGATTATCATCTTGCTCAACCGAGCTTTAGAAACTTTGATATTGATTTCTACGGCGGAGGTGCTTTATCGTTCGGCCTTGCACCTACAAAGGAAATTATTGATACGGATTATGAAAATGGCGATTACGATTATCAAACAATAACGAGTAACACTTTTGGCTTAGGCTTGGATGTTTATGGAGGTTTGAATTTTCAGTTTGATAACTTTTCAGCTGGTCTTGAGTTGATTGCGCTTGGATTTGACAGCAACAGAGGAGTTGGCAAGGCGCGTGTAAAGTCTGAAACTTCTTTTGGTGGAACAACATCAGATAATGAGTATTACACCTATGATCAAAATCCGGGTCAAAAATATTCTAAACTTGATTTATCAAGAAGATTAACATCGATGTACCGAGGAGTTCGATTTTCGATTGCGTACTACTTTAAGTAAACAAGAAAATCTAGAATCCAAACAACAGAAATCAACCTTTCCTGAGGCCAAAAGTTATCTTTGGGATTTCTTTTAAAACGCAACGGTGAATCAGTTTTACTGTAATTCTCATGTTTGTGCAGAAGAAAAAAATTTGCAGCTAAGTTGGCTTAAAGAAAATGTGTTTTGCGGTTGCTTGTTGCTCGTTTTGGCGAATTTAAATCTTTTTTATGCTATCAATTCACAAATTACGCGCCAATTTATTTGTATCAAAGTTAGGATAACTGTTACTTTGATTTATTGTACGGTTGTCAAAGTGCGCTTAAAGGAGTTAAAACAGATTCAACGAAGTACATATGGTTTTGTGCCTTCAAGATTGCTCAGTATACGTTGGAATGTATAGAATATTATAACGTGGGGTATTCCTAATGGGGGTTCTGTCGCATCTGACTATTTTATTGCTTTTTTAACATTTGGATTTTATTAATTGAAGGCGGTTAAATTCGTTAGACATGACAGAACGATAAAAACTACTACAGCGCTATTCATCATATAATTTCGTTGAATAGGTTATTTGAATTCACAAGATGTTATACAAATAGCGAGCGATACAATACCTATACATCTGAAAATCACTGTTGCTTTTCTTTCATTAAAAAAAACAAAAAATAATTGTGTCATGAATTAAAATATACTTATTTTTGCTGACGCTTTTGAACAAGGTCACACAATTTCGAACCCCGCTGATGCAGGGCGTTGAAAAACGAGAAAATTGGTTTGGTAGTTCAGTTGGTTAGAATATCTGCCTGTCACGCAGAGGGTCGCGGGTTCGAGTCCCGTCCAGACCGCATACGTTCAAAGCGTAAAGATAAGCCTCTATGGCTGGAGGACTAGAAGCCCCTAAGATGTATCAAATATCTTAGGGGTTTTGCTTTTATAAAAATCTCTTCCTCAATGGCCATCAGGAGCCAAAAAAAGCCTAAAGGAGACAGAAATGTTTCAGTTATTGTTTCAGTTGACGCATTCAATGTTTCAGTTCGGATCACTTTAGTCAATTTGAACGTAGGTTTTGTGACATCAAATTAAGTGACCAAATCTTATCAATCATTTGCAAATGATAAATTGCCCAAGAAATGTTCTATTTCCAGAAAATGCTTAATCATAGGATATTATTTTAATAATAATCAATGATTCAATAGTCAACCTTGTAATTGCAGGTATCTATTTTTTCATTTCTAGAGAACATCTATGCGCATTAGGACTAAACTCAGGAACACCACATCCGCCAGTTGTATGGTATATCGCATTTTCATCTACATTGTAATAATTCGAACTAAGTTTACGATCATAAAGTAAAGTGGAACAATAAGCGCATCTGTTCTTGTTGTCGCATTGACAATGAACGGTCACTAACTGATTCGAAAGATTTTCATTTGGATCAAGACAGTCACCCTTAAATTGGGAACATACATTGCATTTTATGAGCCCTTTTGGAACGCCTTTAAAAGTAGGATTTGCCCCACTAAGCTCATTAATTTCCTCGCTTGTAGCTTCTCTTGCTCCTTTTGTAAAATCGGTAAGCAAATAATTGCCCGTTTGTTCTTCAGTGAATTTTGTCACTTCTTCGCATCTTGTTTGATGGGTTGGATCAAAATCAGCTTTACTCATCATCCCAGACATAGTACACAATAGACCCGTACATATTTTCCCACCAGCGGGGATTTTCTCCATCCTACTTAACCCATCCTTGTGATAAAAAATGGCATCTTCCTCACCTAATACCAAATAAGTATCTAAATCATTTGAATCGTATTGATGTTGTGCAAATTTTATTAGAGGTTCTTCCGGTATTGGTTTATCACCCATGAATTTTGGAAGCACAATTACGTGGTAAAAATTAGGTGATAATTTTGTGACGATATAAGGAAACACCGCTGGATGCTTTTTTGAATCATTTCCCACCAGTGTTACCTTTACCTCTTGACCTAAAGTTTTCTTAATACTTTTTTTTATTTCTTTCCAAAGTTGGTTAGCCATTTCATTCTATTTTAAATGTTTATAGATTATCCTATTTGTATGTTTACATTTTCTCGAAAGAAACATGTGCTAAACTATTGATATCAATTTCTGCCTTGTATGGGATAAATAATACCTTTCTAAAAGGCGTTAAAATACTAAAAGCACCTTCGTGTTTGTTTATGCAATAAGTAGCTCCTGCAACTTTCCAATTGCAATCGTTTTCTTCTAAAAACACAAGCACATAATCCGGCAAGTTGGACAAGTCTATTTGAGTTTGTAATGCCTCATGCTCAATTTCTAAAAGCACCCATTCACTTTTTTGGCTAAAATACGTTTGAGCATCTATGTTTTTTGCTGTAAGTGAATGACAGGTTGGGCTTATTGTTAAAGTGACTCCTGTTTTTTGAGTTAAAAAATAGTTTCTTTTCATAGGGTTATTTGTTAAATATATGTTTCGTTTTTTTTATCAATAATACGTGGGGATGAATCATTTTGACCATATTCATAAATTGTTATTCCATGATAATAGCCGCTTAAATAGGATTTCTGAATGGTTGCATATTTTACACACTTTTCTTTCGCCAAAAAATGCAATGAATTCAAACTAGGATTTATACCATGTACAGTCTCCATAAACAGTGGCAATAAATCATCAATCTTTAAGAATTCTTCATTTGAAACTGTTTGGATTTTAAGTGGATTTAGCACTTCTAAATTGTAGTTCTTCACCGATGCAAGTGGAATTTTAAAATGGTAATTTGAATCTAATGCATTTGGCCAGTTTAAGGTGGCGTTTGAATAAGCTATGTTGATAGATTTTATTTCCATTATATTGAAATCTAATGGATACGGAATGAATAAAACTAACTTATAATGGGACTGCACCAAAGAATTATTCTCATTTTCATCAAAGGGAGAAGATGCACCTCGGTATATAAATCGCTCACCGTCCTTATCAAAATAAAGTGCAACATAATTGTTAAGAGCCGAAACATCAAGTAAAGAAATTGAAGGGGAATCCTGACAATTAAATAAAACAATAGGGTTTTCCTGATTTACATACTTAACGACAGGAACTAAAGTTTGAGAAATTGAAACAACAGATGCCTTAAATTTTAATGGATCTTTGTTCTTCAATGAAATTTGAACTACTTGTAACATACAAACATGATTTTAAGTTAATCAATAATTTGTATTTCTTAAAAAGGATGTCTGGAATTCACGTTTATTTTGACTAGACAGTCCGTATTGTTTTACCACCGTGGTGTCTTCACTCGGTTGGTACCCCGCAAAGGGTTCGAAATACAGAACAAATGTATGGTTTATTTTTTAATATCAGGTATTTGTCAAAAGATATGTGAGAAAGGTAGGCTTGAAATCGGAATGATAAGATGACAAGCTGGTTCTGTTGCATCTGTCTATTTTTTTGCTTTTCTTTATGAAAAATGGAATCAGATAAATAACTAAAGTGCTGATTTTCAATTGAATTTATTTCGTGATATTTGAATTTTATCAGTTGAAAACGGTTAAATTTGGTAGATGCTACAGAACCGTTATGCTGCCAAAGAACAAAATGTTTTGAACATATCTTTAGACTTGTGATTGCGAAGATAAGTATCTTAACTTTGAATAGAATTAATGCGACAGAACCGGAATCCAACTACTAAAATAGTCAGATGCGACAGAACCTAGCATTTAAATATAAACTATGAAAGCACTAATTATCTCAATCTTAGTATCAATAATTAGTTTCACCTCTTGTGAAGAAAATAAACCAACAAAGGTCTTTGAAATTGAAGAAAAAGAAGAGTATAAAACTCAAACGGATATAAACATAGGGTCTTATGAATTTTATTTGAGTCCAGGTTCAATCGGTAATCAAATAATCTATCATAATAACTACTCTCTCTCCTATAATGAAGAAGCCGAACAAGCTGATTGGGTATTTTATAAACTCACAAATTCTTGTATCTCTGCTTCGATTGAAAGATCAAATGATTTTAGAGTAGACCCGCTTGTAAATGAAGGTTCTGCGGCACTTAAAGACTATCATGGTTCTGGCTACGATAGAGGGCATATGGCTCCTGCGGGAAGCATGAAAGTTGATGCTCAGAGTATGAGTCAGAGTTTTTATATGAGTAACATGAGCCCTCAGAGCGCTGGTTTCAACAGAGGGGTATGGAAAAGGCTTGAGGAGAAGGTTCGTTATTGGGTGGAAGGTAACGACTCTATTTTCGTTGTTACGGGACCAATTTTAGATAGTCCAATAGACTCGATAGGCGACAACAATGTAGCTGTTCCTAGAGCATATTACAAAACATTACTTGCATATAAAGATACCACCGTAATGGGAATAGGCTTTTTATTACCTCATGAAAAGAGTGATAAATCGTTGTACTCATTTGCCGTTTCAATCGATTCAATTGAAGTCATAACAGGAATAGATTTTTATGCTAATTTAGATGTAGCAACACAAACCAAAGTTGAATCTAATTCAAGTGTTAAATCTTTCATTTTTAAATAGATAAACAATGTTTATAGGTTCTGTCGCATCTGTCTATTTTTTTGCTTTTCTTTATGAAAAATGGAATCAGATAAATAACTAAAGTGCTGATTTTCAATTGAATTTATTTTGTGACATTTGAATTTTATCAGTTGAAAACGGTTAAATTTGGTAGATGCGACAGAACCTAATAATACAGATCATACTTATTCCTTGCGATATTCCTGTATTTCTAAAATTTATGATTTCATTTTTTGGAGCATTTACAATAAGTATGTTTTTCTATGAATATTTTGTTCGGTACACTTTTATAGGTGAAATCTTGAATAAGAGTAGAAAAAGAAAGAAACATTCGTAAAATTATTTTAGTTTTTCAAAATTAATTAATACTCACTCATCTATAGGTTCTGTCGCATTAATCTAAAAACTGCATTATCTGCTTTATTTTTCTAATTTTTACATATCAATTCTATTTAATTATCAGTAGTTTAACTTTTTGTGACATCAAGAAATCACCAATTTTTGACCAAATTTGAATTAATGCGACAGAACCGCGTTTACTCTTATACCAAAAACGCTGGCACTATCGCTTGGCCTCTATAAGCTCATCACTTTTAGTATATTTGGTTCGGCACGAAAGTATAGCAATGGCCGTTATGCAACATAAACAAGAACAATGAGATACTCGATAATCTATATTACAATTAGTCTTTTACTTTTTTCATGTGTAACTCCCAAGGTTGAATCTAATAAGGCCAACAACGATTCGCTTATATTCGAAGTAAAGTATTTTGGCGCTTTGAAAAACATGATGCATAAAGGTGATGTTTCTGCCAAGGCCGACTTGTCAGACTTTGAAAATTCTGAACACCTTTATGCTATTGGTGCTCTTGAAAACCTCAAAGGCGAAATTCAAATTATCGATGGAGAGTCCTTTAACACTTTCGTATTGGATAGTGCAATCAGTTTTGATAAGTCATTTAATAGAAAAGCCACATTATTGGTATATGCCACAGTTGAGACTTGGAATACTTATGAGATTACAGATGACATAAAAACGTACGAACAACTTGAAGAGCACATTGCTTCTATTGCTAAAGAAAATGGGGTAAATATTAATGAACCATTCCCTTTTCTGATTGAGGGGACGGCTAAATCATTCGATTGGCACGTAATTAATTGGAAAGATGGGGACACTAAACATTCACATGAAAAACATGTTAACTCAGGATTGCATGGGACAATTGAAAACAAAGAGGTTGAATTACTAGGTTTTTACTCTGCTTCACACCACGCAATTTTCACGCATCATACGACTAATATGCATATTCACGTAAAAACCAGTGACAATGAAATTGCGGGGCATATTGACGGTTTAACATTAGGCAAAGGGATGATATTGAAACTCCCTGCTATCAATTAAAACGATTACATAACATAGAACTGAGCTAAAAAGCAATCGGAGCTTATCCTTCGTTTCTACATATAATTATTGAAAATCAGCACTTTAGCTATTTATCTGATTTCATTTTTCTTAAAGAATGTAAGTCGGTTCTGTCGCATTAATTGAAAAATCACTATTTGAAGCCTAATTCATACAAAACGAAAAATCATAAACCGTTGAAATAATGTGAGTTAACTTTTTGAACATTCAAGGAATTTGATGAAAAATGGTCGAAAAATAATTAATGCGACAGAACCGTTCCATCTTCCGTTAAAATTATTTTTCCATTTTTTTCAATTTCAAGTGTGATATCTGGAGAATTGGCCGCTCCCAAAATATTTCTATAAACTCTGTAAATATAATTGTTGTTGCTAAATGTAAACACATGATTTCCGCCACTTCCTTGATGTTCTAATTGTCCATTTTGAATAATTAGTTCAGGGGTTGAAGATTCTTTTTTTCCCAATTTCCAACAAGCATATCTGTATTCATAATCGGATAATTCGTCAATTCTAATTAGGTAATTTTTAGTCTGTATCTTATATTTTGGGCTTTCAAATAGTTTTAATGAATGATGCAAGTTTTCTTTTCCCTTATCAATCAAATCTTTTTTTAGTTGCTTTTCAAATTCACTCTGATAATTCACAGCAACTATTTTTCCATCATAACCTATCCACAAAAGACCATTGTCTAACATAATTCCTTCACAACCAACTTCAGACCACTGTTCCATTGTAGAATTAGCAACCTCTTCAATTAGGATTTTGTCAAAAACTTCACTAAATCTCTTACTAAATTCGTTTTTGTTTTTAATACTTGGAATTGGATATTGTCTCTCTAACGGAAAGCTGATAATTTCTGATATTTTGTCTATACTATTCGATTTGAACAACTCAATAACATTGCTGATGCTTTCTACTTTATCGTCAGTGAGTTTTTCAATGTCGTCAGGCTTCTCTTGTTTTAGATCTTTGCCTTCTGTTTTAGCAACTATTTTTTCTTTTGATACAATTGTTGTGTTCTTTTGGTTACATCCGAAAAGCAAAAGTGCAAATGTTAAAGTCGTCAGTTTAATATGTTTCATTACTATTGAATGTTCGTTATTTGTGTGTCGACCTACAATGACCTATACCCATTGTTGGGCAACGTTTTTGTTTATTCATTTTATATTCTTTTTTACAAAATTGTCAGTTTGTCAACGTCCTTTCCATTGATGACTATTGTATACTTTGAGTCATTCTCATTTTCCCTGTATGCAACAGATTTATCATTTTCAATGAACCGCCATTGATTTTGTCGCCTTAGGTAGTCAAAGTCGCCATTGAGATTCTCGAAGAGTCCAATTTTGAAAGAACCGTCAACAAAGTCGACCCGAACAGAATCATATCGGATTGGAGTTTCAAGTATAAATTGGTCAAAGTCTTGTTGTCTAATAATTGCCTATTTAAAATGGTGCCCAACGCTCTGGCTATACTGCGTATCCCGAGGGGTATGCAGCATAGGCAATGTTGCCACACGTATTTATTTTTTTTCTATTGTTATCAATTTGTCCGATTCAAACATTGTCGCTGGTGAAATCACCTTTTCGTCCATCGGAATACTTTCTCCGTATCGTTCTTTCATTTTAGCTTTCACAATGTCATTGCTCAAGTCAAAGTCAGCGAGCTGCTCAAGCTGTCCTATTTCAATATCGACAGCCTGCTTGTATATTTTCCAAACAAGTTCCGAGCAATAAATTTTGTCATCAGACCACTCAAAGTAAATGTCGTATGATTTTCCGTTGAATTTTTCTCCAACCTGTTTCATTTTGATTAGAGTTGTGCTTGTTAATACTTGGTCAGCGTTTGCAAGTCGCTTAATTACATAATGTCCATTTTCGCCGCGATTTATCCATTCGGCTAGTGGTGACAACTTTACGGGTTGCACAGCTTCGTAAACGAGAAATTGTCCATCATTTTCGTAAATGATTCCCATATGACTGTACTTCGAGTTAGTCGCTAATTGAATCGCTTTACTCTGACTGGACTTTGAAGTCTGAAAAATTATATCGCCATTCTGGATTTTCTGTCCGAGTTCTTTTATGTCCTCTTGGGAGCTGCTGTTTGAACAACCAAATATGATTGTCAAACCGATAAGTAGAATTATTAATGACTGTTTCATTTTTTTATGTGTGGCAACAATAGGATAATCCATATTGTGGATTATCTGGTTCTGTCGCATCTACCAAATTTAAAAAATTTAAACTGATAAAATCCAAATGTTACAAAATAAATTCAATTGAAAATCCGCACTTTAGTTCTTTATCTGATTCCATTTTTCATAAAGAAAAAGCAACAAAATAGTCAGATGCGACAGAACCTTTGTCTGTTTTTATAGGACTTCATTTTGTTATAATTCCAATAATGTCCGCCAAGAATAGTGTCCATTTCGTTATTCTTAAACATCTCGATTGGATTCCAATTTCCACCAAACATTAGGTTAAATCTGATTTTGGTATTATCGAGATTATCTAACTTTAGGATATCATTTAGCTTAATGGAATTCATTGGCGATTGGTTTTTTCGTATTGCACACAACGTATTGTATAAAAGCAGTTGCGGATTTATATGCACTTACTTACTGTTAGCAAGATAGTGAATTAAAACAAAAAAACGGTTTGAGATTACTCTCAAACCGCTATTGCTTTTATACCTTGTTGTAAGTAGTTTTTATTCTACTTCAGTAATTAAATCTTCTCTACTTTTCCTAACTTTTTTAAGGTTGACTAACCAATCATTTTCTGTGTCCCTGTATCCCAAGGGAAGCAAAACACAGCTTCTTAATCCTTTTTCCTTTAGGTTTAAGATTTCATCTAATGCGTTAGCATCAAAACCTTCCATTGGTGTAGCATCAACTTGTACAAATGCGGCTGCCACGATTGCTTGTGAAAATGCAATGTATGCTTGTTTTGCTGCGTGATTGAAATTCACTTCTGGATCTCTTGGAGGGTAACCTTTCAAAAGCATTTGTCTGTAATTCTCCCATCCTTCATTTTTAAATCCTCTTACTTCATTAACTAGGTCAAACATCTTGTTAATTCTCTCTACAGTATATGTGTCCCAAGCCGCAAAGACTAATAAGTGAGAGCAATCTGAGACCACAGACTGATTCCATGCGATTGGCTTAATTTTATCTTTTAACTCTTGATTAGTAATAACATATACTTCAAAAGGTTGTAAACCACTTGAAGTTGGTGCAAGTGATATCGCTTCTATGATATTATCAATTTTTTCTTGAGTTATTTTTTGACCATTCATGGCCTTTGTGGCATAACGCCAGTTGAGTTTATCTAGAAATTCCATTTTTTAGTTTAATTCTTTCAATAAAGTATTCGCTGCAAGTTTCCCTAATTCATTTGATGCTAGTGGACTGGATCCAGTAATTAACCTCCTATCAACACACACGGTTTTATCCATTTTAGTGTTCATCAAATTGACACCGAGATTTTTTAATTTTTCACTTAGGCCATATGGCATTTTTCCAGGAAGATAACCGAACATTGGTGTTTTATTGTCAACTGAATCGGGGAATACAGCCATATTATACCCTTTGTATAAGAACTCTTGATTATCTAAAGTGGTTGATAAGAATGCTCCGGGTCCATGACATAGGCTAATTGTAAATAAATTTTTTTCATTTGCCCACCTTAGAATTGACGCCACATTTTCATCTTCAGGGATACCAATCATTGCGCCATGTCCACCTGGAACAAAAACAGCAGCATACGATTCTGAATGATCAAATGAAGACTTAATGAATTCAGAAAGCTTAAGCGGCTTTTCAAA
>ERZ1048068.2876-NODE-2876-length-11695-cov-5.518900_pt1 | contig 11695 bp, 10 predicted proteins | sample MGYA00383098_ERZ1048068 | MGnify/ENA primary metagenome ERZ1048068 (study PRJEB29581, sample SAMEA5548368) | metagenome | biome: marine; feature: coastal; material: water | depth 1 m | study: Short-term variability in the microbial, nano- and picoplankton... | reverse complement strand
TTATTAATAAACAAAAATAATTACATATCAAATTATAAAATTGTAATGATTAGAAGAAAGGATACAATAGGATATGTTGAATTTTTAAGGGGTAAATATAATATACACAAATATGATTATATTATTAAATTATTTGATATGATGACAAAATTAGAAAAGGATAGAATATTAGAAATAAGAGATTTTGATAAATTAAGAACTCATCTTGGTATGACTAAAAAAAACTATATATATAAAAATGAATACGATTCTGCTAAAATTAAGTTTAATACTTTAATTAATAATACAATTATGATAAAAAATGAAAAAATGAATAATAAAGTTAAATTATCACAATTAGAATATTTAATAAAAAAAAGCAAAAATATATGGAAAGATACAGAATGGGGATTGCCAAAAGGACGCAAGCATCAAAAGGAAACAAGTATTAATTGTGCTGTTCGTGAGTTTTTAGAAGAAACAGGAATACCTAAATCTGATATTACAGTTTTAGTTAATATAAAACCATTAGAAGAAATATATACAAGTTTCAATAATGTTAAATATCGTCATATATATTACTTTGCTAGATTTTTAAATGAAAATACAACATTAACATTTAATCAAAACAATAAAAACCAAGTAAATGAAATAAGTGCGATAGAATGGTTTGGTAATGAAGACGCAAATAAATGTTTAAGAGCATATTATAATGAAAAAAAAGAAATTATATATAAAACATTTAAAACATTAGATCAAATAAATGATGATTGTAAAATAGTATCATTATAAAAAATCAATTTATTATTATTATCCTACATTACATTTAATTATAAAATATAGAATTTCATCTAGTTCAATAATACGTTTTTTTGTTTTCAATATGAGTTTTAATTCTTTATTAAGATGAACTTTTTTATCTTTTATTAAGTTGTTTTCAGTTAAATACTTATTAATTATTATATTAAATTCTGATACTAATATTTTATTATTACCAGTATTGATTGAAAATAATTTCATAATATTATTATTTAATATTATACTACATTTTTTAAAAGTAGTATTTTGTTTCAGTTTATTATTATGATTCGTCTTTTTATTTTTACATATATTAGTCCTCTTTTCTTTTTTCTGATTTTTTCCTTCATTCAAAATTATATTATTACTTTCTTTAGTATGAGTTTCTATAATATCCTTTTTAATTTTAGTGAAGGTTTTTTCTAGTACTAGAATAGCATTTTTTAATAATTTAATATCTGTTTCGTATTCTGTTAATCTAGGTATAATTGTATTCATATTAATTCGATAATATAGGAATATTATTATATGAAATAATACAATCTTTGTTTAAATTATTTTTAAGAAATTACCAATGACTAATATTTGTTTATCTAGATATTCGAATTTCTTTGCTAAAATTTTAATTTTAATTGTATCACCTGTTTTAATTTTAGAGTATTCTTCATTACCAATATGATGTTGTTTTGATAAAAATATGTTTAATGGAGATATATCATTATTTTCTATATAACACGTAATATGTGATTTACTAACTTCAGAAACAATACAATCTATAATTTGATTTTCTCTAGGACTGCAAATGATTACTTCGTATTTAATATTATAATATACTACTGATTTAAAATTGTTTATTCGCATATTACCTTCACTACGCATTAATATTTTTGTTGTATATGGTTTTACATATCCCTCATTTATACAAATACCATTTATCTCATTATCTAATGTATCTTTTATCACTTTATCTATATCTTCTCCTAATTTATTAGCAGATATAGTAATATTTTTAGTAAGTATTTTTTTGACATAAATATTATCTTTTTCTTCAACCATTTTTAATATAATTTATATAATTTATATAATATATAATAAGTAATTAATTTTAAATTAAAAAAAAATCAATTTTAATTTAACATTAAATATAATTCATATTCTAAATTATTTAATAACCATAATTTAGAAGAATCTTTTATATTTTTTCGTCTAAATAATAATTCTAAATCATTACACAAGATTTCTTTCTTTTTGGTTTCTATTTTATTATTTGATATTGTTTCGTAATATTTAATAATTTGTCCCTTTTGTTTATCAATACACCTACTACCTTTTTGAGATTTTTTATCTGTATCGCGAAGATCCATAATTTTAAATGTTGGTGCAGCATTTTTATTATCAATTGTTATATACGCAAATAACTTATTGATTTCCTTAGTTTTAAATTTCTTTAATCTATAATTAATAATTTTGTTATTATACGCATTATCTATAATAAAATCTTTCTTTTCAGTATCATATTTATATACTAGTATTGATTTATAATTACAAATAAAAAATCCATATATATTATTTTCTCTATTTTTTTTAATTCTTGATAATTTAATACCAGTTTCTTTTAAATTAATACTATTCTTCATATCTTTATTTGTTATTAAATAGGTGCTTTTAATAAGTGCTTCTAGTAATAATTCTATTTTAGATAATTTATTATTATTAATTTTGTTTGTAAGAATTGTTTTTATTATTTTTAATTTAATATCATATGTTAATTTATAAAACAATATATTAATTATTTCATCGTCAGATGGTTTAAAACTAAATTTATATTTGTTATTTGGTAATTTATATTTAATTTTTTCAAATTGAAATTGGAAATCAGTAATTAATGATTTATATTTAAGTATATTTGTTTTTTCTAATTCAATATTGCGCTCTTTTATTTTATTAATATAAAATCGTAAATCGATTTCTGAAATAAATTCTTTTCTATTTTCATTTAAATATTGTTCTGTAAATTCAATATTTGGATTAGGATTATTTACATTTATAAATTTCAAGTAATTATTATATACTATAATTTTACCATATTCTCCTTTATTATTATATGTTTTATTATCCTTTATTAGAGATATTAAAATAATATCAAATAATTGATTATATTTTTCTTTTAATTTGATGATTTTTTTAATATCAATAATCTTCACATATTTATATTCTAATACAACACCTATTATTTTAATTTTTAATTTATATATTATATTTTCAATATTATTAATATTCACAAAATTTTGATCAATCACATCTTTATTTAAAACAGAAAGTGTTCTTTTTTTGTCATCATTACAATAATAATGACATGTTTTAGAATAATTACATATTCTAGAATAAGGAGAATCATTAAGGTTATAATCAATACTTTTATTATGTGATGTAATGAGTTTTATTTTTGTATCCCTATATTTTTCTCCATAAATATTATTACCATAGTAATTTAAATAACAATCAAACGCGTTTTCCTTTAATAATCTTTCTACATCACCAATTAATATTGCTTTTTTTTCTGATATACGATATTTAAAGAGATCAACACTTTCATTTTTACCTGTTGTTGAAGCATATAAATAAACAGATACATTACGCTTTTGAACAGGAAGAGATAAATGTGATTCATTTCTAATACAACGACCTATAACTTGCTCTATTAAACTAAAATTAAAATGGGGTTCTAAAACATGTACTTCTCTATAACCGAATAAACTCAAACCTTCAGCAGCAGTTTCTGTTCCTAAAAATACTTTAACATTTTCATTAATCATATTTTCTCTTTTTGCGATATACGAACTTATATTCGTAGATTTTATAGTTCCACTTCTAACTATATAATCCCCTTTATAATCACCAGATTTATATTTGTTATTTATAAAAGGTTCATTGTGTGATTTATATTTTTTATATCCATTCATTTCTAACGCCAAAATTAAAGGACAAATTCCACCCCATACATAACTAGAAAATATAAATACTGGTCCATCGCATTTTTCTATATTTTTCATAATCATTGCTATTTTTTTTGAATAAATGTGTAGATTTTCCATTAAGAAGTTTTTCCCGTATTTTTCATCTTTAAAACTATACGAACCAGATACTTTTGAATTAGTAATGGATTTAAAACCATTTTCACCATAACAATTATTTAAATTATCATTCGAATCATCAAGTGATTGATAAATAAAATTACTTATCTGAGATTCAGATGACCATACAGTTGAATATTCTTCTTGTGTTTTTTTTAATTTAATTAACTTATTATAAACTTCTAATTGTTCTCTACTCATTGGAGAATCTATAATATCAAAGACTTCAAACTTTTTCTTCTGAGATGAATAAATATTATCATAACTAATATAATTTATAGGGTATTTTTTAATTAGTTGATTAGGAACATTATATTTAGCACTTAATCTAAGTGGAAATTTAAAGGGGTCATCACCTCTCATGTAAGAAATATATCCATTTAATTTTTGTTTCAATACTTTTTCTCCATTCACTTTAAATTGTCCATCAGATGTAAAAATATTATTTACTTGAAGAGGTGCTCTTTTATCATTAATTAACATATAATTAAGTAATGATATTATATCAGTTGGTCTATCCCATAAAGGCGTTGCTGTAAGCATAATTAAACGCACGTTATGAGAATATCTGAGAACATCTGTTAAAACACTAGATATTAATTTTAAATCTAAATTACCAGCAGTAGAAGTTATATGATGTGCTTCATCTATTATAATTACTGAATTGGAAAACTCTTTTCTTATTTCAGAAATCTTATTTAAATGTTTTTCTTGTTCTGATAAATTCTTTTTTGTTTTATTTATTAAATCGGAAGTATATCTAGCCCATTTTTCAACATTTTTAAAATCATAATATGATTTAATCAATTTATTTAGTTTTAACATTACTGAATCACAATACATAGGGTTGCTTTTACATTTATCTAGTAATTCTTCGTTACTCTTATCCTTTTTAATTAATTCTTTTATATACGTATCTTTAGTACATTGTTTTTTTACTTGATTTGTTTTAAGTTTATTTGATTCAAATAATTGACCTTTAATGTCTTCATATCGTATTACATATATTTTTTGTTTATTGTTTCTTACCATATATTTAAGATTTTCTGCTATTGTAATACCTGTGCACGTTTTCCCTACACCGGTTCCATGAAATATAAGCATTCCTCTATATGGTGATTGGGGACCCATGAAATTTTTAAGGAGAATTTGTGTATTACTTACTTCGAACGGTTTTTTATGTTTTTGTGTTTTTTTATGTGTTTTATCTTTATCTTTATTTTTTAAATTATTAGGTGCTTTTTTAAAAGAAATTGGTTTTTTATATTCATCTATAAGATTTTTAATATCTTTTTCTTTACTGTTAATTTTAAAGAGATTGAAATCCTTTTGTTGAAATAATTGTTGTCCTATTTTTTCACTATATATACTAGGATAAAAAAACTGTTGTGTTTTATTTATTTTAATTTGTATATCTTCCATTTTATTCATAACTTTGTTTTGTTCTTTATTTGTTGATGTATTATCTATAATAAGTTGTTCTAATTGTGTATTTAGTTCATTTAATTCATCATAAAGTTTTTGTATGATAGTGAGGTTTTTGATACTAGTTTTTGTTTTTTTTGTTTTTTTTGTTTTTTTACTAGAATGTTTTAATAATTTAGATCTAGTTGATTTAGTTGATTTAGTTGATTTAGTTGATTTAGTTGATTTAGATTTCATTTTAATATTTTTATTAAAAAATAAAAATTATTACAAACTATTATTAATATAAAATATTATAAAAATAAAACAATTAATAAAAAAAATTTAAAAAAAAAGGTTAGTTTTTCCAATGAAGGAAATTTTTTATTATGATTAATGTTATAATTATTATAATATTTTATATTAATAATATTATAAATCTATTATCCTCATCCCCAAATAAAGTCCTAAATACACATACATGACATAATCAATTGATTATGTGGTTCATCTCCTTATACAGTCATTTCAATGACAGTATCAGTGATATCTCCTTGAACACCTTTGTGAATTTCTCCAACAAATCGTAATGTCTCTTCATCGATTTCACAATCTGAATCTGAATCTGAATCTGACATTTCAAAATCACTTGATATATCTACAAATATATCTCCTGGAAGGTCGGGAGCAGGTATTGGAAGAGATAAGAATTCGATTTCCAACCGAACCTTTGCGATTTGTTCTCGAACCATTGTGATTTGCTCACATAGATACTTGAATCGCGATGTGTTTTGAATTTGAAAAGAATGTGTTTGAAAAGACTCTATAATACAATCTATTTCAATATCACAACCACTCATCTTTTCAAGATCTTTCTGTAGTTTTTCTTCTAAAGAAAGCTCTTGAAGTAACTGTTCAAGAGACTTTTCCAGTAATATAAGTAATGAAAATTTTTCCATCTTGATTTGTGGTCTGAGAGACTTGCGACCTATGTGTGAAAAGTGGTTTTAAATGTAAATCCAGATAACTTTTCTTGTGTGCTCTGTTTTAAGTTATTATAGATTAAAATTCAATTTTTTTAAAATTTATAAAAATTTATTAAAATAATTCCAAAAAACTCATAGAATATTAACTACTTATTTAAATATATAAATTCGGTAAATAATAATGAAACAAAACCTATCTTAATAACTAATAAACTTATAAATTCAGAATTTAATTTATTAATATACATATTAATCCCTTTAATAAATAATAAAATACTCATATTCAACATACAACATGCTTTTATCTTTTGATAATTGTTATAAGTACTAAATAAAAATATTATATTAAAAAAAATAAGTGATATTCTAAATATTTCATTTAACATATTGTATCGCATATTATTTTTTTATTTGTAAGTATATTTTTTAATAAATATTATATGAATATTATTTAAATTAATTATTTATTTATCGGTGAGTTCGTATATTAAATAATACAGTTGTGATAAATATTGTTCGTACTTTTCTGCGTTTTCTCTAAAGTATTTAATTGCTATTGTTTTCATTTTTTTATTAGTTTTCTCTATTTTATTAGGTTTCTCTTTTTTTATTTTAGTTTTCTCTATTTTATTAGGTTTCTCTTTTTTTATTTTAGTTTGTGGTTTTGTATATTTTTTATTATAAGTTGATGTATGTGTAAATTTAAAAGGAGTTTTAATTTTCCTTTTTTGAGATATATCTTCACTTTCAGAATATCCTTTATTATTATATGATGCGAGTCTTACAAGTTCATTTACCAGGATATCTTTCGAACTCATTCTTATAAAATATATGATATTTAAAAATTTGAATAATAAATATTTAAATTCAATTTTATTGAAAAAAAGTAAAATATTAATTTTATATTATGCGGTTTATATAATGTGGTTTATATATTATTCTTAAGTTTTAAATACTATAAGGAATATTAATAATGTTATTATTAGAATTATTTTCCCTACATTTATAATAAATAAAACAAGGAGAAAGTATCAAATCAATTGTTAGCAAACAAGGAATACAACAAGGACAGCATGAAACACAAGGAGGATATCCACCCGCATCGAATCTAGACTGACTACAATAACTTTCACATTCATTTTCATAATAAGTTGTTAGACATATAATATGACCATGGTTATCTTTTTGGAAACAATTTTCCATAATGATACAGTCGTTTTATGTTTTATGTTTTATATTTTATATTTATAATTTTAAGTAATTAAATATCAATTTTATTACAATATATCCATTATAAAACCATAATTTCGCTTAAACTTTGACCAACAATACTTCTTTCAATTGCGGCCGCACAAATTTTAGAAACATCAATCACTTCTAATTTAGAAGTGTTTTCCCCTTCAAAACGCCCCATTATATCTACTGTATTTGTAACAATAACTTTTTCAAAACTAGAATCATTAATGCGTTGTAATGCGGGGTTTGATAATACGCCATGACACGCTCCCATATATATAGAGGTCGCCCCATTATCTTTTAAAACTTCACATGCCTTACACGCGGTTCCTGCTGTATCAATCATATCATCTATCATAAAACATATTTTATCTTTCACATCTCCCATTAAAATCATACGGTTAACACTACCAGCAGATACTCTTTCTTTATATAAAATTGCTGCGGAACATTTTAGTTTTTCAGCAACTCTTGTCGCTGTTTTAACACCTCCTTCATCTGGAGAAACAATAACTAAATCTTCTGGATTTATTTTACTTAATAATTCAGTATTGATATAATGAATGAAATAAGGTTCTGTATAAATATTATCTAGTCGTGTATTATCAAAGAAACCTTGTATTTGTCCTGCGTGTAAGTCAAATGTTATAACTCTATCAATACCTTGTGTTTCAAGGAAAGAAGCAATCATTTTTGAACTAATGGGGGCTCTACTATAATCTTTTCTGTCTTGTCGCTGATAAGGAAAAATGGGGAGTATAACACGAATTGAAGTTGCACTTCCACGTTTAATCGCATCTATTAAAACAAATAATTCCATCATTAAATCATTGAGATTAAATTGTGATGTAGCAGAAACAGATTGAATAACAATACAATCTCGTTTTCTAATATTTTCTTGTATTTTGGGTATTTTTATTTCGCCATTTGCGAACCTTTCTACTATACAATTACTTAATTGAGTATTATTAAAATAGGATGCTACCTTTAAACCAAATTCGCGATTACCATTACCAACAAAAAAAAGCGTATTCTTAGAAATAAACTCTTGATGTATAATATTATAATCTAGCATATTATTTAAAATAACAATTTATTCTTTAATTATATTTGATACTTGTTAAATAATTGTTAAATTAATTGTTAAATAATTATTACTTTTTTAATTTTACATTATTATTTAAATTTGTTTATTATTTTCTTTTTATATATTAAATATATTTAACTATAATTTTTAAATATGGCTAAAACCAAAACAACATTAAAACACAAATATGAAAAACCATCTCTTAAAAAAACCAAAAAACACTCACACACTTACAAACCACCCACAAAACCCACAAAACCCAATAAACGAACAAAACGAACAAGACGAACCAAACTTAAAAGAAACCCTAAACACAAACACAAAAAAACAATGAAAGGGGGTGGGAATGGGAAGGAATCGGCATGGAGTAGGCTTAAAGAAAAAGCAAAAGCAGCAGTAGGAGCAGCAGGAGCATTCGCATTCAGAACGGGAACAGCAGCAGCAGCAGCAGAAAAAGTAACTGCAGAAAAGGCAGCAGCAGAAAAGGTAGCAGCAGAAAAAGCAGCAGCAGCAGCAGCAGGAAAAGCAGAAGCTGTGGGAAAAAAAAAATTTACAGAAAATGAAATTATAGATATAACTGTAGATATACTTGTTAAAATATTAGAAAATTATGAAAAAAATGATCCTACAAAATTAATTAATTTTAATAAAATTAATACAAATGTAATATTAAACTCTTTTTTTGTATTAGTTGAACAAAAATATAAAAATATACAAAAACAAATTATATTTAATGAAATAATAGCAGATAAAATGTTTAATAAAAATAAAAATATTAAACCTGAAACAATAGCAGATGTAAATAACATAATTTCAAGAGATGTAAATAACATAATTTCAATATATTATAAGATAATTAAACCTGAAAATAAGGATCAAATAAAAGATATATTAGCAAAATATCTTATCAAAATTAATGATTATAAAGAACAATTAACATTATCAAAAGCAACACCAGCAGCAGCACAAGCATCACAACAAACAGTATCATCAAAAGGAAAAGGAAAAGCATCACCACAAACAGTATCATCAAAAGGAAAAGGAAAAGGAAAAGGAAAAGCAATAGAAAGTGAAACAGAAGCAGCAATGTTGTATTTGTTAAATATAATTACAAAAGAAGATTCAAACCCTAATGATAAAGATATATCAGATTATTTAAACATGCTTACTGATAATTTACCAACAAAAAAAGAAAATTTAAAAGAATACTATGATACGTTTATAAAACCATTTATAAAAAAACTATACGCCTTAAAATACAAGATAACCAATGAAGACGATATAGTTAAAATAAAAGATTTATCCGAACCAATTTTTAAAGACAGAACTATTAAGGCAAAAAAATTACAAGAAATTATCAGAGAAATATATTCAGAAGGATATGAACCACGTATATCATTTGAGATAAATTTAATTAATAAAATAAAACAAAGATACGAAGAAAATATAAAAGACCAAAATACCAATGACCGTGAAAAAATAATATTAAACAAATTAACACTAAAAATTGTCAAAGCAAAACAAAATAATCCTAGATCCCCCCTGCAACAATATTTATCGGATTTGATAAAGGATTATAATGGTAACACAAATACACAAGAAAAAGATTTCATAATTCTATTAATATTTGAAGTATATGATAGATTATATTATATTCAAACTAATACAGATATAATGTCAGAAACAAAAAATATATTAATTGAATATAGTGAAAATAATTTTAATAAAGATGAAAAATTTATAAAAGAATTAAAACAACACCCAGGACTAGTCCTTGAAATACTCAATACAAATACTACACTAGATGAATGGGCAATAAGTCCTACATATCAATTTCCTACTGCTTTTGAATAGATAATAATTTCTAGTTCTTTCCAATTTGTATTAATATAACATACTTCACTTTCTTTATTCATTTCTAATTGTATAGAAAGAAATTGTAGTTTTTGTTTCACATAAATAGGAATATCTCTATCAATTAAAAGAATAATAAGTTCTACTTTGTTATTATGAGACATTTTATTTAATGATAATTTCAGAGTGTCAAAATTAAGTAAAGATAAATCGTCTTCATATAGAAACATTTTTCTTATAAAATCGCAAATATATGCGTTTTTATTATCTAGTAATACATTTTTAATATTCGAAATAAAGTTATTTGAAAATGTAAGTTTTATGTCTCCTTCTTTTAAAAATAATTCTTTATTAACTCTAGAATAGATTTTATTATTATTTTCGTTATATCTATACAATAAAGTATTGTTTTTTATATAATGTTGTTGTTTCCATTTTTTAGATATCATATATTTATTAATAGATTTATTATTTTTCTTTATTTTTACACTAGATGATTGATGCAACATATATTTATAAGCCATATTACATAAATAATTGTCCCATTTAATGTATTTATTATATACATTTATATCATCTTCTTTTTCCATTTTACAATATAGTTTAGTTTCTGGATAAATACCATTATGTTCATAATTAATAATTTCTAATTGTGGCGAAATATAGTGTAATTTCTTTTTTGTATTTAAAAAACACACATTATTATCATAATCATATTCTACTTTATAATTATTATGTAAAAATTTAGTATTAATCATATCATAAATATGAATTAAATAATATAAAATTTAAAAATCAATTTTTAAAATGCCATATAATGGTTTTTTCTTCTAAAACTATTAGGAGGTTTTGTAGTATATGATGTGAAATATTCTGGTCCAGGTGGAACTAGTGTTGATTCTTGATTTGATTTATAGTCATCTAGTAGTTTATCTAAGGCATTATATGTGGTTGTAATGTTTTCATCGCCATATTCTTTATTATCTTTATTAGCTTCAATAAATTTAATTATTTCCTCATGAGTAGTTAAATTTTTTTTTGATGAACTTGATTTTTGAAAAATATATAGAATCGCTCCTATATTTTTCATTAATGTCTTGAAATTTTTTGTAGATTTAAGATTATTATATTTTGGTAGTAATTTATAATTCTCTTGTAGTTGTCCAGGTGGAGTTGTTCCTGGTGGAGTTGTTCCAGGTGGAGTTGTTCCTGGTGGA
>ERZ1048068.2875-NODE-2875-length-11696-cov-4.862469_pt1 | contig 11696 bp, 8 predicted proteins | sample MGYA00383098_ERZ1048068 | MGnify/ENA primary metagenome ERZ1048068 (study PRJEB29581, sample SAMEA5548368) | metagenome | biome: marine; feature: coastal; material: water | depth 1 m | study: Short-term variability in the microbial, nano- and picoplankton... | reverse complement strand
GTAATAGCTCACGAAGCTGGACATATTGCTGGAGGGCATATTGTACGAAGTGATTACGGAAACAGGTCTGCTTATGGGGCTATGTTAATTGCGGCTGGCATAGGTATTGCTGCAATCCTAGCAGGAGAAGCAGAGGCAGGAGCGATGGTCTTGGGCGGCTCCCAACAGTTTGGTCAATTAGAAGCTCTCGCGTACTCCAGAACAAATGAATCAGCAGCTGACCAGTATGCAGCACAGTATATGGAAGCAACTAAACAATCTGGGCAAGGGCTTATAGATTTTTTTGATAGGTTTAGGGCTCAAGAGGTGCTTTCAAATGCCAGAAGATATCCTTATTTCAGGGGTCATCCCCTATCGTCTGACAGAATAGATGCTTTAAGAGAGGTCGTAGATGAAAGTGAATACACAGACGTAAAGGATACAGAAGAAGAGCAGAATAGACTAGAAATGGCAAAAGCAAAACTAAGGGGTTTCCTTGAGGGCCCACAAGTAGTCTTTTCAAAGTATCCCCCATCTGATCAATCGCAGCCTGCTCGTTATGCTCGATCCGTTGCACATTTCAAAGCAGCTGATTTAAAAAATGCTTTAAAAGAAATCGATAGTTTAATTTCAGAAAATAACAAAAATCCATATTTTTTCGAATTAAAAGCTCAAATACTCTATGAGAGCGGACAAGGCCAAGCATCTCTTAAGCCAGCTCGCAAGGCACTAGAATTAAAACCAAATGCTCCATTATTAAAATTAGCGCTTGCGCAATCGCTACTTGAGGAAGATGATGAATCATCAACTTTTGAAGCTATTAAGCTTTTAAAATCAGCACTAAATATAGAGAGAGAAAATAGCTATGCTTGGTATACTCTCTCAAGAGCTTATGGCGAGGTTGGTATGAAAGCTGAAGCCAAGTATGCTACCGCCGAACAAGCTTACGCAATTGGAGATCTCGCAAGAGCTAGCTCTTTTGCAAAAAGGGCACAAACTGATTTAGAGCGCGGAGATCCACTTTGGCGCCGAGCTTCAGACATTATAGTTGTATCTGATGCACAACTCGCAAAAAAAAATAGACGAAATCGAGGCCCTAAACCTTAAATCAATAATGACATTGCAATGTTTATAACTTAATCGCAAAAACTTAAAATAAAGAACTAATTATGAAATCAACTTTAATCTCTGCAGTTTTCCTTTCAAGCGTAGCATTTTTTGGCTGCGCTCAAGCCAATTCAGATATAGATTTAAGAACCTCTGAAGTTGAAGCAATAATTAAGAACTACTTGTTAAAAAATCCTGAAGTACTCAGGGATGCCTTCATCGAACTTGATAAAAAACAAGATAGGCTAGCTTTAGCAGAAATCTCCGATGCGCTGTATGAAGACGCAAGAGATTCATCCATTGGACAAAAGAATGCAAAAGTAACAATAGTAGAATTTTTTGATTACAATTGTGGATTTTGTAAAAAGTCCGCTGGTTGGGTTGAAAAAGTTATTGAAACCTACCCTAAAGACGTGAAAATTATTTTTAAAGAACTACCCATTTTAGACTCCAGGACAAAAACTTCAAAAATTGCAGCTAAGGCAGCTATAGCTGCAAATAAGCAAGGTAAATTTGCTGAGATTCATTTTGCATTAATGAATGAACGCAGTATTTCTGAGGATAGAATCTATAAAATTGCAGAAAAAGTAGGGCTTAATATAACAAAACTAAAAAATGACATGAATGACCCAGATGTTGACCTATATCTAGCCGACACCTTATCCCTTGCCACCCGCATACCTTCATTATCAGGAACACCTTTCTTTATAATAGGGGACAATCTTATACCTGGAGCCGACGAAGAAAGGTTAGACTCTGTATTGCGAGATGTTCTCAGTAAATCTTAAATTAAATTATACAAATAAATTAATACATAAGTCTAAATTTTACCATCAAAATCAGCTGAGCTATGTCGTTCCTTTATACCTTTTTCTAAATCCCAAGCACGATTTACAATTTGCCCTCTTTTGAATGCTGACCTTTCCGAGAGTTGCTTTGTCCACCGCATTAGATGTGTGTAAGACTCCACTTCCAAAAAATCTTTAGCATCATACAAAAGACCACGAACCATAGCGCCATACCAAGGGTAAATCGCAAAATCAGCAATTGTTAATTCGCCACCAACAATGAACTCATTTTCTTCAAGACGTTTATCTAATACATCAAGTTGGCGTTTTACTTCCATAGAGAAACGGTCAATGGCATATTCTATTTTATAAGGAGCATAGGCATAAAAGTGACCAAATCCGCCTCCGAGAAAAGGTCCACTGCCCATCTGCCACATTAACCAAGACATAGTGTCAGCCCGCTCTTTTCTTTTCTTAGGAAGAAAGCAATCAAATTTTTCTGCTAGGTAAAAAAGTATTGAGCCACTTTCAAAAACTTTTTGAGGTTCATTTTCAATACTAAAATCAACAAGAGCAGGTATTTTCGAGTTAGGGTTAACATCAACAAATCCGCTCGTGAATTGATCACCCTCCAATATATTGATCAACCACGCATCATATTCTGCATCACCGCACCCGGATTCAAGTAACTCTTCCAACATAATTGTAACTTTTACTCCATTAGGTGTACCTACTGAATAAAGTTGAATAGGGTGAATACCCCTTGGTAAAACTTTATTAGAGGTAGCACCTGATAAGGGGCGGTTAATGTTGGAGAAACGATTTATATTATTTTCTTTATCCCATTTCCATACTTTGGGAGGAATATATTCAGATAGTTTTTGCATTGATTATTACCCTATTAAAGAAAATACCTAGCACACAGTATGGATTATGAAACAATAGATTTCTGTTTTTACAACCAACCTTGACGACTCATCTGAAATATAGGATACGAATTTTGGGCCACATCTCCCCACTGAGGTGAACTACATATCTTCGTACAAAAAATCGAAGTAATGGAGAAATATTATGGCAATAGCCACAAAACCAACGGTTCGTCCCGTTGATCCCCGCTTTAGTGCGGGCCCTACAAAAAAACGACCTGGATGGTCTCTTGATGCACTCCAAGGCGCAGCTCTTGGTCGATCACACAGGTCAGATCTAGGAAAAGCAAAACTAAAAGAAGTTATTGATCTAACACGTGAAGTCTTGGAGGTCCCTAAAAACTATAAAATAGCTATAGTACCGGCATCGGATACAGGAGCTGTTGAAATGGCAATGTGGTCGATGCTTGGCCCAAGGGGAGTTGATGTAGCTGCTTGGGAAAATTTTGGTAATGCTTGGATAACAGATGCAAAAAACCAGTTACCCCTAAAGGACTTAAGAATACTCGAAGCAGATTATGGAAAACTACCTCCCTTAGACCTTTACACTGGCGATCGCGATTTAGTTTTTACTTGGAATGGCACAACGGCTGGAGTTAGAGTTCCCAATGCCGACTTTATTCCCGATGATCGAGAGGGAATCACAATATGTGATGCGACTTCTGCAGTATTCGCTCAACAGCTAGAATGGAAAAAATTAGATGTAGTCACCTACAGCTGGCAAAAAAACATGGGTGGTGAAGCTGCCCATGGAATGATTATCCTAAGTCCTAAAGCAGTAAACCGGCTTGAAAGCTACACACCCCCCTGGCCTTTACCAAAGATATTCCGAATGACTAGCAAAGGTAAGATCAACGAAGCACTATTTGAAGGTGCCACAATTAATACACCATCTCTACTTTGTACCGAAGACCACTTAGATGCACTTAAGTGGGTTAAAAACAATGGTGGCCTACAATTCATGCATGACCGAGCCGACGCAAATGCTGAAGTGCTCTACAGCTGGATTGAGAGAACAGATTGGATTGCTAATCTTGCACAAAAAGATACGGAAAGATCAAACACCGGTGTTTGTTTAAAAATTGTAGATCCGAAAATTACATCACTACCAAAAGAACAACAAGCTGCCTTCGCAAAATCTATTGTTAAAATACTTGGCGATGAAAATGTCGCTTTAGATTTTGGATCTTATAAAACTGCCCCAGCAGGTTTTAGGATCTGGGCGTCAGGCCTGATTGAAAAATCGGATATAGAGGCCCTTATCCCTTGGTTGGACTGGGCTTATAACATAAAAATTCAGGAGCTACAGAATGCCTAGAGTACTTATATCCGATAAAATGTCTCCAGCAGCCACAGAAGTTTTTAAAAATCGCGGAATTGATGTAGATGTCATAACTGAACTGAAAAAAAATGAACTTATTAGAATAATATCTGACTATGACGGTTTAGCCGTGCGTTCATCGACGAGACCAGATGCAGAAATAATTGCGGCAGCAAATAAACTAAAAGTTATTGGCAGGGCTGGAATTGGAGTAGATAATATAGATATAAAGGCTGCTACAGATAAGGGTATAGTTGTTATGAACACGCCATTTGGCAACGCTATAACAACAGCTGAACATGCTATAGCGATGTTGTTTTCTGCAGCACGGCAAATCCCTTCAGCTTCAATGCGCACGCAAAATGGTGAGTGGCCTAAAAGTGAGTTTAAAGGTGTTGAGCTATTTAATAAAACCCTTGGTTTAATTGGCTGTGGGAATATTGGAGCACTTGTCGCTGAAAGAGCATTAGGTTTGCGCATGAAAGTAATTGCGTTTGACCCATACTTAACCGAAGAGCGCGCAGTAAAAATAGGTGTTGAAAAAGTAGATCTTGAGGTCTTATTTCAAAGGTCAGATGCTATAACACTTCACACTCCCCTAGTCGAGAGTACAAAGAATATAGTGAATCGCGAACGGCTTGGAATGACAAAGAAAGGGGTTATAATTGTTAACTGTGCTCGAGGAGGCTTAATTGATGAGGAGGCTTTGAAAGATGCCTTAAAAGCAGGACATGTTAGAGCAGCAGCACTTGATGTTTTTAACGTAGAGCCTGCTAAAGATAACGCCCTTTTTGGAGTTAGAAATTTTATCGCCACACCTCATTTAGGCGCATCAACTCTTGAAGCTCAGGAGAATGTAGCTGTTCAAGTGGCTGAACAAATGGCAGACTACCTTACCTCTGGAGCAGTTTCTAATGCATTAAACACCCCAAGTATTTCAGCCGAGGAAGCACCGCGCCTCAAACCTTGGGTGGATTTAGCTGGAAAGCTTGGAACTATGATGGGTCAACTTCTTCATTCCCCCGTAACTGCTGTAGAGATGACCTACAAAGGAGGAATAACAGATTTAAATAATAAACCTATGACAGCCGCTGCTTTGGCCGGACTTTTAAAAAATGCAATGCCAGAGGCTAATATGGTTTCGGCTCCCGTTTTAGCAAAAGAAAGAGGAATTGAGTTAACAGAGTCTTGTGTAGAGGAAGCTGAACGAGCTGAAAGTTTGATTAGAGTTACTGTGACAACGTCAGAACGCAAATTCGCAATTGTTGGCACAATTTATCGCGGAGAGCCACGAATTGTAAGGTTGTTCGGGGTGCCAATGGATGCGGCCTTCTCACAAGATATGCTATATATTCGTAATGATGATCGCCCAGGTTTTGTAGGAAAACTAGGAAAAATACTTGGCGATGCAAAAGTAAACATTGGAACTTTTTCGATGGGAAGAATAGAAGAAGGCGGTGAAGCTGTATGCCTTGTAGCAATTGATGCTTCCGTAAATGGAGCCACAATCAACTCCATACAAGACATAGAGCAAGTCAAAATTGTTGACCTAGTTTCTTTCTAGATAACTGCAGATACGATTCGCAATTGCAAAAGAAACACTCTAAGAAAATTAGGCACGTTAGATTAAGATTCTTAGTGTGAGTAAATTATTTTACGCTTTATTATAAGGTAGTAAGCCATGGCTAATGTTGTTGTTGTTGGGTCACAATGGGGTGATGAAGGAAAAGGTAAGATAGTAGACTGGCTCTCAAACAGAGCAGATGTAGTCGTAAGGTTTCAGGGTGGCCATAATGCTGGGCACACTCTAGTTGTTGACGGTGTTACCTATAAGCTTTCTCTTTTACCATCAGGAGTGGTTCGCGGAGGAAAACTATCTGTCATAGGTAATGGAGTCGTTTTAGACCCCTGGGCTTTTTTATCGGAAGTTAAGCGTATTAAATCCCAGGGTGTTTTGGTAACTCCAGAGAATCTCATAATATCTGAGTCGGCATCATTAATACTACCCATCCACTCTGAACTCGATGGTATTCGCGAAAACCGTGTCGATGGAATAAAAATTGGTACTACTAAGCGTGGAATAGGACCAGCCTACGAGGATAAGGTTGCTAGAAGGTCAATTAGAGTATGCGATCTAGAAGATGAAAATCATCTCTATTCCAGATTACAAAACCTTCTCCACCATCATAATGCGCTTCGTAGGGGTTTAGGTCACCCAGAAACAAATGTAGATGATCTACATACAAAATTACTAGAGATAGCACCAAAAATAATACCTTTTATCTCTCCTGTATGGAATGCATTGGATGAAGCCCGTCAAAACGATAAAAAAATACTTTTTGAGGGAGCCCAAGGAGCCATGCTAGACATTGATCATGGTACTTACCCTTTTGTTACAAGTTCTAATACGATAGCTGGACAGGCAGCGGCGGGCTCAGGAGTAGGGCCAAGTGCTCTAAACTATGTATTGGGTATCACCAAAGCTTATACAACACGAGTTGGGGAGGGACCATTTCCGACAGAATTACATGATAATGTAGGTCAACGTCTTGGTGAACGAGGCCATGAGTTTGGAACCGTTACAGGACGTCAAAGAAGATGTGGCTGGTTTGATGCTGTAATGGTTAAGCAAGCAATAACCACCAGCGGAATAACAGGAATATCATTAACTAAATTAGATGTATTAGATGGGATGGAAGAACTAAAAATTTGTATTGCTTACAAACTTGATGGTGTAACTTTAAAAAGATTGCCCGCAAATGCCTCTGCGCAAGCTAGAGTCGAACCTATTTACGAAAGCCTACCTGGCTGGAACGGTTCAACTAGGGGAGCAAGATCTTGGGCTGAACTCCCTGCCGAAGCTGTAAAGTACGTTCGGCGTGTCGAAGAATTGATTGGATGCCCAGTTAGTATGGTGTCAACTTCCCCGGAAAGGGAGGATGTTATTCTAATGCGAGATCCTTTTAAAAGTTAACACCTTGTCACCCAAAGAAATAAGGCCAATTAGTAAAAATATGCTGTTTTTTATGGCATTTTTAATGGTGATTGTATGGGGTAGTGCCTTCACTCTAGTAAGCATAGGTGTGAAGTATATATCACCCTTATGGTTGGTCACATACAGGCTTATTATAGGTGCAATTCTAATAATTATTTATGTTAAATTTAAAGGCCTAAATCTACCAAACATTAAAGATAAACGATGGATATGGTACTTTGCCATGGGCTTAATTGGCATGGTTATTCCATTTTTTTTATTATCGACTGGTCAAGTCATAATTGACAGTGGTCTAACAGCGATAATGGTAGGAACTATGCCATTGATGACTGTTATCTTGGCTCACTTTTTTACAAATGAAAAGTTGTCTATTACGAAAATTATAGGATTTATCTTTGGGTTTATAGGCATAGTTATACTTTTTTTACCATCTGACTTTAGCATTGAGTTAACAGAAAACTGGTCTTCACAACTAATAATTATTATTGCTGCATTTTGTTATGCAGTAACTACGATTATAGCTAAAAGAGCACCTGACACACCAGCCACTGTAGGGGCTTGTATGATGTTAATATGCGCCGCTACTGCATGCTTATTCGTAGCTTTATTAACAGGTTTCCCCTCTAGCATTCCGCCATTGCTCGGTATTTTAACAGCCTTTGGGTTGGGAGTGGGTTCAACTGCTTTTGCATCAATACTTTTATTATATATAATTGATCAAACTGGCCCCAGTACAATTGCTAAAATTAATTATTTTGTTCCCCTGGCCTCAGTTATATTTGGTGTGATTATTTTAGATGAAATTTTAAGTATGAGGATATTTATAGCATTTGTTATTATTTTAATTGGAATGTTTATTTCACAAATAAAAAAATCAAAGGCTTTTTAAAACACTAAACGGATTATTTAAATCAGTTGGTTGAGAGCTTACTGAATTAGTATTCACTAAACCGTGATTAAGTGGGCCATTCCCTCGCCCGAGTTTAGGTGCGGACTTAATTGCTTCATAAACAAATTCACGAGAACTAATGACAGCCTCTTCAATCGAAGCACCCAGAGCAATGCAAGATGCTATTCCACTAGATAAAGTGCACCCCGTCCCATGGGTATGACGAGAATTTAAGCGAGGCCCAGACATTATGTTAGCGCCTTCGTTTGTTACTAGGACATCAAAAACTGATTTTCCTTTCAAATGTCCTCCCTTCATTAAGGCTGAATAAGAATTCTGTGATAGTAGAAACTCACCTGACCTCACTAAGTCATCAACATCATTAATTATATTACCAGTAAGTAATTCAGCTTCAGGAACATTTGGTGTTATCAAATCAGCTAGAGGTAAAAGTTTAGACTTCAAACAATCAATAGAACCTTTTTCCAGTAAGACCGAACCTGTCGATGCAACCATAACTGGATCAAGTATAATGAAGGCATTTGACTCTTCTATTTCTTCCGCAACAGCTTCAATAATATTAGAATCTCCAAGCATTCCAATTTTAATGACATCTGCTCCCACATCCGAAAGTACGCTCTTAATTTGCTCCCGCACTAGCTTAGCTGGAACATTCATTATGTCTTGAACACCGACTGAATTTTGAGCAGTAATTGCTGTAATTGCAGTAGAGGAATAAACTCCAAATGCTGCACAGGTCTTTATATCCGCTTGGATGCCCGCACCCCCGGAAGAGTCAGAGCCAGCTATAATTAATACCTTTGGAATATTAGCCTTATCCATTAATTTTAACTCCCTGGTGCATGAAGTTGTATAAAGGCGACTTCATATCTTTTAAATAAGTAATAATGATCTAATAGCGCTATCAATTGGACGATGCAATCTGTGTCCAAACACGAATAGCCTGAATGGTTTCTTTCACATCATGCACACGCAAAATCTCTACTCCTTTATTTATAGACCATAATGCAGAAGCAATGCTACCGCCCAAACGATCCTCTGATTTTGATGCATCAATATTACCAATAAAGCTTTTTCTAGATGCACCAACTAAGATTGGACAGCCAAAATCTTTAAATGAATTTAAGTTTTTTAATATAGATAAATTATCAATCTGTCTTTTACCAAACCCTAAACCAGGATCGATAGTGATTTTGTTAAGATGAATTCCCTTTTTTTCAAAAGCCTCAATTCTTTTCTGAAACCAATTTTTAATTTCCTTGACTACGTCTTCATAATTTGGATTATTTTGCATGTTTATAGGCAATCCCTTCGAATGCATAATTATTAAAGGGCACTCTAAATCAGCAGCAACATCTACTGACGAATCATCAAAAGTTAAGCCCGAAACATCATTCCATATGTCAGCACCTGCATTTATAGCTGCATTCGCAACCAAAGACTTTCTTGTATCAATTGAAATAGAAGCCTCATCATAAGACCCTTTGATAGTATCTCTCAGGGCGATTATGACAGGTAATACCCGAGCTATTTCTTCATCAGTGCTAATTTCTGATGCACCAGGTCTAGTACTCTCTCCGCCAATATCTATAATATCAGCTCCTTCATCGAGTAGCTTCAATGATTGCTTGATTGCTAAGTCGTGAGAATAAAAACTACCTCCATCTGAAAATGAGTCAGGCGTTACGTTTACAATTCCCATTACTTTCGGACGCTTGAATGTCATTAACAGGGCCTTATCTGCATTTTTAACCTCAAATATACCCAGTTAATGATACAAAACATACATTAATGACTATGACTCAGGTTGTGGACTCCCGATTGATCCTTTTTTAGTTGATGGCACAGCCGGCACTGCTGGCTTAGTAGCAAATTGACCATCAGAACGTTTCGGCTTTATCCCATCAGACAAAAGAACAGTAATCTCATCTCCTGATAAGGTTTCGTATTCTAAAAGCGCTTCGGCAAGAGCAGTCCAGTCTTTCTTTTTCTTTTTCAGTATTTTTAAGGCGGTTTCGTGAGCTTCTGTAACAAAACGTCTAATCTCAGATTCAATTAGTTTAGCTGTCTCAGGTGATATCGCAGAACCCCTACCTATTCCAGGGTGGAAGCTTTGCTGGTCGGTATCTTTAAATGCTATAGGACCAATTGCATCTGACAGTCCCCATTCTGTGACCATAGCTGTGGCTATCCGAGTAACTTGCTCTATATCAGAACTAGCACCCGAAGTTACTTTATCATACCCAAACTTAATCTCTTCTGCAGCACGTCCACCCATTGCCATTGCCATCCTTGCAATCATTTCCTCTCTAGACTGAGAAATTTGATCTCTCTCTGGCATGTATTGCACCATACCTAACGCGCGTCCTCTTGGTATTATCGTTGCTTTATGGATTGGCAGGCTTCCTTTCATATTTAGGCCAACTATCGCGTGACCCGCTTCATGATAAGCAGTATTTTGTCTTTCTTGATCAGTCATAGATAATGATCTGCGCTCTGCACCCATGAGTACTTTGTCACGTGCGTCTTCAAATTCACGCATTGTAATCTTTAGTTTATTTCTTCGCGCAGATAAAAGAGCTGCTTCATTAACCAAATTCATGAGGTCCGCCCCAGAAAAACCTGGTGTGCCGCGTGCTATATATTTTACATCAAGATCCGCAGCTATCGGTTTACCTTTCATGTGAACTTCAAGAATCTTTTCTCTACCAAGGATGTCGGGATAAGGAACCTCAATTTGCCTATCAAAACGTCCCGGGCGCAACAAGGCTTTGTCCAAAACATCTGGTCTATTTGTTGCAGCTATTATAATGACCCCTTCATCACCTTGAAATCCATCCATTTCAACGAGAAGCTGATTAAGTGTTTGTTCGCGCTCTTCGTGCCCACCAGAAGTTCCCACGCCTCTGTGTCGCCCTACAGCATCTATTTCATCTATAAAGATTATGCATGGGGCGTTTTTTCTGGCATCTGCAAACATGTCTCTAACTCTTGAAGCCCCAACACCTACAAACATCTCCACGAAGTCAGAGCCAGAGATAGTAAAGAATGGGACCCCAGCTTCGCCAGCGACAGCTCTTGCTAGTAGAGTTTTACCTGTGCCTGGTGGTCCAACTAATAGTGCACCCGTGGGTATCCTTGCACCCAAACGGGTAAATCTTGAGGGATCTTCTAGGAATTCAACAACTTCTACTAGATCCTCCTTGGCAGCTTCAACTCCAGCAACATCTTCAAATGTAACGCGGTTAGTGTTTTCTGTCAGCATCTTTGCCCTTGATTTGCCGAAACTCATGGCACCACCTCGTCCCCCTCCCTGCATTGAACGAAAAATTAGCATCGAAACACCAATTATCAATAACAATGGAAGAACATTTATAAACATGGCTGCTAGGGTATTAGTTCCTTTAACCTTTGAATATTCATAGGGCACATTATATTCGTCGAAAAGCTCTCCAGCCCTGTCATCTATTCTGGATGTATTGGCTCTAAAGCGTTTTCCATCTGCAGTCTCTCCTGTAATAAGACCTTCAGCTTCGTTTATTTCTGCCTCAACAATCTTACTACTCGCAACTTCATTTTCTAATTGAGAGAAAGTGTATTCATTGGGGGCGGAAGAGGACTTTATGGTATTTGATGACACCTGCATCATTATTAAAAACATAGTTAAGAC
>ERZ1048068.2874-NODE-2874-length-11703-cov-8.608431_pt1 | contig 11703 bp, 12 predicted proteins | sample MGYA00383098_ERZ1048068 | MGnify/ENA primary metagenome ERZ1048068 (study PRJEB29581, sample SAMEA5548368) | metagenome | biome: marine; feature: coastal; material: water | depth 1 m | study: Short-term variability in the microbial, nano- and picoplankton... | reverse complement strand
AGAGATAGACTGGTGACTGAAGCACAAAATAATGTTGGAATTACTTTTTCTCAAAATGCTAACGTCGACTCATTTGTAATAAGTGGTCGAGGTGAATTAATGCTCGAAATTCTACTTACACAAATGAGACGTGAAGGTTTTGAAATGACAGTTAGTCCACCAAAAGTTTTATATCAACAAGATGAAAATGGAAATAAACTAGAACCAATTGAAGAGATCACAGTTGATTTGGATGAGGAATTTTCATCAAAGATAATTGATTCAATGAATAGACGAAAAGGTAAGCTTCTTGATCTTAAAGATACTGGGAAAGATAAAAAAAGATTAATCTTTCATGCACCAACTAGAGGTTTAATGGGTTACACAAGTCGATTTTTAACTTTAACAAAAGGTACTGGTGTAATTAATAGAATATTCCATGGTTATGGAAAATTTGAAGGTGAGATGGATGGAAGAAAAAATGGTGCTTTAATTTCTATGGCTACTGGAAAAGCTGTAGCGTTTGCAATATTTAACTTACAGGCAAGAGGTGAAATGTTTGTAACTCACAATGATCCAGTTTATGAAGGAATGATTGTTGGATTAGCTCCAAAACCAGGTGATATGATTATCAATGTTATGAAGGGTAAACAATTAACAAACATGAGAACTCAGGGTACTGATGAAAATGTAGTACTTACTCCTGTTAGACAAATGTCAATTGCTGAACAACTTAGTATGTTAAATACCGATGAAGCATTAGAAATCACCCCTAAGTCTCTAAGATTAAGAAAAGCAATACTTAATCCTAATGATAGAAAAAAGAACGAAAAATCTGGAACACCTCTTTAATCAAACAATTTTCCAACTAAAAATAAACTAAGAGCAACAGAAGGTCCTATTCCAAAGGCAAATAGTAAAGTTCCAACTCCAACAGTACCTCCTAGATACCAGCCTATAGACATCACTGTGATTTCAAGAAAAGCTCTAACAGCAGCAATTGGTAAGTTTGTTTTTTTTTGTAATCCAACCATTAATCCATCTCTTGGACCAGCTCCTAAGTTGGCTACTAGATAAATACCTCCACCAAGTCCTACTGTGAGTACAGCTATAATGGCTAAAAGTATTTGAAATACATAATTTTCAGGAGTTGGGACAAATTTTACACAAACATCAATCATTAAACCAATAATTAGTGCATTTAAGATTGTTCCAATTCCAGGTTTTTGTTTTAATGGCAACCATAAGAGCAAAACACCTATACTTACAAATATAGTTATTATTCCTGTTGAGAAATCAACATTCAATGCAATACCTTGTGCAAGAACAGACCAAGGCGAAGCTCCAGCAAAAGAGACTATTAATAATCCCTCACCCAGACCAAATAAAGTTAATCCAAGACACAAAAAAAAGAAAGTCGAAATTCTTGGTTTAAGATTTAATGGTTTTTCAGAACTCCAATGTACTTTAGGAATATTTTTAATTTTTAAGAACATTTTTTAATAAATTACTTCTTTTAAAATTAAAGTCTATTATTGTTAATACTACATGAAAAAAATTTTTATCTTAATATTCTTTTTAATATATTCATTAAATTCTAATGCTCATATGGCGCATTATAATAAATTTAGTAAAGTTGAAATGGAGATTTTAAAAGATGGTGAGGTAATTGGATACAATTATTATTTTTTTAAAAAAGATGGAGACAAGACAACAGTTACAAATCAAATTAAATTTACAGTAAAGTTATTTGGGGCAACAATTTTTGAAATTGAAGGATATGGAGAAGAAAAATATATTAAAGACAAATTAATTTCTTTTAATTCTAAAACACTTCAAAATGATAAAGAAAAATATGTAAATTTAGAATTTAATAAACAAACAGATAAATATGATATTCAAGGTTCTTCCTATAACGGCGAAGCATCAACAAATAATGTAATTGGAAACTGGTGGAACCACAAAGTTTTACAAACTAATAGTCAAATTAGCCCAATATCAGGTAGCATTAAAGAGCAAGTAGTCACTTTCATTGGTAAAGAAAAAATTGATCTTTATGGAAAAACTTATGAAGTAGATCATTTTAAGTTAACCTCAAAAGACATGACCATCCCAAAAGACAAAAGGCTTAATTTTGATATATGGTTTGATAAAGAAAATTCCTTAATTCTAAAAGTTGCTTATTCCAGATTAGGAAATTGGGAATATAAAGTTAAAAAATTTGAATAAAATTATTTATTAATTTTTTTAAAAAGATCTTTAGCACTTATCCAGCCCGACTCTAATCTAGGTCCAACAAACCAATCTGCGCAAACTCCAAGATTTAGAGAGGAATTCCAATAACTTTTAATTCTTAAAGGTTTTGAGTTGGATGAATATTTCCAACCATGATTTAATGAAAATAAAACTTTAGTTTTTTTAATGCCTGTAAGTTTAAAAAACTGCTCGATCATAGTTTTTATGTTCTGTTCTTTGTTTTCTCTATTTTTATTTATCTTTTTATTTGCCCATGAATAAGTGCTTTGCAATGTCCAAAGATCATTTTTACTATTAAAGCGCTTTTTGCTATTTTCATTTCCAGCCCAACCTAAGATTTTGTCATTAAAAAGATAACTACTAACACTAGGTTTATTTTTTTTTATAACCATCATAACAGTTATATTTGCATCCATTTTAATTTTTTCATCAATGAAAGAATGTTTAACGTATTTTTTTGATAATTTTTTTAATTGAGGAAAAGGACAAGTTAGTATTATAGATTTATATAGTTTTTTGGATCCGTCAGAAAAAGAGATTTCCCAAATTTTATCTTTATAAAAAATTTTAATAACCTCACTATTAAAATTACAATTAATATCTTTTAATAAATATTTGCTGATTGCATTATTCCCCTTTTTACCAATTATCTTAATATGTTTTTTGTCCTCTTTCTTATCTGTATTTAAAAATAAATGTTTTCCTAGCCACTTTTTAACAATTTTTTTAATTAATAAATTTTTTATAAATCTTTTAAATAAGCTGCTCTTTGGAGAGATATACTGAACACCATGATCAAAGCTTTCATATTTACTAAGTTTTTTATTGGATGATCTACCTCCAGCCCCTCGTGCCTTATCGTAAACATCTAATGAATATTTTTTACTAAGAGAATTTGCAATTGTTGCACCAGAAATGCCAGAACCAATAATACAAAAATCCTTCATTTACCAGCTACTACCATGCCTTCTATTAGCATTGTAGGGGCATTTGTAGAGTATTTGAACTCAAGATCATCAGCTAACGTAATATTTTTAAATATATCTTTAAAGTTTCCAGCAATTGTAATTTCACTCACAGGATATTTAAACACTCCATTTTCAACCATAAATCCTGTGGTGCCAACTGAATAATCTCCTGTAACCAGATTACTTCCATGACCAATTGTTTCCGTAATATATAAAGTTCTTTGATTTAATTTTAATAAATCTTTGTATGAAATAGCTCCATTTTCAAAAAATAAATTACTTGTTCCACCACTTCTACCATTTGACTTAAGGTTTAGTTTTTTACCATTATAAGTATCAACTAAATAATGTTTTAGAATTCCTTGATCTACTAATTTCAATTCATCAGTTTTCACTCCTTCAGAATCAAAATACCTTGATCCTAATCCTTTAACTATATTAGGTTTATCAAAAATATTTATTGAAGATTTAAATATTTCTTCATTAATTTTATCTTTCAAAAATGACGTGCCTCTTGCAATAGATGATGCAGATATTGCGCTTGCAAAAGCACTTAATATTCCTTTTGAAATTCTTCTATCAAAAACAATACTAATTTTTTCACTTTCTATTTTTCTAGGATTTAATTTTTGTAATGTTTTTTTTGCTGCAATTGTACCAATTTGACTTGGCCTTAACATATCATTTAAATGACAGGTGCTAGTAAACTCGTAATCTCTTTCCATTTTATTTTCAGAATCTTTTGCAACAGCAACACATGATGCTGAAAAAGACGAAGACTTATAACCATTTAAGAAACCATCACTACTAGCCAATATAAAATTTGATTTTGACTCAGAAAATCCAGTTTCTGTATTAATAATTTCTTTTTTTTGAAATGCAGCTTCTTCTACTTCTTTTAAATATTCAATTTTTTCATCATTCTCTATATGGTCATCATCATACAAATTTAGATCATTAATCTTACTAGCCAACAAGTCTTTATCTGGTAATGAATTAAACTCATCTTCTGGAGTAATTTTTGTTGTCTCAATACATCTTTCTACCAATGTTTTGATGTTTTCTTCAGTAAGATTTGAAGAAGAAATGCTTGATTTTTTTTTTCCAATATAAGTTGTAAGGCTAACACCTAAGCTATCTGATCTATCAGACTCATCTAATTTTTTATTTCTAAAATTTACTGTTTCAGAGATTGAATGCATTACAGCAGCACTTGAGTCTGTTGCTCCTAGTTTTTTTGCTAAATCTATGCAAAAAGAGGCTGTCTTTTTCAAGTAATCTTGATCTTTAACCATATGATTTATAGTTGGGTTCCACCGACAGTCATTTTGTCAATTAAGATTGATGGTTGAGCTACACCTACTGGAACACCTTGCCCAGCCTTTCCACAAGTTCCAATGCCTGGGTCAAGCATCATATTATTTCCAACTAATGAAACTTCTTTTAAAATTGAAGGACCATCACCAATTAATGTTGCTCCCTTAATAGGTGATCCTATTTTGCCATTAATGATTTCATAAGCTTCTGTACAATTAAATACAAATTTTCCTGAAGTTATATCAACTTGTCCACCTCCAAAACTTACTGCAAATATTCCTTTATCAACTGATTTAATCATTTCTTCTTGGGAATATTTTCCATTTAACATCATAGTATTTCTCATTCTTGGCAGAACAACATGTTTGTAACTTTCTCGTCTTCCGCTGCCAGTTGATCTAGTATTCATCAATCTTGCATTTAATCGATCTTGCATAAAATTTTTTAATATACCGTTTTCTATTAAAACAGTTTTTTCAGTTGGTGTTCCTTCATCATCTATTGTTAGGCTTCCTCTTCTATTGTGAAGAGTACCATCATCTACAATTGTAACACCTTCACTAGCAACTCTTTGTCCCATTAAATTATGAAAAGCAGATGTTTTTTTTCTATTAAAATCACCTTCAAGTCCATGTCCTATAGCTTCATGGATAAGTATTGCTGGCCAGCCCGATCCCAAAACCACTTTCATTTCTCCTGCCGGTGCAGGTTTACTTTCAAGATTTACTGAGGCAATTCTAAATGCTTCATCACATACTTTTTTCCAATTATCATCTTTAAGATATTCGTCATAGGATTGTCTTCCACCAATTCCATAAACTCCAGTTTCTTTTTTTCCATTTTTTTCAAGCATGACCGAAACGTTAAAACGAATTAAAGGTCTAACATCTGTTAACACTTCACCTCCAGACCTTATAATTTCTATAGATTTATGTTCTCCAGCAAAACTAGCAGTGACTTGTTTTACTATTCCACCTTTAGCTCTCGTATAGTTGTTAACTTCTTTTAAAAGATCCAATTTAGATTTTAGAGTTTTTTCTTCTATGGGGTTAATATCTTCATAAAGTTTTTCATTGGTTTTTGGAATTTCATGATTGTAGATACCTTTTTGGGATTTTAAAGTTGAGCTTAGATTGCTAGCAGATTGTTTTAATGATTTTTTTGAAATTTCATTTGAATGAGAATAAGCTACTACCTCTCCTGTCACAGCCCTCAAGCCATATCCTAGATCTGAGCTATAACTAGAACTCTTTATTTTATCATCATCAAGTACAATAGACTCACTTTTTGAATTTTCTAAGTAAAGCTCTCCATCATCACAATTATTTAATGTTTCAGAGATAATGATTTCTGCGTCTTTTCTTGAAAGATCTGTTTTAGTAAAAAAATTACCCATATTTAATAAATAATATTTAAAATTATTTTTTCAATTGTCGTATTTCGCACATATACAATCTGTTGAATTCTATATAATTTTAGGAATAAATAAAAAAAAGGACAAATAATGAAAAAATTTGATGAATTAATGAACGTTTCTAACGATATACAAAATATCTCAGTTGATGAAGCTAAAGAGAAACTAAATGATCCAAATGTTCAATTTATCGACGTTAGAGATAAAAATAGTTTTGAGTCAGAAACAATTGGTAATGCTGTAAATTTAGAAAGAGGCTTGTTAGAATTTTACCTTGCTGATGGCAGTCCTTTGGAAAATGAAATGTTTAAAAAAAACCCTGATAAAGAATATATAGTTTTTTGTGGTCTTGGAGGTCAAAGCACACTTGCAACAAAAACTATGCAAGAAATGGGAATAAAAAATGTAAAAAATATGACTGGTGGGATGACAGCTTGGAAAGATAAGAAATAGATTGTGAAAGTTTATTTTAATAATTCATGTAAAATTTGTCGTGCAGAAATAAACTTATATAAAAAACAAAATATTAAAGACATAGAGTGGGTAGACATCACAAATAATAAATCTGCTGAAATAGAAACTCAAAAAGATGCAAAGAACCTTTTACGAAGACTTCATATCAAAGATGGTGAGAAAGTAATAGGCGGGGCAGAAGCTTTTATATTAGTATGGAAAAAAATTCCTAAATATAAGTTTCTTTATAATTTTTTTAAAACTCCTTTAATTTTTACTTTATTTTCATTTTTTTATGAAATTATTGCATTTTTTTTATTTTTAAAAAATAAAAAGCAACTTTCAAAATAAATTTTTAATCTTGAGAAGAGATCTTGAATAAAATATGTTTTAATTATGAAAATCTTTATAATTTTTTTATTTATATTTAGTTTTATTTCTCCAGCTCAATCTTCTCAACAAAAAAATTTGAATAATCTTTTTTCCCAACTTCAAAGTATCAATAATTCAAAAAGTGCTGCTTTATTAGAAAAAAAAATTTGGTCTATTTGGAATGAACATCCTAATGATTTTAAATTAACTGAAAAGTTAGAATTTGGAACAGAGCTGATGCAATATGGAGATTATAATTATGCATTAAAAGTTTTTAGTAATGTATTAGAGAATGATCCTAACTGGTCTGAAGCTTGGAATAAAAGAGCAACCGTATATTTTTTAATGAATCAGCTTAAAAAGTCATTAGATGATATTGATAAAGTTTTATATATAGAGCCTAGACACTTTGGAGCATTATCGGGGCAAGCAAGAATTTTCATAAAACTTCAACAATATGAAAAGGCTATTAAAAGTATTGAACAAGCATTAAAGTTTTACCCTTCTTTTAAAAGCCAAGAATTAATACCTGAAATTGAAAGGTTGATTAGAGAAGAAAGTATATAATTTAGTCTTTTTTCGCTCTTTTTCTTGAAATTAGCTGTGTTAATGAATCAACCATTAAATCTGATGCTTTAAATATTTCATTTGATTTGAATTCATGAGAAGAATTTTTTTCTGGATTTGATTTGTCCTCAATAACTATTCCTTCGTCAGGAGAATTATTTTTAATATAAATCAATAGCAACCACTCTTCATCTGCTGCTTCATCCCATTTGATAAATATTTCACCAGTTTCAAATCTTTGATCAATACATCTAAAAATAGACATATGCCTAGTGATATGACGTTTGTTTAATTGAAAAACTAAACTACTGGCGCTTCTATAAAAACTTTCAAGAGAAAGCTCAATTTTCTGTCTTGCAATTTTATAATCTTTTTCTTTTTGAAGTAAGGTTTCTCTATCTTCATTCCCTTGAATTTTTACACCCAGAGCCTCCACTCTTTCTCTGATTTTTTGATCTCGTATAATTCTATATTTATCTTTTAATTTTTCTATTCTTGATTGAAGACCTGCATAATCGTCTCTTTTTTCTTTTAATGAAATCTTTTCAAGTTTTTCTAATTCTTTAATTTCTCTTACTCTGAATTTTTCTATCTGCTTTTCTAACTGTAATTGTTTTAGAAATTGTTTTTGTCTTTCTGCATGTTCAGCTCTTAGTAGAGCTTGCTCTTTCCGTAAGAATAACTTTATATCTCTTGTTCTTTCTTTTTCGAGTTTAATTTCTTCTTTTAATGCTTTTTCTTTAAGTTTAGTTTGTTCTTCTTCCTCTTTTACTTTTTGCTTTTGAGCTTTTAATTTTTCGTTTTCTTTTTTTTCAATTTCTTCAAGTTGTCTTCTTCTTTTTTCCTCAGCTTTTAATATCTTATATTCAAATATTCTATTGGCTATACTATCAAAAAAGGCTTGAATATATTTTTCTAAACTAAAATTGATTTTAAAATTAAATTCTGGTTTTAAAGAATTCTGAAGTGTAACTATTCTTGATATTAGGGTTACTTTTTTTTTAGTTTTAATTTTTTTTTTCTTTTTTTTTATCTTTATATTTTTTTTTATTTTTTTTTTATTATTAATTTTTTTTTTTACTTTTAAGTTTTTTTTTTGTTTCTTATTTATAATTTTTTTAACCTTTTTTTTTAATAAAGGTTTTTTTTTAATAGATTTTTTTTTTATTTTTTTCATACTTTAAGAAAATTAGATTTATCAATTAATTACCAATAAATATAGTCTCTTATGTGAATATATTGTTGAAAACTTTATTAACTCTATTTAAATCGTCTTTAGCGATTCTAATGTAAAATTAAGCTTACCAAGATCTTCTAACAGCTGCTTTTTATCTTGTGCATTTAAAAGACTGACAGGTGGTATGATATTTTTGTAACTTTCATCTTGATCTGTCATGAACGAGTGCAATCCTGATATTAAATTATATTGGTCAAAGGTGCTTCTAACCCTACACAAAATATCATTTGTTGTTTGCTGTTTTTTTTCATTAAAATCATCATAAACTTTTCTAGATAAGTTAGCTGTCACATTGCAAGTTGCTGTTATGATACCATCACATCCAAGTTCAAGACCTTTTAAGAGTTTTAACTCTGATCCTGGCATAACTGAGAAATTATCAATCTTCAAATTTTCATATAAGTTATACGAACTATCTTTAACACCAGCTATTTGTTTTGGGAACTTCTTAACAAGTTCTTTAACACACTCAATGCTAAATTTATAACCACATAACTTTTCAAAGTTATATAAAATAATCCTACATTCTGGTATAGCCTCAATCACTCTTGAATAAAATTCTATTACCTCACTATCGCCATACTTATAGTAAGCAGGCGGCATTATTAAAAAATCACTAAAATTTAATGATTTTGCAACCTTCATCAAATTTATAGTTTCATTTAAAGAGTTAAGCCCGGTACCAATTAGATATCTTTCTCTATATTTACTTTTTGATAATTCATTTAATAAAGCAATTTTTTCACTTACTGATATAAGTTGTGCTTGTCCAGTGCTTCCAAAAATAGCAACGCCATGGCAGCCCATATTTATTATTTTTTCAGCATGATTTATAGTCTTGTCTATATTTAGGCTTAAATCATCATTAAAAACTGACATTCCAGCTGCATAAATACCTTTAATTTTATTCATATGATAAACTTATATAAAATATAAATTTAGTAAAGGTGATAAAGCATTAAATGAAAATTCTAGTAGTACAAAATAAAATGGGTATTGGTGATATGATAATCTACCTTCCATTTATAGAAGCTATTTCTAAAAAGTTTAATACACCCATAAGTATTCTAGTTAAACAAAGCTCAAAAGCAGAACAATTTTTAAAAGAAAATAAAAATATTGAACAGATAATTATTCTCCAACAAGGAAATAACTTTAAAGATGCAAAACATCAGGGGTTTAGTGGATTTATAAAATTGATAAAAGAAATAAGAGAAAAAAATTTTGATAAAATCTTTATTTTTAACTCATCCCTAAGATTTTATTTAATTGCAAAATTTGCTAGTATTAAAAATGTTTATCAATATCCCCTATTTACAAAAAAAAACCAACATATAATTGATGCTGCAAAAAAATTTATAAAACAAAACTTAAATTTAACTATAGAAAGTGATCCAAAAATTCTTATTAACGATAAATCTGTACAAGAAATTAAATCAAAATTTAAAATTAATAATGATCAAAAAAATATTATCCTAGGTATAGGTGGGTCGGGTACAACTAAAAGAGTTCCTGCTGCAACATTTATAAAACTTATGCATCTAATCTCAAACACCTATAAATGTAGATTTTTCTTAGCTACTGGCAAAGATGAGGAGGAACAAGAAATTTTAAAAGAGATACTTAACACGGAATTTAAAGACAGATGTGTTCCCTTAGATGAATTAAGTATAAGCGAAACTCTACCAATAATTAAAAATTGTGATATTTCTATTTGCAATGACTCTAGCTTTAGCCACCTATCATCAGGACTTGGTATCAAAACAATTGTATTAATGGCTGACACGCCATTAATATATGGAAATTATAGCCCAAGAATGTATCCAATTATTCCAGATGGAGAAAATATAGTAACACACAATACTTCAGGAAAAGACAAAATAAACCCAGATAAAATTTTTGATCAATTAAAAAAAATTCTTAATTAAGCGATATCTCTTAAAACTATTTCTTTAGCTTCATTTACAATCGTTGATAGTCTTGTAGTTTCTGGTGAAATATCTGGGTGTATTTTTTTTTGAATTTTTATATATGCATTCTTAACATCATCTTTAGTAATATTTTTTTTTATATCTAAATTTAAAATTTTGTAGGCTTCCTCTAAAGATATTTTAGATGAATTTTTAATATTCTGGTTTTGGTTAAATGAAAATCTCCCTGAATTTCTAAGTGTTTGTATAAGTCTAAATAAGCCAATTAATTGAAATATTGAAAATCCTTTTAACTTAACTAAAGCTAAGCTTAGCAACGTAAGTGGTATACTTAACAGAAACTTACCTGCAACTACAAGTAATATTGCTAAAATTATTAAACCTAAAAAAATTAATTTTCTTAAATGTTTTGATATTTTTTTTGATGAAATGTTGGCAACTAATTTGAGTAAAAAGTAAATAATTACTAAAAAAACTAGTGTATAAATGACAATATTCATATATTTAATTTCTATTCATGAAAATACCATATCTTAAAAAAAAATCAGAAATAAAAACGTGTCATAATATTAGTTGGGAAGATGATTATAGCTGGATACACCAAGATGACATCCTTGATGTTTTGAAGGATAGTAAAAAATTAAACCCTGAAGTTAGAAAATATCTTGAAGAAGAAAACTCTTATACTGATTTTCATTTATCAGACACTAAGAATATTCAAAAAATATTATTTGATGAAATTAAAGGAAGAATAAAATTAGACGATGAATCTCTACCCTTTAAAGATTTTGATTATGAGTATTGGTCAAAAACCACTACTAAAGGAAATTATTCCATAAAATTAAGGAAAAAAATTGGAACTAATAATATTGAAGAAATTTGGAATGGAGATGAAGAAAAAGAAAAACTAAAAGTAGAATACTTTGGAGTTGGAGATTTAGAGGTTAGTTTTAATGATAAATATTTAGGATACTCTTTAGATACAAAAGGTTCTGAATATTACACAATATATATTAGAGATATAACTACAAAAAAATTAATTACTGATAAAATAGAGGAGACATCAGGTGGCATAACATTCAGTTTGGATGATCAATATATTTTTTATTCAAAACTTGATGAAAATCATAGACCAAGAAAAATTTATAGACACAAATTAGGAACTAAAGTTAGTGAAGATCAATTAATTTTTGAAGAAAAAAGTGAAGC
>ERZ1048068.2873-NODE-2873-length-11712-cov-5.943725_pt1 | contig 11712 bp, 14 predicted proteins | sample MGYA00383098_ERZ1048068 | MGnify/ENA primary metagenome ERZ1048068 (study PRJEB29581, sample SAMEA5548368) | metagenome | biome: marine; feature: coastal; material: water | depth 1 m | study: Short-term variability in the microbial, nano- and picoplankton... | reverse complement strand
AACTCTTTGGCTCGCCGCCGCCTCTGGTGCTGATATATTTCATTTACTGATCCAAATGTTCGACGCGGATAAAGCTTACGCTGCCACGCACTGTTTCAAGTTGCTCAATATTTTCAACCGCTGCATCCAGTGATTTTTCATAGGTCACATTAGTCAGGATAATTACATCGACGTACTCTTCAGTCGCCGGCTGCTCTTTCTGGCTAATCGCCTCGATACTGATACCAGCATCGGCCATTATCTTGGTGATAGTGGATAATACGCCGGGCTTATCCAGTGCCGAGAAGCGCATATAGAAACTGGTTTCGATATCCTGAATATCGAGAATCTGCCGCGACTCGACGGCGCTGGTTTTAACACCCAGGGCGGGAACCCAGCTATCTGGACTGCTATCCATAGTGCGCGCGACATCAATAATATCGGCAACCACTGAGGAGGCTGTTGGCGCTGCGCCAGCACCAGGGCCATAAAATAAGGTTGTTCCCACGGCATCGGCATTGACCATTACCGCGTTTAACACATCATCAACACCGGCGATCAGGCAACTTTTTGGTACCAGTGTTGGATGGACACGAATCTCCACACCCTGTTCAGTCCGGCGGGCGATACCCAGATGCTTGACCGCATAACCCAACTCGCGAGCATAGGAGACATCCTGGGGCTGCAGCTGGGTAATGCCGTCGGTAAATATCTGCTTGGGATCCAACGGCATGGCAAAGGCCAGTGATGCCAGAATAACGAGTTTGTGCGCCGCATCGATGCCCTCAACATCAAAGGTTGGGTCTGCTTCTGCGTAGCCTTTCTCCTGAGCTTCGGTCAGCACATCGGCAAATTCACGACCCTTGCTGTCCATCTCAGTGAGAATAAAATTGGTGGTGCCATTGATAATACCGGCCATCCAGTTAACCCGGTTGCCAGCCAGGCCCTCGCGCAGACCTTTAATAATCGGAATGCCACCGGCAACGGCGGCTTCATAGGCAACGATCAGATTGCGTGACTCGGCGTAGGCAAAGATTTCCATGCCGTGCTCAGCGATCAGCGCCTTATTGGCAGTGACAACATGCTTGCCATTTTCCAGTGCGGTCATCACCAGATCGCGGGCAACCGTAGTGCCGCCAATCAACTCGACAACAATATCTATATCCGGATTTTTTGCGACATCAAAAATATCCCGTGAGACATTCAGGGATGAGGTATCGCAGTTGGGATGATCGCGACGGGCGCCAACCTGGGAAATAACGATTTCGCAGTTTGAACGCGGATTAATTAACGCTGAGTTTTGCTGCAGAAGATTGATAGTTCCAGAGCCCACTGTGCCCAATCCGCAAATGCCAACTTGTACCAATCTCAAGGTATTTCCCCAATTAATTATCTGTAATTAAAATGACGCGCAACATTAAATGCCTGACCCTCCCCTGTCAATCAAAGGCGCGCCAAGAGGCATTAATGCTGCGGTATTATAACCCCAGAAAAGGCCTAAATCAGTTAGATTAAATATCTAACCCCAGAAGCTGGGCAAAATCTGCGGCGGTTCGGTAACCGGGAAGTAGGGTTCCATCCATTAAGACGGTGGCCGGAGTTCCGGTTACACCGATAGAGCCAGCCAATTTATAGTGTTTGGCAACTGGGTTGTCATCGCACACGGCAATGCTGCTATCCCTGCCATTTTTAAAATTGGTCAGCGACTGGTTGCGGTCATCGGCACACCAGGCGGTGGCTATTTTCAAATAGGACTCAGACTCCAGCCCGGCTCGGGGATAGGCCAGATAGCGAACTTCAACGCCCATGGCATTCAGCTTTGGGACTTCTCTGTGCAGCTTACGGCAGTAGCCGCAGTCAATGTCAGTAAATACATTCATGATCGCTTTGGTCTTGCCGACAGCCTTGAAGACAATCATTTCATCAATGCTCAGCTCGGAGAAGAGTTGGCGGCGAGTTTCTATTAAGCGCACCTCTTTGAGATCGACAAACTGAGTCGGGTTAATCTGGTAGAGATTGCCATCGATAAAATAGCTGCCATCGGCGGTCACAAATATCAGTGGGCCACCATCGACCTGAACTTCATAGATATTAGGTATTGAGGATTCCCGCAGCACCTTGAAGACCAGATCCGGTCTCACCGCTGATAACTTTTGCACGATCGTTGTCGAGACATTACTTCCAGTGACTTTTTCTTCAGCTGGGGCCGCTGCGGCTTCCAGAGAAGCAGCACAAATCGCAAGAGTCAAAATTAAACGAACAATTGAATTAGCCAAGATTCCATCCTAATAAGTGTTTGAACTGCGTGAATAGAGGTTGTGAGATTGTGAGCCTAAATGCCAGGATATGCACCGATTATTTCTAACCCAGTGCAGTTGAAAACTGGTTTATAGAGGGCGGTCCATCGCCTTTACTCTATAAATGCTGTTGAGAGCGTTACAGGGCTATGACTAGACAGCCTGTTCGCCGGTTTCGCCAGTGCGAATACGGATAACTTCATCAAGTGTAGAGATAAATATTTTGCCATCACCAATTTTGCCGGTGGCCGCTGACTTGGCAATTGTCTCAACAACACTGTCAACCATTTCCTGACCAATGGCGATCTCTAATTTTACCTTGGGTAGAAAATCGACAACATATTCTGCACCGCGATATAACTCCGTATGACCTTTCTGTCGACCAAAGCCCTTGACCTCTGTCACTGTGATGCCTTGAACACCTACATCGGCAAGTGCCTCACGAACATCATCAAGTTTAAACGGCTTAATAATCGCTGTAATTAATTTCATTATTACCAATCTCCTTTTATTAGAATTGTTTTTTTTGCAAAGATACCTGTTTCATCAAAAAATTGCATCCCTGCTTGTCCATCTCTACTAGAGAGTATTGACCTTTTGTATTATTACAGCAACTTTACCTGCCCCCTTAAACGACAAATTTGACAGGCAAAAAAAACCGGGACCTCTGTGAAGAGGCCCCGGAAGGGTGTAACGAAAGGATGCTATTAGTTGTTAGTAAACTCGGGGTAAGCTTCAATACCACATTCAGAGACATCAACGCCTTCGAACTCAGCTTCTTCACTAACACGAATACCGATAACACTTTTCAGAACAATCCAAGTGATAAAGCTGGCAACGAAAGTCCAGGCAAAGATCACAACAATACCAGTCAACTGACCAGAGAGTGTTGCAGCGTCATTGCTTGAGAAACAAACAGCCAACAGACCCCAGATACCGACAACACCGTGAACGGAGATTGCACCTACAGGATCATCAATTTTGATTTTGTCCATCAGGGTTACAGAGACAACTACGATTGCACCACCGATAGCACCTACCAGTGTAGCTGCACCGCCAGTCCAGGACAGAGGCTCTGCAGTGATAGCAACCAGACCAGCCAGCGCACCGTTGACAGCCATAGTCAGGTCAGCTTTGCCGAACAGCAGCTGCGCCAAAACCAGAGCGGCGATCAGGCCACCACAGGCAGCAGCGTTGGTGTTAACAAATACATCAGATACAGCGTTTGCTTCAGCGATGTTAGAAACCATCAGCTCAGAACCGCCGTTGAATCCAAACCAACCCATCCACAGGATGAACATACCGATTGCTGCCAGGGGCATATTGGCACCTGGAATCGCGTTCACTTTACCGTCCGCAGAGTATTTACCCTTACGAGGTCCGAGCAGAAGGACACCAGCCAAGGCAGCAGTAGCACCACAGAGATGCACAACACCGGAACCAGCGAAATCTTGGAAACCAGCTGCGTCAAGGAAACCGCCGCCCCACTTCCACATACCCTGGAGTGGGTAGATGAAACCAGTCATAACAACAGCAAACGCGAGGAAAGACCAAAGCTTCATACGCTCAGCGACAGCACCAGAAACGATAGACATTGCAGTTGCAACGAATACTACCTGGAAGAAAAAGTCGGAAGCGCCTGAGTAGTAAATGTCACCACCGCTGCCGAGAACTTCTTCAGTAGAGGCGTTGCCAATAATGTTGCCGAACCACTGGTCGGGCAGAATGCCGCTTTCACTGCCGCCGTACATAATGGCATAACCCATAACCATGTACATGCAGCAAGAGATTGCAAACAGGGCAACGTTTTTAGTAAGAATTTCAGTTGTGTTTTTGGAACGAACCAGACCAGCTTCCAGCATAGAGAAACCGGCTGCCATCCACATGACCAAAACACCAGACATCAAAAAGTAGAATGTGTCCAGTGCGTATTTGACTTCAATAATATCAGTATTCATTTTTTTCCTCCGGTTATACCGCTTCTGCGCCGGTCTCACCGGTGCGAATACGAATCACGTCTTCTAGTGTAGAGATGAAAATCTTGCCATCGCCGATTTTCCCTGTTTGTGCAGCGTTGGTAATTGCCTCTACAGCGCTATCGACCATCTCGTCTGCGAGTGCGATTTCCAACTTAACTTTAGGGAGGAAATCAACCACATATTCAGCACCACGGTATAGCTCTGTGTGCCCTTTTTGACGGCCAAATCCTTTGACCTCTGTTACTGTCACACCGGCTACGCCGAGGTCACCTAAAGCTTCTCGAACTTCATCAAGTTTGAAAGGCTTAACAATTGCTGTTATCAGTTTCATATTCTTTCTCCTAAAGGGGTTGGGTGGCCGAAGCCACCCGTTTTGAAGATCTAAAAATTCTTAGTGCAAATTACAAAGATTTAGAAATGGTCAACACAAACTCATTATCCGCAAACAAACCGCCAGTCTCAGAGGAATCGATCCAGCTCAGATCCACACCAAGGCCAGAAATTTCAGTGCTGAGTGAGATTGAGTAATCATCGGCTTCATTGGCAGGATCATCAGCACTCATAGTTCCGTAATGGAAACCCAGAGAGAACTCTTCGCTAATCGCAAAGCCATACTGGGCATATACATAAGTGGAATCTCCAGTAGAAGCGTAGTAATCACTTGAAGCTGCGAAACCTACTGTAACGTCAGAGAAAGAAACACTGCCGTAAAACTCTTCGAACTCTTCAGTGCTTGCTCCCTGTGGGTAACCATAGTAAACGTAACCCAGGTCATAGCTGACAGAATCAGACAGAGAACCACCGTAACCAACATAGTAGTCAAGCTCTAAACCGCCACTAAAATCGATACTTGAAGCCCAAGTACCAACGTAGACACCGTTTTCGAAGCTAGCATCAAAACCACCAGAGATGGCAGGGCCACCCGCCTGATCGATGCCACGGAAAAAATAGTCCGAACCAAGTGCAACGTTTCCAGACACCTCAACAGCTGATGCAGATACTGCAGTAAGCATAGATGCAGCAAATAAAGTAGATTTAGCAAATTTCATAATGATCTCCCAAGATACATTAATTAAAAAAATGTGATTATGTTTTTCATGTGTAACGCCCGAGTGTTTGCATTTACCGTGCCAACTTTTATTTGCTGAGAAATTAACGGGATTTGTGCGGGAAAAAGCGTCTTTGGAACCAAAACAGTGCGCATATAAAGTATGCCGCGCGAAAAAATGCACCAAGATGGACAGGATTTAAATGCAGGTCACACAAATAGCGAAACGTTGGGGCAATAAGGTGCAATTTGTTAAACTCCCTGCCTCGAACATTGACGCACACAGGAGGCAACCCCTTGAATCAGGACAATTTTAATCAGGACCATTTCGCTGAAAACAACTTGGTTAACCAGTTTATCCAGCAGTTTAATGACGCTTTTGCGCCAGGCGCCAAGGCCTTGGGAGAAGAAGCACAGATGCAGATTCGTTCGGTTTTAACAGCGGCGTTACAGAAAATGAATCTGGTGACGCGAGAGGAATTTGATACTCAGCAGGCAGTGCTGGCTCGCTCCCGAGAAAAGCTCGATGCGTTGGAGACGCAGATCACCGCGCTTGAGGAAACTCTTCAACAACTGACAGCGCAGTAACATTCCACAGCAAAGGGCCTTGCCAACACTGCAGCTAACATACAGGGAGGTATGTCATGTCATTAGCGCTTATATACACGAGAGCCAAACAGGGTATCAATGCTCCTCTGGTATCTATCGAAGCACATCTATCCAACGGCCTGCCCAGCTTTCATATGGTTGGACTACCGGAAACAGCGGTAAAGGAAAGCAAAGATCGTGTGCGCAGCGCGATCATTAACTCACACTTTGAATTTCCCGCCAGGCGTATCACCGTTAACCTGGCACCCGCCGAGCTCCCCAAAGAAGGCAGCCGTTTTGATATCGCGATTGCCATTGCTATCCTCGCCGCCTCCGATCAGCTACCCCGCGAGCAACTGCGTGACTATGAATTTATTGGCGAGCTGGCACTCTCCGGTGAAATTCGTCCGGTAGATGCGGTACTGCCCGCGGCACTGGCCTGCGCCAATCAGGGCAAGCAACTTATCATCGCCAGCGACAATGTCCCTGAGGCCGCGCTGGTCGATAACCTCGCCATACTCCCGGCAAAACACTTACTGGAGGTCTCCGCCCACCTTCATCAGCGGCAACTGATAACACCCTGGGTCAGGCAATCGCCCACCCAACACAAAGGAACACTGCGACCCAGTGCAGTCCCAGAAATAGAATCCAACAATCAACTTAATGAAGTGATAGGTCAGCAGCATGCCAAACGGGCACTGGAGATTTCCGCCAGCGGCGGTCATAACCTGCTGTTTTATGGCCCACCCGGCACCGGTAAAACCATGCTTGCCAGCCGCCTTCCGGGCATCTTGCCACCTTTGACAAATCAGCAGGCCCTCGAAGTTGCTTCGATTTACTCGGTGGCCGGCAAAGGGTTGCGATCGCAGGCCTGGGCACGGCCATTTCGCGCGCCCCACCATACTGCCTCCGCGGCAGCCCTGGTCGGCGGAGGAAGTAACCCCAGCCCTGGAGAGATCTCCCTGGCCCACCAGGGTGTACTGTTTCTCGATGAGTTGCCGGAATTTTCCCGCAGGGTATTAGAAGTCCTCAGAGAACCGATGGAGTCTGGCGAGATTATGATCTCGCGCGTTGCAGCGCAGTCCCGCTATCCCGCCAGCTTTCAATTGATTGCTGCAATGAACCCCTGCCCCTGTGGCTATCTTGGCAGCCAGCGTTGTCGCTGCACCCCCGACCAGGTAAAGCGCTACAGCAGCAAAATATCTGGGCCCCTGTTAGATCGCATAGACCTGCAGGTGCAGGTGACAAAAATTGAAAACCGCGAGCTGTTGAATCAGCGAACCCAGATAGAGGGTGAATCCAACTCCCAGATACAGCAGCGCATCAGTGCAGCACGCGCACGGCAAATTGAACGACAGGGCAAAATCAACAGCCAACTGAGCAGCCTGGAACTTGAAAAAATCTGCCCGCTTAACAGCGAGCAGCAGTCGCTAATGGACAGTGCCATCAATCGCTTTGCCCTCTCTACCAGAGGCTTTTACCGGGTTTTGCGAGTTGCCCGCAGCATTGCCGACCTCGAGGGTAGAGATACCATCTGCACTGAAGACTACCAGGAGGCATTGAGCTACAGGCTTACCTCGGACTGCAAACCGCTAACTTAAAGGCCCACTTCCGGCAGTTGCACACCGCAGTGATAGCAGTACTGGGCATCCGGATGATGGCCACTGCGCTCGCAGATATTACAGCGCTTATGGCTACTCTCGGCATTGATTTCACGGGCAATTTCGGCAGTAAAAATCCCTGTGGGAATAGCAATAATTGAATAACCAGTGAGCATCGCCAGTGTGGCTATCACCTGGCCGAGACTGGTCAGCGGCGTAATATCTCCATAGCCAACCGTGGTGATGGTCACGATGGTCCAGTAGATACTGCGCGGGATACTGGTAAACCCATTCTCCGGTCCCTCGACAAAAAACATCAGACTGCCAAATAGCACGCTGAGAATAAATACCGCGGTAAAAAACACCAGTATCTTGCGCCGCGAGGCATACATAGAACGCAGCAGAATATTCGCCTCAGAGAGGTAGCGAACCAGCTTGAGTACCCGGAAGACGCGAAGAACCCGCAATAGGCGCAACACCAACCAATAGCTGGCACCAGGCAGGAATAAGGCTAAATAAGTTGGCACTATTGCCAGAAGATCCACCAGCCCGTAAAAACTGAAGACGTAGCTCAAACGCCTGGGGGAGGAGTAGATGCGCAAAAAATACTCCACCGTAAACAGCAGGGTGAAAACCCACTCCAGGCGAAACAGCCAGACGCCGAACTGATTATGCACTGACTCCATTGAGTCAAAAACAATCGCCAGCACGCTCAGGACAATCAGGTAGATCAGGGCAATATCGAAACGCTGCCCCGCCACTGTATCTGTGCCAAAAATTACTCGATAGAATTTTTCTCTTGCCGTCATTTCAACCATAGTCGTCAGCCCTAACCCCAACTCCCGTTACGATGCCAGTATTGTAGGCACTAAATGGGTAATTGCCCAACAGGAGCAAATTTAGTCCATACAGTAAACGACAGAAATTTATATCGACTTTAAAATTGAAACAGTAGATAGTTAAAATAAAAAAACAATTGAAAAGGCACCGCCCATGGAATTATTACAGGGATTACTGTGCAATGCATTTAACCCCAAGGCACCGATCTACTTTGTCTCGCTGTTTACCAGCGTAATTTCGGCGGATACATCGGTAACTCACCTGGCCATCTATGGCCTGTGGGTGATGGTTATTCAATTAGCCTGGTTCTCACTTGTTACTGAACTCCTCTGCACAGCAAAGGTTTCCGCAAAGCTTCAAGGTATAGGATATATTATTGACCGTATCGCCGGTGGCGCCATGCTGTTGCTGGGCGTTAAAGTTATAGCCTCGAGAGCTCACTAAATGAATACGCCGATCAATCGCACAATGAGCTTTAGAGACTGGGGAATGCTGCTATCTCTCTCAATACTCTGGGGCGGCTCTTTCTTTTCTATTGGTATCGCCGTCACTGAGTTACCGCCACTCACTATTGTCACCTTGCGTGTTGCTATTGCTGCATCGGTATTATGGGCGGTGTTGCTTATAAGCGGACAAAAAGCCCCCAAGACAGTGCCGCTGTGGCGTGCATTTTTTGTTATGGGCTTTATTAATAACGTTATTCCTTTCACCCTTATTGTCTGGGGCCAGACCTATATAGCATCCGGGCTGGCCTCGATTCTCAATGCCACTACACCGATGTTCACCATAGTGATTGCCGGCTTGCTATTAACCGATGAGCATATGACCCGAAAAAAGATCATTGGCGTTGCTATCGGCTTCTTTGGGGTTACCGTGCTGATTGGCCTCAGCTCATTGAAGCAGCTGGGCACAGAGACCCTTGCCCAACTGGCTATTCTCGGTGCAGCCGTGTTCTATGGTTTCTCAACCACCTATGGCAGACGCTTTAAAGAAATGGGCCTGACCCCGCTGCAAACCGCCGCCGGACAGCTTGGTGCGGCAACAATAATGCTAGTGCCCCTGATGCTGTTGATCGACCAGCCCTATCAACTCGCCAATCCCAGTGGCAAAGTCTGGCTGGCGGTGACTAGCCTCGGCGTATTTTCTACCGCCCTGGCCTTTATTCTGTTTTTTAATATTTTATCCTCGGCCGGTGCCAGCAATGTCAGTCTGGTCACTTTTCTTGTTCCGGTAACAGCCATATTACTGGGCTGGCTAATACTGGATGAACGACTTAACTCTGAGCACTTTATCGGTATGTTGTTTATCGCCATTGGATTGGCGACGATAGATGGGCGGCTATGGGCTAAGCTAAGGAAATCCATTGATTAAAAACCACTAGCAACAAAATTTAGAACGGAGGCTCAAGATGAGTAAAGGACACTACCCATATGTAAATCACGCACATCCAGAGACAGCTGGCATTATTCCAACAGGAGATGCCTAGACCATGACAATAGCCTCATTCTTCGCATTGTTTACGGCAATGGTTGCTCTTGCATTAGTTCCGGGCCCTACCGTACTAATTGTCGTTTCCAGAGCTCTAAGTTTAGGATTAAAACAAGGCCTGATAACAGTACTGGGAATGCTCTGCGCTGACTTTATTTTTATTCTTCTAGCTATATTTAGCCTATCGGCATTAGCTGATTTTATGGGTAGCTTCTTTATTATCATCAAATACCTTGGCGCGGCATATCTTATATGGCTCGGTATCAAAATGCTTACTCAGTCAGATAGGCAAAGTTATACGCCAATAAAGACAAGTCATTCAGGGAGCTTTTTCAGCGGCTTAATTACAACGCTGGGCAACCCCAAAGCGATATTATTTTATGCCAGCTTTTTACCTGCATTTTTAGATTTAAAGGCATTGGCAATCATAGACATAGTGATAATTTTTGCTATTGCCACTTTGGCTATAGGAGGTATTACAGCTATTTATGCCTACCTTGCCACCAAAACAAAAGCCTCATTAAAAACAACCAAACATCTTAAATATGCTTCAGGTGGGCTGTTTATCGGCGGTGGGGCCTTTTTGGCGCTGAGGAACTGATAAATTAATTTAAAAGGACTTTTATGAAGCACCCGCCAATTAATTTTAATGAGAAATTTCTACAACTAGCCAAGCTAGGTGCAGCCGACTTTCAGCACCTTAATGGAAACCTAATCGAACACTTAAAAGGTACGAGAGATATCTTAGCCTCATGGTCTGCATCAGAAATTTTACAAGATGCAGGCCTATACCATGCAGCCTATGGAACCGCAGGATTTGAACAACAGATGGTCTCAGTTGAGCAACGTGCAAAGATCGCCAATCTAATTGGCTCATCCGCTGAAGAAGTTGTTTATCAGTACTGCGCCTGTGATCGAGCCTATTTTTGGCCAAAATTAAGGCTTGAAACTAACCCCTCTTTTCGCAACCGGTTTAACGGGGAAATATACAGCTTAAAACCCCAAATGCTAAAAGACTTTTGTGAACTAACTGTAGCTAACGAACTTGAGATCGAGTCAAAGCAGCCAGGGTCTATAACAGTTGGCGGACAATTACATACAATGTTTTTATCTATGCGCTCCCTGCTCAGCTCCGCCGCCAATAAGAGCATTAAAAGCATGATAGTCCAAAACTAAAGTTATCTTGGCCTACCAAATTCGCCCTGACTACAGCTAAACTCCCACCCCATAGAAAAACTGAAAAAAGCGAAAAAGCTATGAACAATAAAGAATCGCGACTGGTTTACTCAACCGATGCGGGACGAATTAAAGAAACTGTATCCGAACAGCCCATTGACACCGATGGTATTGTGCGTATCCGCCGTGAAACCAAAGGCCGTAAAGGCAAAGGAGTAACAACAGTCTCTGGCGTTGGATTGGCTGAAGCCGAGCTAAAAACCCTAGCCAAGCAGCTTAAACAAAAATGCTCTACCGGCGGAACCGTTAAAGATGGTGTGATTGAAATTCAGGGCGACCATCGCGAAAAGCTAAAAACCGAACTGGAAAAACTCGGCCACAATGTAAAACTAGCGGGCGGTTAATTTTGACAGCAATAGTAAAAGGTAAAACTCAAAAGGCCTTTGGCAGTTGGCCCTCGCCAATCAGCGCAGAACTGATTACCCGCGCGGCACCGGGTCTTAACTGCCTGCAATCTCATAATGACAGTCTTTACTGGGTCGAAAGCAGACCCTGGGAAGGGGGTCGCAATGTGATTATGTGCCGCCAAGGGGACGGCAGTATCAAAGATCTATTGCCCAAGCCCTATAGCCACTCCAGCCGTGTTCATGAGTATGGTGGTATGGCCTACGCCCTGAGTGACGAGAACCTCTATTTTGTTAATGCATCTGATCAGC